>Ga0325400_1000930_pt1 | contig 23159 bp, 13 predicted proteins | sample PopdelMetagenome_2_FD_205662 | JGI IMG/M metagenome (GOLD analysis project Ga0325400, IMG submission 205662) | Populus deltoides microbial communities from Bellville, Georgia, United States - Xylem-PdKOR-R1 | ecosystem: Host-associated > Plants > Phyllosphere > Stem > Wood/Secondary xylem...
CCCGACTGGCCACCCGCGGCCCGCGAAATACTGCCCAGCGGCAGATACGTGATTGAACTGGCGTCGGCGTCGGAGTACAGAATCAGAAACATAATCTCCTTCCCGGCATTGGCGCTCTGGCCCGTCCGCGTGAACAGGTCGCCAAACTTTGGATTCAGGCCCAGGCCCGCGCCGTCGATCACCTGTTTGGCGGCCTCGGCGGCCACGCTGTACTCTTTGTTAAACAGGGCCGTCCGCGCTTTGAAACCCAGGGCAACGGCTTTGCTCATCCGGCCCAGGTCGGCGGGTGCCCAGTCCAGGACCGCAATGGCCGCGTCCAGTTCGCTGTCAATAAACTTGATCACGTCGGCCTGCGGAGCGCGCGTCTGCGTGTAGAATTCCCCGGGCGTCAGCGGGTGCGTGATCAGGGGAACGTCGCCGAACAGAAACGTCAGGTAGAAATAAGCGTAGGCGCGGAGCACGCGGGCTTCGGCCTGCAGGCGGTTGTAGGTAGCCGCCGGAACGTTCGCTTTGCCGGTTTCCATGCCGTCCAGCATCGTGTTGGCCCGCTGAATGGTGGTGTAGGCCATCGACCAGATGTTCTTCGGGTGCGCGTTGTACACGTCAAAGTTGCCTTCGCCCAGATCGACGGCGCGCAGCAGGGCTAGGTCCGTCCAGCCATCCATCATCGACTGGTAGGGCGTATTACCTGTGTTCCAGTAAGCCGATTTGTAGACGGCGTTCAGGGCCGCGTTCATCTCTGTCTGATTGTTGAAAAACTGACCCGTGGCCGGGGCATCCAGCGGGGCCTGTTCGAGGTAGTCCTTGCAGCCGGAAAACAACGTCATCGACAGACACAAACCGGCTATATAGAGCGTTTTCTTGTTCATGGTTCTTAGAAATTGATGTTCAAACCAACGGTGTAAGTCCGCATAATAGGGTAGAACTGGCCGCCCGTGTCGCGCTGCTCAGGGTCGAAACCAGGAAAGAATTTGGTCCAGGTGATCAGGTTCTGACCGCTGACGTAGACCCGGGCCGACTTGATTTTAGCTTTCTCGGTGAGTGCCGTGGGTAGGGTGTAGCCCAGCACCGTATTTTTCAGGCGCAGAAAAGCCGCCGAGCGCACCCAGAACGACGAAGCGACGTAGTTGTTGGGGATGCTGTTGGCGGTCAGGCGCGGGTAAGCCGCGCCGGTGTTTTCGGGCGACCAGTAGTCTTTCTGGTAATCAAACATAGTGCCCTGAAAATCCGACGAGTAAAAGGGCTGGGCTGCCGTTCCCGACAGGTAATTGTCCTTCTTGCCGACGCCCTGCAAAAAAACCGTCAGGTCGAAGCCTTTGTACTGCGCCGACACGTTCAGGCTGTATTCGTAGCGCGGGAAGTAGTTGCCCAGAATCGTGCGGTCGTAGCTGTCAATCTTGTTGTCGGGCACGCCGTTGGGGCCGCTGATGTCGCGGTACCGAATATCGCCGGGGGCTGTGTTTCCGTACTGGAACGGCGCGTTCTTCACTTCTTCCGCCGATTGAAACAGGCCATCGGCAAGGTACCCGTAATACGAGTCGAGCGCGTGGCCTTCCTGCTGGATGGTGGCCCCATTGATGATTGGCGTACCGCCGTTGTTCAGCACGTTGTTGCGCACATCGGAGGCATTCAACTGTACCTGATAGCTGAAATCGCGGTGTTTATCCTTCCAGCCCAGACCCAGTTCCCAGCCCGAGTTGCGCATGGTGCCGGAGTTGACAAAGGGCGACGTTAACCCGACGTAGGACGGCACCGGAACCAGCTGGAGCATGTCCACTATGTCGCGCTGGAAAAAATCGGCGGTCACGTTCAGGCGATTTTTTAATAAGCTAACATCCGCGCCAATGTCCAGAATTTTGGACGTTTCCCACTTGAGGTTCTGATTGGCCGCCGTCGTCAGCGCGTAACCCGGATTGACTGCGTTGTTGAAATAGTAGTTATAAGCCGTTCCGGAATTAAAGAGCGCATACGTTGGGTAATAGTCCGAAACCGCCGATCCGCCGACGGTACGGATCAGGTTCTGGTTGCCGAGTGAGCCGTAGGACGCCCGGATTTTGGCGTCGTTGATGGTGTTTCGGATGCCCGACCAGAAGCTTTCCTGCGAAAGCCGCCAGCCCGCTGAAACCGACGGAAACAGCTTCCACCAGTTGTTCTGCCGAAACCGCGACGAGGCATCCCATCGGCCGTTGACTTCCAGCAAATACTTCTCGTCGTAATTGTAATTCAACCGCCCGTAGGCCGATACCATCGAGTAGCGGCTTTCCCCACCGCTCAGCGTCTGGCCCAACTGGTCGCCACTGTCGAGGTAGGGCCGGTCCGCCGAAAGCAGGTTCTGGCGGTAGGTATTGACGAAGGTAGTCCGGAAATCTTCCGTACTGAAACCACCCAATAGCGTGAAATTATGTTTGCCGAAGGTCCGATTGTAGGTGGCCTGCGCCCGGAACAGATTCTGGTAGTTTTCGGAATAATTATCCGTCAGCGAGTTCAGCGCCGGCCAGGGGCGCACCAGCACGAGGGTGTTGTTGGCAACGTCGGCAGTGTAGATGCGGTACTGGTCGGTGAACTGCCGGTTGCGTGTGGTGTAGAAGTTGGAGCTGTAAGTCGCCAGCAGTTCCAGACCGGTGACTGGGGTGTACGTCAGTGTTCCTTTGATGATTCGCGTATCGGTCAGGTTGCGGCTGAAACCGCCATCCTGCGCCTGGGCCGCCGGGTTGGCGTTGGACCAGCCTTCACCCCACTGGCCCGTATCGTAGCGCCCCGGCGTTGTGGCCGGAAAGCCGAGCATTTCGCGGATGATGTACTGCGGAGTTGACTGACCCGGCCATAGTCGGTTGGCTTTGTTCAGCACCAAATCCAGCGAAGCCGACAGTTTGCTGGTTACGGCCACATCCGTGTTAAACCGAAAGTCGAACCGCTTGTAATGGGTATTGGCGGTCAGGCCGTTCTGGTCCAGAAAGCTGCCCGAAACGAACGATTTGATGCGCTCACCGCCCACCGAGACGTTCAGGTTGTGGTTCTGCATGAGGCCGTTGTTGGTCAGCACCAGATTTCTCCAGTCGGTGTTGAACAGGGTTTTGTTGTCCGGTCCCGAAGCTTCGTAGGCCGCAATCTGCTGGGTAAAGGCCGGGGGTAAGCCGCTGTTAACCTGGGCCACGTCCCAGTACTTCATGTGTTCCAGCGCGTTCACTTTCCGGGGCAGGTCGGTGGGCTGTTGCTTCAGCATATAAGTGTTGTAGCTTACATTGACGCCCTTCGCACCCCGTTTGGTGGTGATCAGGACAACCCCGTTGGCCGCCCGCGAACCGTAGACGGCGGCCGCTGCGGCATCTTTCAGGACCGAAATACTGGCGATGTTGTTGGGATCAATGGCGTCCAGGCTCATCTCCACGTTATCGACCAGAATCAGCGGATTTTGTCCCGCGTTGATGGAGCCAATCCCCCGGATGCGGATGGTCCCCTGATCGCCCCCCGGTGCCCCGGATTGCTGCGTGACCGTCACGCCCGGCGCCGTTCCCTGCAGGGCCAGCGAGGTGGAACCAACGGGCCGGGCCGTCAGCGTCTTGCCTTCAATCACGGCAACCGAACCCGTCAGGTTTACTTTTTTCTGGACGCCGTAGCCGACCACCACCACTTCGTTGAGCGTTTTGGTGTCTTCGGACAGGCTAGCATTGTATTCTCCCGCGCCGTTAAAGGCAACTTCCTGACTAACGGTTCCCATAAACGAGAACACCAGCGTGCCCGCTTTCTGGGCGACACTAAGGCTGTATCGGCCATCCGCGTTGGTAGTCGTCCCGACGGTGCTGCCTTTGACGACGACGGTAACGCCCGGCAAAACGACCCCGTTGCCATCGGTAACTTTACCGTAGAGAACCTGACTCTGAGCCAGTAGGGCCGGTTGCCGGCCGAGGGAAATGAGCAGGATAAGCAGCCCGATCAGGCGCCACCCGGGGGTAGAAATGTGTTGCATAGCGGAAAGAGTTAGGCGTTAAGCTGAGTATGGAATGGAGGGTTAGGGAACGGTGGTGCAGGTTAGGTCGAAGTCGATTTCGGCTTCGAACGTGCGGTTCCAGGGCAGATCAAACCGCAGGTTGGCGGGCTCCTTGCACCGGACCGTTTGGGAACTGTCGGCGAAGTAATGGTTGACCAGTTGGCGGAATGCTGGCTGCAGCCGATTCAGGCAGTAGGCTTCGACCTGCTGCGTCATCTCGTCGGTCATGACGTTGGAACTGCGTCTAACCTGGCGGGCAAACTCGTTGGCCTGCTTACGGATCAGGTTGTGGTAGTAGAAATCATCCACGACCCGGTGGAGGGTAAACCAGTGCTGGGCGGTCCGGATACGGTTGGTCAGGGACTTGTTAGTCAGGAGTTTGGTCTGGGCAACGGCGAAGATTACGCCCTGGGGCAGGGCGGTGCCGATGGTATTGCCGGCTGTATTCCACGACGCATAGCCATTGAGCCGGGCGAGCAGCTGGCGGCTTTCGAGGGCCTTGGTGAAGGCCGCATCCCCGCCCTGCACATCGCCCCGGGGGTCAATATCGGCCACAATCACCCGCGCGCCTTGTCTGAGCTTCGACTCAATCTCACCGGCAAACGGCCCGGCCCGGCTCCCTTCGAACCGGGAAGTGTAGACGTAAAAAAGCACGTCCGCGTCCCGCTCGTTGTCGACTTCCCGGGAGCCCGTGGCTCTGATGTGGAAACTGACCGTCTGGCGCAGGGGCCGGTCTTCAAAAGGCATCACGGTCTGGCTTCCTTTTTCGGACGAATACACCGCCTTGATTTTCGGGGCGTAGCGGTAGTGCGTCGTCAGCGCCCGGGCCATCAGCAGCATGGATACTTCGTCCGCGCCCGGCTGGATGGCAATCTTTTCGGTCAGGCCCAGCTGGTTAACCTGCGCAATGAGGCTTTCCCGGTCGGCGACGTGAATGCCCTGTGGCTTAGCATCGTCCTGACCCAGAATGAGATAGGTGATTATACCCTCGCGGACGAAGTCGATGGCTTTCTGGTTTGTTTTCAGGTTGCGTTCGCGCGCCTGTTTGTAATCCGCCAGTACATCCGCCGGAATTTCGCGTTCGAGCTGCGCGGTTCTGGCTTTGGATGGCGCGTCGGTTGCTACGGTGATCTCGGCCCAGTCGGCCAGCTTCTGGCGGTGGGCTTCGTTCTTCCCGTCGGCGGTGGGGGCCAGCCGCATGATCACGCCTTGGGCGTAAATGGGCAGCTTTGGCGCTTTTTCACGAACTTCCCGCAGGATTTCAAGGTGCTTCAGGGCGTCCGCCGAGGAAACCCGGTGCGTCCGGGAGCCAACCAGTCCGCCGTAGGCCAGCATATCCAGCGCGACAATGGCCGCATCGAACGACTGGACATCCTGCTGATGCAGCCAGGCAATGATTTTGTCGGATTGGCCGGGTGTCGTAAAACGACCCAGTAATTCCTTGGGCGGGGTTATCACCTGGGCATCACCGATCAGCCCCATGCGCTCCGTAAACTGCAGACAGGGCGGACGGTCATCCAGCGGAATAAACAAAATCCGGGTGGAGTAGTGAGGCCCGGTTTGCGCGCGAGCCGGCGCGTACAGGCTGAGCAAGGCGACGATTAGACAGAAAGCTACCTTCATCATTTCAAAGCTGAATGGGGGATAAAAACAGAGCCGCTGAGTAACCTTAACCGAAGGAGCCGGTTGTGAACTCTTTGGGCAAGAGTTTGTCAGTCAGGCTATAAAAGCCTGAAAAAAGGCGGTGGATGAATGGGGTAAAACGGTTGTATTAGGCTTGAGCGGCCGACTTGTAGCCGTTCAGCCCGTAAAAGGCAATGTAGCTGTAGCAGACCAGTGGCAGCATAAACGCAACCGACCAGTTGTAATGATCAATCAGCCAGCCCTGGCAAAACGAGACGATGGCCCCACCCGCAATGGCCGTTGACAAGAGTCCGGATGCCTGCGTCGTGTACGGGCCCAGGCCCACCACCGCCAGCGAAAAGATGGTGGCAAACATGATCGAGTTGCACAGGCCAACGGCGATCATCGACCAGACGGCTACGTTGCCCGTCGTGCTAACGGGAAGGGCAATCAAACCAATGGCGACGACTGCGCAGACGGTCAATACCCGCGAAGGCTTAACGGATTGCAGCAGGAGTGAACCCACCAGACGACCCACCAGCATACTGCCCCAGTAAAACGAAACAAAACTGTTGGCTTCGTTCTCCGAGATGGTCAGGGTGTCCGCGATGTAGTTGGTCAGGAACGTACCAATCGACACTTCGGCACCCACGTAGAAGAAAAGTCCCCAGATACCTAGGCGTAGGTTTCGGAACGAAAAGGCGCCTTTTTGATTCGGGGCCGGACCTGCTTCGGCTGATTGGCCCGCCGGGATAGCGGGCAGGTTAAGCCGGGAAACAACCAGCGCGATGGCCAGCAGCAAAGCCGCAATGCCCAGGTACGGATACCGGACGGCATCGCCCGAGGTGGTGGATTCTTCCAGACGGGCCAGGATAAAATAAGCGCCGAACAGGGGCGCCGTGGTTGTGCCGATAGAGCCCACGCCCTGAATGAGCGTTAGCCGCGACGAGGCCGTCTGGGCCGGGCCGAGAACGGTAATGTACGGATTGGCCGCTACCTGCAACAGCACAATCCCGATGGCGACGATAAACAGCGCGGCCAGAAACAGGTAGTACTGGTGCAGCAACGAAGCCGGAAAAAACAGGAGCGCACCCAGGGCGGCAACGCCAAACCCCAGCACCATGCCCTGTTTATAGCCGACTTTTTCGACGATCCTGCCCGCCGGGATGGACATAAGGCCGTAGGTCAGGAAAAAATAAAACTGAACCAGCGACGACTGCGAATAAGTCAGATTGAAGCCCTTCTTAAAAAACGGCACCAGCGTATCGTTCAGACAGGTGATGAAGCCCATCATGAAATACAGCACCGCCAGCGAAAGCAGCGCCGGGGTGTAGTTTTGCTGACGCGATTCGGCGGACTCGGAAACAACGGCGTTCGGGATGGGTGCACCGGCCATGGGTCAGGAGGGAAGAAGTTGGTTTACTCTTTTTTCGGCAATGGCTTCGAGGGTTTTCCAGCACTGGAACAGCCCGCGCGGGATATGAAAACAGCCTTTCCATTTGCCGCCCTTCAGGGGCAGCAGCACTTCGCCCTGCCGGTTGAGGTAGGCAAACCACTCGCCGTGTTCGGGGTCGGGGAAGTGGGCCCAGGTATACTGGTGAACCTTTTCGAACCATTCCCAGCACCGTTCGTCGCCCGTGTGCAGGTAGCCTTTCAGCAGACTGATAATCGTTTCGATATGCACCCACCACAGCTTCTGATCCCATTCCAACTGCTGGGGCGGGTTGCCTTTTACGTCCAGAAAGTAAAAAATGCCGCCGTACTGCCGGTCCCAGCCGTATTCCAGAATTTTGAGCGTCAGATCGACAGCTTTTTCAATCAGCGCCTGATCCCCCTTGCGCTGAGCCATGTCCATCACAAACCACATGGCTTCCAGGCCGTGCCCCGGATTGATCAACCGTCCTTCAAACGAGTCGGAAAAAGACCCATCCGGCGCAATATTCTCCAGAATCAGCCCAAACTCGGGCTGGTAAAATTCGTCCATCACGGCGTGAATGCCGCTGGCGATGGTTGTCTCGACCAGTTCGGGCTCCAGCAAATGTTCGAGTTCCAGCACCAGATTACACAGAATCATCGGCAGCGCAAAGCTTTTGAGGGGCCGGGTGCCGGGGTAGGCTTTGTTGTAAATGCCTTTTGGGGCTTCTTTTCGGGCCAGAATCCGGTGAAAGGTGTCGACGGCGATGGCGCCGTATTCCGGATCACCGATTGCCCGGTGCAACTGCCCGAACCCCATGGCCGCAAAGCAATCGGAGAAAATGTTATACGGCTGCGTCAGAGGCTGGCCTTCCCGGGTGAGGGAGAAATACCAGTTACCCCCGGCGTCCCGGCCCCATTTTTTGAGAAATTCCGCCCCCTGAACGGCAAAGTCGAGCCACTCCGGTTTCTGCTCTACCCGGTTATACAGCATTGAAAAACACCAGACCTGACGCCCCTGCAACCAGACGAATTTGTCCGTATCGTAGACGGCACCCGCTTGATCAAGACAGGTGAAATAACCGCCAAACTGGGCGTCGCCGGAATGGTTAAGCCAGAAAGGAATGACATCGTCCAGAAGGTTGTCCCGGTAAAGATTTCGGTAGTCATGAAGTTGCATAACAAAAGGAAGGAAACCGGCTAAGGGGTGGAACTTTGCTTTATAAAGATAGAATACGGTAGGTACTTGCTAAATAAATTTATTTACTTGTCGTAAAACAATCGGTTTATATTGAAATAAGCAAATTTGGTGCGGAAAAATATTAATAAGTACTTCAGATTAGTGCAGCATTTATAAAATCAGGTATATACTATACGGTTCTGGATAGAATTGCCTTAGGTAGTAAAGGTGTCGGAGCTGGTGAAACCCCAACGAAGCGGGAGGCCTCGCATAAACAAGGCTTTGGATCGGCAGAAAACCGCGCTCAGCGTTTGGTGAGCGATTGGCCGCTGGCCAGAAAGTAAGCGTTGGGGATAGCTGGGAACAGGGCGGGCAGACAGCGAAGCAATCGCTGCGGGTCGTCGGGGAGGTTAACGACGACGGTCTGGGAGCGAAGACCAACCACCGGCCGCAGCAGCAGGGCGGACGGATCGGTAGGTGACAAACTAATTTGGCGGATAAGTTCACCAAAGCCAGGGAAGCGTTTGGGGCAAACGGCCCCTGTCGCTTCGGGCACGACATCCGTCGGTCGGGCGCCAATGCCGCCGGTGGTAAACAGAAGACAGCACTGCTGCGCGTCGGCCAACTGAATCAACTGCTGCTCAAGAACCTGCCGGCCAGGAGCGTCCATCCGTTGGCGGATTGTTTCGAAAGGAACTTTGAGCTGTCTGGTCAACTCCTCGGTCAGGATAGCCCACAATTGCTCCGCCAGTCCGTCGGTGGACGGATGGTCGTTGACGTGCAGCATCCCTATGTGGACCGGTGGTTGACTCATTCGCGCATTTTTTCCTTTAAAGCCAGACGGATCAGGTCGACCGTGTTTTTAACGCCCGCTTTGCGCATCAGACTGGCCCGCTGGTTGGCCACCGTGTTGGGGCTGATGCTGAAGCGTTCGGCGATTTCCCGGCTGCTCATGCCCTCGGACAGACAAGTCAGGATCTGGGCTTCGCGGGACGTAATGCGGTGCCAGATCGAGTCCGGCGCTGTTTCGGGGGGCGTTGCTTCGGCGGGGGCGCTTTTGGGGAATACCAACTGGCGGATAATCACCGACGAGGCATTGGGCGGATAATAAAGTTCGCCTTCGGCTACCGTGCGGACAGCCCGCAGGATCTCTTCCTCGTTGGTATCTTTCAGTAAATACCCGGCGGCCCCGTTCTGAACCGAGTTTAGAATATAATCCGGGTTGTGGTGCATGCTGAAAATAAGCACCCGAACGCTGGGGTACTGCTGCGTAACCGTTTTGGTCACGTCAAGGCCCGACAGGCGGGGCATTGTAATATCCAGCAACAGCACATCGGGGTTCAGGCTGGGAATGAGCTCGATGGCTTCGTCGCCGTCGGTGGCTTCCCCCACAATCTGAATATCGGCTTCGTCTTCCAGTAAGGTTCGGATGCCCTTCCTGACCACGGAGTGATCGTCGGCAATAAGAAGTCGTATCGGCATAATTTAGTTAGGCTGCGTATCGGATAAAGTAAGCTTGACCGCTACTCGGGTGCCCTTCTGGGGCTTCGAGGTAATGCTCAGTTCGCCGTTCAGCAGGCGCGCCCGCGTTCGCATGTTTTCCAGGCCGTTGGTGCCCAGCGAACGGGCTTCCTTGGGCAGGGTACCGGGCGTAAACCCCCGGCCATCGTCTTCCACGGTCAGGACCAGTTTGTGCCGGTCGTACTGCAAGTTGAGTCGGATGTTTTGCGCCCGGGCGTATTTAACGGCGTTGTTGAGTGCCTCCTGAGCAATTCGGTAAAGGCCGATCTCAACCGCCGGAGCCAGTTTAGGTCCGTCACCCGTACCTTCAAATGTAACAGCAATTGCCGAAGATTGTGCCGTTTGATCCGCTAAAAGTTGCAGGGTGGCCCGCAAACCAAAATCATTCAGCACCGAAGGCATTAGATTATGCGAGATTTGCCGCGTGGTCTGGATAATATCCTGGATCAGTTCGCCCAGTTCTTCCACGCGCTTTTTCTGTTTTTCATCCGGAAACGTCCCTCGCTTGAGGCTGGCCGCGTTGAGTTTGAGGCCCGTCAGCATCTGGCCGATGCCGTCGTGGAGCTCGCGGGCAAAGCGTCGCCGTTCTTCTTCCTGCCCTTCCAGCAGAGCCGCCGAACGCACCCGGTCCTCGGCCCGCTGCAACTGGTGTTTTTCTTCGTTGGCCCTCAACAGTTCCTGCTGCGTAGTGACCAGCGTTTGGTTGGTGATCGACAACTGCTGATTGGCGCCTTCCAGCCGCTCATTGGTTGATTGTAAGGCGTCTTCCGATTCGGTTAGTTTCCGAATAACGTTCCGCGTGTGCAGCACCACCGGCCGGAAAATAGCCAGGGCCTCAATGAGCAGCGTGAACAGCGTGGCGACGGTTAAGACCCACTCCGTCCGTTCGAGGGACTCCACCCGCTCAAAGCTTTCCTTGTCGAACTGAAAGACAATTTCGTCCATCTGGCGCAGAAAGCGTGGCTCCTCCCGAAGCACCACCTGCAGCGCTTCCTGTTTTTCCCCGGCGGTACTTCTGGGATTGTTAATGCGGAGAAAACTCTGGTAAATAAACCCAAAAACCGGCTCGATGCGGCTAAACATTCCGGCCAGCCGAGGACTTTTCCGCACTTTATACGCTTTCTCCATTTGCAGCATCCCGTTCCGCAGCTGAAGGTGATTCCCGTTCCAGGTGTTCAGCAGGGCTTCGAAGCGCGCCGTGTCGGCGGTTGGCATGCCCGTGATTTGCAATAGAGCCAGCTTGGTGAGTCGCTGGCTCAGCATGCGTTGCCGCCCGGCCACGTTAACCACCCGGCTGTCGGCGTAATGGGTGCTGATGGTTTTTTTGATGAACAGGAGCCCGCTGATGGCTAACACGGCGATGACGGTCAGGGCAATGATGTAAAAGCGGGTGAGCTGGCGGGCTACCTGTTGATCGAGCTGTTTCATTAGACGCCAATATACACCATTCCGGCGTTGACCTGAACCGGAAACGTATTAATCCGGTACCCATCGGCGCTCAGGCACTGCCCGCTTTTGAGGGAAAAGGTCATTTTGTGGAACGGACAGGCCACCTTGGGTTCGTCGGCCTGGCTGCCGATCATGCCCCGCGAGAGGGCCATCTGCTGGCGATGCGGGCACTGGTTATCGGTCGCGTACCACTCGCCCCGGCGGGCAAAATTATAGATGGCAATCTGTTTGCCGTCGATCAGAACGCACGCGCCCCCGTCTTCGGGAATATCGTCGGTCCGGCAGGCGGGGTGCCACGTCAGTTCTTTGGTATCAGCAAGGAGCGTTTCCATGATTGAATCTGGTAAAAGGTTGGTGAAAAGATGGAAATTGGTTGAGGGTAAGTGGTTACTTGACCCATTCCTTCGCGCGTTTCTGATCACGCAGCGAATCGAACTGGACGCTGGGGTCCTTTACTTCGGGCGCGTTCACGAAGTGGCTGAACCGCTTGCGGAGTTCCGGATTTTCCACGACTTCTTTCCATTCGCATTTGAAAGTATCCACCAGCAGCTGCATCTCGTGTTCGAGATCCGCGCCAATGCCCAGCACATTGTCCACGACCACCGCTTTAAGGTAAGCCATGCCGCCTTCCATCTTGTTCATCCAGGTCGCGGTGCGCGTCAGCGGGTCGGCGGTTTTGATGTAAAACATCAGGAAGCGGTCGATGTAGCGAATGCACGTTTCCTTGTCTACGTCGGCCGCCAGCAGTTGCGCGTGCTGCGGTTTAGAGCCGCCGTTGCCGCCCACGTACAGGTTCCAGCCTTTTTCGGTGGCAATAATGCCAAAATCCTTGCTCTGGGCTTCGGCGCATTCCCGGATGCAGCCCGACACACCCGACTTTATTTTGTGCGGGGAGCGAATGCCCTTATAACGATCCTCTATTTCAATGGCGAACGAAACCGAATCCTGCACGCCGAACCGGCACCAGGTCGAGCCGACGCAGCTTTTGACCGTCCGCAGCGATTTGCCATAGGCGTGACCACTCTCGAAACCGGCCGCAATCAGTTCTTCCCAGATCATGGGTAAATCACCCACGTGCGCCCCAAAGAGGTCAATGCGCTGACCGCCCGTAATTTTGGTGTACAGGCCGTATTTCTGGGCCACCTGCCCAATGACAATCAGCTTTTCGGGCGTGATTTCGCCACCCGCAATGCGCGGTACTACCGAATACGTGCCGCCTTTCTGAATATTGGCCAGAAAACGGTCGTTGGAGTCCTGGATGGTGGCGCGGCCTTTTTCGAGGATGTTTTCGTTCCAGAGACTCGCCAGCAGCGAAGCCACCGCCGGTTTGCAAACCTCGCAGCCATCGCCTTTGCCCAGGTAGTCGAGCACGGCGTTGAAGGTCTGGAAGCGGTTGATTTTGATCAGATCCAGTAATTCCTGACGGGTATAATCGAAGTGTTCGCAAAGGACGCTGCGGACGTAGAGGCCCTTTTGCTTCATCACGCCCTGAATCAGGTCTTTCACCATCGGCGTGCAGCCCCCGCAGCCGGTGCAGGCTTTGGTCGCTTTCTTGAGCGCATCAACCGTGTCGTGGCCGTTCTCACCGATTTCGTGGCAGAGCTGAGCCTTCGTGATTGCTTCGCAGGAGCAAATCAGCGCTTCGTCGGGCAGGCCCATAACCCCGGCACCCCCTTCTTCACCACCCCGCGAACCCAGAATCACGTCTTCCGGATCAGGCGGCAGAATGGTTTTGTTCTTGCAGGTCTGCAGCAGCATGTTGTACTGTTCTGCGTCGCCAACCAGAATGCCGCCCAGTAATTCCTTCCCGTCGGGGCTCACGTTAATGCGCTTGTAAATGCCCTTCGCCTTGTTTTCGTAGCGAATGGTCCGGCTGGCGGGTTCTTCGACAAACGGGTCGCCGAACGAAGCTACGTCCGTGCCGATCAGTTTCAGCTTGGTCGACATATCGTAGGGCTTGAACTCCTTCGTCTCGCCAACCAGTTGTAAGGCAACGACTTCGGCCATTTCGTAGCCCGGCGCCACCAGTCCGTAAATCATATGGTGCACCACGGCGCACTCGCCAATGGCGAAGATGGCCGGGTCGGAGGTTTGCAAAAAATTATTGACCAGAATACCCCCGCGCGGGTGCGTTTCCAGTCCGGCTACTTTGGCCAGTTCGTCGCGCGGCCGGATGCCCGCCGAGATCACCAGCATATCCACGTCCAGCGTCGAGCCGTCCGCGAACAGCATCCCTTTCATCACCTCGTCGCCCGTAATTTCCTGCGTGCTTTTCGAGAGGTGAATGTTCAACCCGAGGCTTTCGAGCTGGCTTTGCAGCATGGCCGAGCCGTTATCGTCGATCTGGCGGGGCATCAGGCGCGGAGCAAACTCCACGACGTGCGCTTCTTCCAGACCCAGATCCAGCAGGGCTTTGGCGGCTTCCAGACCCAGCAGACCCCCGCCCAGCACGGCGCCGGTGCGGGCCCGGCGGGCGTAGGACTGAATCAGCTCAAGGTCTTCAATGGTGCGGTAAACAAAAACGCCGTCTTTTTCGACGCCCGCGATAGAAGGCACAAACGCGCCCGAGCCCGTAGCCAGGACCAGATAGTCATAAGGGACTACCAGGCCATGATGCGAATGCACTTCCCGGCACTCCCGGTCGATGTGCACCACCGGATCGGACAGGTAAAGTTCAATGCCCTGCTCGGCGTACCAGCTGAGCGGAGCCATCGAAAGGTCGTCGGCGGTTTTACCCGCAAAAAATGAACTGAGATGCACCCGGTCGTAGGCTACACGCGGTTCTTCCCCAAAAACCGTCAGTGTAAAGTGCTGCCCGCCTTTTTCTCTGGCCCGTAGTTTCTCACAAAACTTGTAGCCTACCATTCCATTGCCAATGACAACAACACGGCTGTTTCTGTTTGTGTTCATAGTTAATAGTAACTATATAATTTTAACAAACCTGTTTTTTTGTTGCACTATTTGTAGTTATAGTATTCTATGACTATCAATTGTGCGATTCAAAATTAAACTGACTTTTAGCTAATTCCTAATAAATTGTTTGGGTGAACCTTAATTTGAATGCAATTTTTTATTGTTAAGCATTGTTTTTCGAAATATGACCCTTATTTTTGACCAGGATTTAAGAAAAATCCATTTTTCGTGGAATAGTACTTTTATACTATAGATACTTAACCAGAGGAAAGCGATGCAGCCAAAACTTACACTCGTAGGAGCAGGTCCGGGCGACGGCGATCTGATCACCTTAAAAGGCATTAAAGCGCTTCGCCAGGCTGACGTTGTGCTGTACGACGACCTGGCTAACGACGACTTGCTGGATTACGCACCCGAACATGCCGTGAAGATGTACGTGGGAAAACGGGCCGGTAAAGCGTCGTTCACGCAGGAGGAAATCAACGGACTGATTGTGCGGCTGGCGCAGGAACACGGGCATGTGGTGCGGCTGAAAGGCGGTGACTCGTACGTGTTCGGGCGGGGGTACGAAGAGAGTGAGTACGTACGGCAGTATGGCATTTCGTGCGAAGTGGTTCCTGGCATATCGAGCAGCATCGCGGTTCCGGCTTCGCAGGGCATTCCGGTGACGTGCCGGGGAGTCAGCGAGAGCTTCTGGGTCATTACCGGTACTACGCGCCACGGCGAACTGTCGGACGATCTGCGGCTGGCGGTTCAATCCAAAGCGACGGTGGTGGTGCTGATGGGAATGAGTAAACTGGCTGAAATCTGTGCGCTCTACAGCGAAGCGGGCCGGGGGCATTTACCGATGGCGGTGGTGCAGAACGGAACGCGCATCGATGAACAGTGCGTCGTTGGGCAGGTCTGGAAAATGCCACATCTGGTGGCGGAGCAGGGCGTGGGGGCGCCTGCCGTTATCGTGATCGGCGAGGTGGTGGCGCTTCATCCGGCTTATCTGGCCGAATGCCTGCGTAGCCTGCCCGTGGCCTGCCAATAAAAAAGCCGATCCGGTGTGGGGGCACCGTTGGATCGGCCAAACAGGGTTTGTCTATGTAAAACACAAACGGTTCAAAGAAAATGAAAAAAAAGACCTAAAGCAAATCCGCTCCTTTTCTTCGCTGGGTAAGGTTCTGCCGGAATCCGGCGCATAACCGCCCGCAAAGCTCATCGAATCAGATGGTTGCCTACCAGTTACCCAATCGGGTATCCCGGGATTCTTTTTGCCGCTGTTTTTCTCATTTTACTTGAACACTGACTTCATGTCATGAACGTCTACCGTACCCGGATTGCGCTCGCGGGCGCTTTCCTGACCGCACTCTACACCCAGTCTATCGCGCAGGTTTCGCTGGTTGGCCAAATCCGGACCCGCACCGAACTGCGCGATGGCTACGGCAATCTAACGCCCAGAAACAGCCACGGGGCCGCTTTCACATCCCAGCGTACCCGACTCACGTTTGGCTATAAATGGGACCGCATTCTGTTCAACGTGGCCGTGCAGGATGTGCGGGTCTGGGGACAGGATGCCTCGACCATCAGCAGCACCGACGGCAACCGGCTGATGGTGCACGAAGCCTGGGCCGATGTCACGCTCATTAACCGCGCGGACACCACCTTGAAATTCAGACCCATTGATAATCTGTCGCTGAAAATTGGGCGGCAGGAGCTGGTTTACGACGATTCGCGGCTCCTGGGCAACCTCGACTGGCTCCAGCAGGCCCGCCGGTTTGACGCGGCTCTGCTGAAAGCGCAGCACCACGGCTGGGCGCTTGATCTGGGCGTTGGCTTTAACCAGAATACCGACGCAGCCGGTGTGACAGGAACGTATTACACGCCCGGCAACGTACCAGCGTCGGCGCTTTCGAACAAAAATGTAACGCTGGCTATTCCGGCGGGGTTTGTCCCGACCAGCGGGAAAGGGGGGGCGCCGGTATTGGCGAATGTCGTCAGTACCAACGGCCAGAACCAGCAGTTCAAAGCCTTTCAGATGGCCTACCTGACCCGGAAGTTCAACCGCACCAAATTCTCGGCGCTGTTCTTCAAGGACGATTTTGCTAAGTACCGGGTCGACTCGATAGGTAGCACGGGGGCGGGTTACGTATATGGTAGACGTTATGACGTAACGGGCACGAATTCCCGCGTTACGTACGGGGCTATGCTGACGGGCCAGTTCGGTACCGCGCTGACAAACGGTGTGCAGTGGCAGGCGTTCGGCTACGGCCAGAGCGGCCACGACCGCGACGGGCTGCGGATCCGGAAAGCGTATCATTACGGCGTCAACGCGACCTTCCAGCGGGGTTTGTTCGGAATCAATCCGGGGTATGAAGTGCTGTCCGGCAACAACGCCACGACCCTTAAAGCGGGCGAGACTAATCGCTTCGATCCGCTGTACGGCACCCCCCATAAATTCTGGGGCCTAATGGATTACTTCTACGCCGGAACGGGTTCGCCCGCCGGTGGTTTACAGGATACTTACCTCAAGTTTAAGTACTTCGGCAAGCGCCTGACTACCTCACTGGATGTGCATTATTTTGCCCTGGCCGATCCTACGTACAACACCCTGACGGATGTGCCACCGCGTACGAAACTGAGCTCCAAACTGGGCGTTGAATACGATTTTGTCGCGACGTACGGCCTGAACCGGTTTACAACCCTAGAACTGGGCGCAGCCCTGATGGAAGGAACCAACACGCTGGAATACAGCAAACAGGGTACCATGAACGGAAAAGATAAGGCCGGTAAATGGGCGTACCTGATGATCAACATCCGACCGGACTTTTTTGCGGCCAAATCTGCTGCCACCAAATAAAACGACCTAACCCAATTCGGCTTCACTCACCTTCAACCGTTTTCAAACCAACACAGCCATGAACTCCATGTCCAATAAACCGCTGGAAAGTCTGAATATTCTCCGTTTCAAAGGCATCCAGATGCGGACCTTTCATCTTACTTGGATGACGTTTTTCGTCTGCTTCTTTGGCTGGTTCGGTCTGGCCCCGCTGATGCCCACCGTCCGGGCGGACCTGGGACTGACCAAACCGCAGGTGGGTAACATCATCATTGCGGCCGTGTCGGCGACCATTTTTGCTCGTCTGCTCGTCGGTCGGCTGTGCGACACCTGGGGACCCCGCAAAACCTACACGGCACTGCTCGTGCTGGGCTCGCTGCCGGTCATGTTTGTGGGTCTTTCGCACGATTATATCACCTTTCTGCTGTTTCGTCTGGCAATTGGCATCATTGGCGCGTCGTTCGTCATCACCCAGTTTCACACGTCGATGATGTTTGCGCCGAAGATCAAAGGAACCGCCAACGCCGTGGCCGGTGGCTGGGGCAACCTGGGTGGCGGTATCACGCAGCTGGCCATGCCCCTCATTATGATGATGATTGTTGGCTTGGGCTACACCAAGTCCGAAGCGTGGCGGCTAGCGATGGTGGTGCCGGGCGTGATGATGCTGGTGATGGCGTTTCTTTATTACCGCTTTACGCAGGATACGCCCAATGGCAACTACGATCAGATCGAGCGTTCGGCCGAAAAGGGCGAGAAAATTGGTTTTCTGAAAGCGGGCGCCGACCTCCGCGTCTGGGCGCTGACGCTGGCCTACGGCTGTTGCTTTGGCATGGAAATTACGTTCGATGGCGTGGCTTCGCTTTACTTTTTTGATAACTTCAAAATGGCCGAGACCGAAGCGGGTTTCTGGGCGATGCTGTTTGGTTTCATGAACATCTTCGCCCGGGCGCTGGGTGGCATCGTGGCCGACCGGGTAGGCCGTCAATACGGAATGCGCGGGAAAGGCGTCATGCTAGCGGCCATGCTGCTGCTGGAAGGCATTGGCATTATGCTCTTCGCCCAGGCGGGCAGCCTGCCCCTGGCGATTGTCTCCATGATCTCGTTTGCCCTGTTCCTCAAAATGGCGAACGGCGGTACCTACGCCATTGTCCCGTTCATCAACCCCAAAGCGGTCGGTATTATTTCCGGCATCGTGGGCGCGGGCGGTAACCTGGGCGGGATGCTGATGGGCTTCCTGTTCAAGTCGCAGTCGATCACCTACGGTCAGGCTTTTCTGTACATTGGTGGGACGATCGCGGCCGTCGGACTGCTGCTCTTCCTGGTTAATTTTGGTAAAGCGCCCGTCGCCGAACAGGTTGAACCTCAGCTACAAACCGCTTGATTGCTGACGTTGGACGTTTGACACTTGACGTTTGACCGATAGTTTTTCAAACGTCCAAAAATCAATAAAAACCTATGACTCAGACTCATCAAACTACCTGTTGTTATTGTGGCGTTGGCTGTGGCATTGTGGTAAAACAGGAGCCCGACGGTCGGCTGACGGTGGAAGGGGATAAACAACATCCGTCCAACCAGGGGATGCTTTGCTCGAAGGGGATGAATCTGCATTATACCGTAATGGACGGGTCGGATCGGTTGCTGTATCCGCAGATGCGGCTCAACCGGTCCATGCCCCTCCAGCGCGTAAGCTGGGATACGGCGCTGGAACGTACGGCCGCCGTCTTCCGGACGTTGATCAACAAATACGGTCCCGACTCGGTGGCGTTTTACGTGTCGGGCCAGTGTCTGACCGAAGAATATTATCTGGTCAATAAGCTCATTAAAGGCTTTATCGGCTCCAACAACATCGACACCAACTCCCGGCTCTGCATGAGTTCGGCGGTGGTGGGCTACAAGCTGTCGCTGGGTGAAGACTCGGTGCCGGTTTGTTACGACGATATTGAAAAAGCGGATGTGTTCTACGTCCAGGGCGCCAACCCGGCCTGGTGTCACCCCATCCTCTGGCGACGCATAGAAGCGCACAAAGCGGCCAATCCGCACGTTAAAATCATCTGCGTCGACCCGCGCCGGACCGACACGGCCCGTTCGGCGGATTTGCACCTGTCCATCCAGCCCGGCACCGACATCGTGCTCAACAACGCCATTGGCCGGGTGCTGATCGAACGAGGTTATACCGACAACGCGTTCATCACAAACCACGCCGATGGCTTTGCGGCTTACCGGGAAAGTGTTCGGCAGCGGACGGTGGAAGAAGCCGCCGAGCTGTGCGGAATTCCCGCGGAAAGCATCTACCAGACGGCCGAGTGGATCGGGCGATCGAAAGGCTTCTTGTCGCTCTGGACGATGGGACTCAATCAATCGGTGGTGGGCGTCAACAAGAATCTGGCGCTCATTAATCTTCACCTCATTACGGGCCGGATCGGCAAGCCGGGTAACGGTCCTTTCTCGCTGACGGGCCAGCCCAACGCGATGGGTGGCCGCGAAGTCGGGGGACTCGCCAACGCCCTGCCCGCGCACCGCGACGTGACCAATCCCGCCCACCGCGCCGAAGTGGAAGCCTTCTGGAACAGCCCCGTAAAAATTGCCGACAAGCCCGGCCTGACCGCCACGGAGTTGTTTGATGCGTTAAATGACGATCGGTTGAAGGCCATCTGGATCATCAACACCAATCCACTGGTGAGTCTGCCCGATGTGAACGCGGCTGAGGCTGCGCTCAAAAAAAGCCGGTTTGTGGTGGTCCAGGATATTTCCAGTCGGGCCGATACCGTAGCCTTTGCCGACGTGGTGCTGCCGGCGGCTGCGTGGCTGGAAAAGGAGGGCACGATGACCAACGCCGAGCGACGCATTACCTACCTGCCTAACGTGCTGGATGCCCCCGGCGAAGCCCTGCCCGACGCGGAAATCATCTGGCGGTTTGCCCAGAAAATGGGCTTCGGCGATGCCTTCACCTACAACAGCGCATCCGAAGTTTACAGGGAATACGCCCAACTCACGGCCGGCACCAACGTCGACGTGACGGGCGTGGATTACGAACTGTTAAAGCAAAAACGAACCGTTCAGTGGCCTTATTCGGCGGGGAGCGAAAAGGGCACGCAACGCTTATTTACGGATCATCAGTTTTATACGCCAAACCGCCGGGCGCAGATTCACGCCGTGCCGGATGGTAATAGTTCGGAGCCGACCGACGAAGACTTTCCGCTCGTGCTGACGACGGGCCGCATCCGGGATCAATGGCACACGATGACCAAAACGGGTCGGGTGGCTAAGCTGAATCAGCATAGTCCGCAGCCTTATCTGCAAATCCATCCCGACGACGCCCGCGCGCGCGGCATTCGGGAGGGGCAACTGGTGGAGGTTAAGGGCCGGCGGGGCCAGGTTCGCGTAAAAGCCCAGATCACCGACGACGTACGGCCGGGCCTGTGTTTTCTGCCCATGCACTGGGGCAAGATCCTGAACAACAACGGCGTCCGGGCCAACAATCTGACCAGCGCCCTGATTGACCCGCGTTCGAAAGAACCCGATTTTAAATTCTCGGCGGTGGAGGTACAGCTTTACCGGAAACCGGTCGAGAAAATCATCATCATTGGCACGGGTTCGGCGGGGCTGGGCTTCATCAACGCCTACCGAAAGCTGAATCAGACGGACGAAATCCACGTTTTTTCCAAAGAAATTTATCCCTTCTACAACCGGGTGCTGCTGCCCGATTACATCAGCGGGGCGCAGACCTGGGAACAGCTGGTCCGGTTGCGCGAGGAGCAGTTTGAAGAAGCCAACATCACCGTTCATAAAGGCGTCAGCATCGTTCATATCGACCGGAAAGCCAGGGTCGTTGTGGATAGCAACGGCGTTGAGCACAGCTATGACAAGTTGCTGCTGGGCATGGGTAGCCGCGCGTTCCGGCCCAAAGGGGTGCCGCCCTTACCGGGCATCTTCAACATGCGGTCGCGACTGGATGCTGACTCGCTGCTGCCTTTTCTGGAAGGCGAAAAACCGCATGCCGTGATCGTGGGCGGTGGGTTGCTGGGACTGGAACTGGCGGCTTCGCTGCGGCAGATGGGCATCCGGGTAACGGTTATTCAGCGCTCGGGCCGGTTTATGGAACGCCAGCTCGACCCCCTGGCCAGCGAACTGCTCTACCAGGAGTTGGTGGATCGGGGCATCGAGATTTATTTCAACGAAGAAGTTCAGCATTTTAAAGGAACCGAACGGGTGGAGGGCATCAGCCTGAAGTCCGGGCGGAAGCTGGATTGTGGGCTGGTCGTGATGGCGATCGGTACCGTCCCGAACATCGAACTGGCGCGGGAAGCCGGACTGACCTGCAGCCGGGGCGTGGAAGTCAACGATTACCTGCAAACCTCGGACCCCGACATTTTTGCCGCGGGTGAAATTGCGCAGTGGCGCGGTCAGATGTGGGGCATTACGCTGGGCGCCGAGCAGCAGGCCGAAGTAGCCGCGCAGTTTATCGCCGGGGATATTTCGCAGCCCTACCGGGGCAGTGTTTCCATGAATATTCTGAAAATGGAAGGGCTGCACCTGTGCAGCATTGGCCTGGCCGAAGCACCCCCGAATGATCCGGAGTACGAAGAAATCGTGTTCATGGACAAAGCCAAACGGTATTATAAAAAGTGTATTGTTTATCGCGATAAGCTGGTTGGCGCCATTCTGGTGGGCGACAAAAACGAGTTCGCCGAATTTCGCAATCTGATTGCCAACGGCATTGAGCTTTCCGAAAAACGGCTCCAACTGCTGCGGGCCAGCAAATCCGTCGACCCGGTGGAGGGCAAGCTGGTTTGTTCCTGCAACAGCGTCGGGCAGGGCAACCTGGAACGCGCCATTCGGGGCGGCTGTTCGGATTTCGCGCAGCTTTGCCAGCAAACCGGCGCCGGAACGGGCTGCGGCTCGTGCCGCCCCGAAGTCCGGAGCATTCTGGAAAAGATGGCCGAAGCCGCATTGGTGAATTAAGGATGCAAAATGAAGAGTAGCCGATGCTAACCAGGCAGAACCTAGCGGGGCGCTTACACGAAAGAAGATGATCGAAAATAGCTAAGCCCCGGAGGGGCATCCTGTCAATAGGAAATCAGTAGCTGGAAATAGAGCAAGCTCCGGAGGAGCGACCTGTTAACGGACGATCACTACCTGAAATAGAATAAGCCTGAGAAGGGTGCCCCTCTGGAGCTTAACAGAAGCGTCTGGAGGGTATGCCATTGACAAACGGCTCCACCGGAAGTTGGCCGTTCAAAGAAATGTCAATAGAGTATAAGCCTTAGTGGAGCAGTTTGTTTATAAAAAAGGCTAGGGGATAGAAAGCCCCAGCGGGGCAACCTGTAGCTGTGTCCGGTTAATCCCGTAGAGCCTATTAACTAAAGAAATCATGCGTGATTATTATACCCTCAAAGTCAACAGTGCCGCCGGAATCCTGTCGCCGGGGGCCTTGCAGCAGGTGTTACGACTGGCCTACGAAGCCCGCGTGCGGCAGGTGCGTTTCGGGGCACGTCAGCAACTGCTGATGACGGTGCATTACGAGGATTTACGGTTACTGGAAAAAACGTTGAAGCAGCATGAATTAACGTACGAGGTCAACACGGAGCAGTTCCCGAACATTATCAGCTCGTACTGCGGGGAGGGCGTTTTCCGGACGGGCGCCTGGTTGCGCGAGAGCGAATACCACGCGGCCCTGGATTCGTTCGATTTTGCGCCCCGGCTGAAAGTTAACCTGTCGGATGCGGACCAGAGCTTTACGCCTTTTTTTACGGGAAACCTCAACTTTATTGCCTCACCGGAGCCGCATTTCTGGTATCTGTACGTGCGCCCGAAGCAAAGCAATACCGTGTTTCGCTGGCGGGATTTGATCTACACCAACGAACTGGGCCGGTTGGCAAAAGCCATCGAAGCCATTATGCTGGACGGGTCCGCTGACGGGGCGAATCACTGGACCGAAGAAGCCCTTTACGAAGCGCTGGTCACAGACTGCGAAGCGAAGGGGCGAGGGTACATTAGCCAGCCCGCCACGCAGGAAGTCGAGTTGCCCGAGTTTTCGCTGCCTTACTACGAGGGATTTAATCGCTACGGGCAGCGGTCGTGGCTGGGCCTGTACCGCCGGGATGAGCAGTTTTCAATTTCTTTTTTGCTGGATGTGTGCGCCCTTTGCCTGAAAACGCGCATCGGTGAAATTTGCGTGACGCCCTGGAAATCGCTCATCATCAAGGGGATTGAGGAAAAAGACCGCGCTCAGTGGTCGTACGTACTGG
>Ga0325400_1000931_pt1 | contig 23157 bp, 22 predicted proteins | sample PopdelMetagenome_2_FD_205662 | JGI IMG/M metagenome (GOLD analysis project Ga0325400, IMG submission 205662) | Populus deltoides microbial communities from Bellville, Georgia, United States - Xylem-PdKOR-R1 | ecosystem: Host-associated > Plants > Phyllosphere > Stem > Wood/Secondary xylem...
CCCCTATCCTTGCCGGACCGCGGCTCCGCGGGCTGGCGCCGGCGGGCCGCGACGCAGTCGCGCAGCTCCGCCACCGCCGCACCGCTGCCATCCAGGGCCAGACGTTCCACCGGCGTATCGCCGCGCGCGATGTGGAGGAAGGCGGACGCGGCGAAATAGGCCGGGAAGCGCGTCTCGAAGCCGGCAACGAAGCCCTGCTTGCCGTCCGCCGTCATGCCCACCGCGAAATGCCGCAGGTAGCTGCCATTGGACAGGCGGAAGTCGAGCTTGAGCTCCTGCCTAGGCCGGATCGACCAGTTGGCGTTGAGGACGGACAGATGATTCGCGCCGTTGCGGTCCAAACCCAGCAGCAGGGTCGTACCGCCGGGACGGTCAAAGGTGCGCGTCAGGAAGCAGCCCTCGCCGTCCTTGCTGGGCGTCACCGTCCAGCGGGCGACATCGCGCGGCGGTTGTGCGGGCGCGGCAACTGCCGTCCAGGCGGCGACGGAAGCCGCCAGCCAGGCCCCTGATCGCCTGCGATCGTGCCGGCGGATCATGCGCGGCCGTTCGTGGCGGCCATCACGTCGTCCAGCATCGCCCCAGCGCAGCCAGCTACCCCACCCGTCCGACAGCAGGAACGGGAACAGGATGCGCATCTGGCCCGGATGCAAGCGGTCGCCGTTCAGCAAGCCGCGCAAAGGTGCTTTCCTGGATCGTGTCGGTGCTGTGCATACCACCGCCGCGTCCATGCCCTGGAGCGGCAAGCCGCTCGGGAGGTCCGGTCGGGATCGGGCGCGCGCCATGGCCGACATGCTTCGACCAAAGGCGCGACCGTCGCAAGCGGATGCAGCGCCCGTCCGGCCACCGGCGAGACACTCCACACCGCACCCTGATAGCGTTGGGCGCGTTCGCGGCTGCTTGCCCGATCCCGTCGACCGGCTAGACTTCCGAACCAGGTCCACGAAAGGGCGATCCATGGAGCATCCCGACGGGCAGGACGGCACGAACCCGCGCCTGGTCGGGCCGCCGCCGTCCGCCCCCGCGCGGCCGGATCGCGGCATCGGCCTTGCCGTCACCGAACGGCTGGGGCTGGAGCGGATCGAGCCCTTTTCGCTGCTGGCCTTCTTCAGCGGGGTCTTCTCGCCCCGGTCGAGCGATCATATCGAGGATCATCTCTCGGTCGGCTATCGCGGCACTACGCCGCCGCTCAGCCCGGCAATGGCGGAGATGCCGTCGCCGTGGCTGTTCGGGCGCTGCCTGCTGGTCACCTTGCTGGTGTTCGTGCCGCTTTATTACGCGCTGGCGCTGTCGGGCAATCCGCTGCTGCTGCCGGGCGTGATCCTGATCGGCGCCTTTGCCGTGCCCATCTCCACCCTGGTCTTGTTCTTCGAGCTGAACACGCCGCGCAACGTCTCCATCACGCGCGTCGCCCACCTTTTCATGATGGGCGCCGCCGTGTCGCTGCTGCTGTCCACGCTGTTGTTCGAGAATCTGCGCATCCTGACCCTTTTCGGGCCGCCGATCGCAGGCCTGTTCGAGGAGGCGGGCAAGCTCGCCGCGCTCGCCATCGTGACGCGCGGCTTTGATACGCGGCGCTACCCGTTCGCGCTCAACGGCCTGCTGTTCGGCGCGGCGGTGGGCGCGGGCTTCGCCTCGTTCGAGACGGCGGGCTATGCGCTGGTGTTCGGCCTGACGGGCGGCGGCAACGCCATGGTGGCGGTGCTGCAGACGCGCGGGTTGCTGGCGCCGTTCGCGCACATCGTGTGGACGGCGATGGTGGGCTGCCTGTTCTGGCGCGCGCATGTGGCGGGCGCGCGCTTCGGCGACACGCTGCGCGACCCCGGCTTCCAGCGGGTGCTGTTCGCCGCCATGGGGCTGCACGCGGTGTGGAACCTGGACCTGCCGCTGCCCTTCGGCGCGCACCGCATCGCGGTGGGCGTGATCAGCTGGATCATCATCGTCAGCCTGGTGCAATCCGGCCTGCGCCAGGTGGGGCGCAAGGCGCGGAGCGCGGCGGCGGAGGCGATAGCGCAACCGGCCATGCCAGGTGCGGACCCGGCGATTTGATCCTATGAGCCCTTCTTGGCAGGGCACGGCCTGCCGCACGAGAGGATACGGCCCATGAAGGTTCCCGCCGCCATTGCCGAGATCCTAGCCCGCGAGGGCGTGGACGTGATCTTCGGCTACCCGCGCAATCCCGTGCTGGAGGCGGCTGCCGAACGCGGCATCCGCCCGATCATCGTCCGGCAGGAGCGCACCGGCCTCCACATGGCGGACGCGCTGTCGCGCATGACGCGGGGCGGGCGGATGGGCGTGTTCGCGATGCAGCACGGACCGGGCACGGAAAATGCTTATGGCGGCGTCGCCCAGGCCTTTGCCGAAAGCGTGCCCGTGCTGGTGCTGCCGCAGGGCTATCCCCGCCGCCTCGCGCATGTCCGCGACAATTACAATGCCAGCCAGTCCATGCGCGACGTCACCAAGCTGGCCGAGCCGCTGACGGCGGCCGACCAGGTGGCGCCCGTGCTGCGCCGCGCTTGGACGCAGCTGCGCAACGGCCGCCTCCGCCCCGTGCTGGTGGAGTTGCCGGCCGACGTGCTGGCGGACGAGCTGGCGGAGCCGCTCACCTACCGCCCCGTGGTTCGGACCCGCAGCGCGCCCGATCCGCAGGCGGTACGGGCCGCCGCCGCCGCGCTGGTCGCAGCCAAGCGCCCCGTGATCCACGCCGGCCAGGGCGTGCATTGGGCGGAGGCCTATGGCGAGCTCAGGGAGTTGGCGGAGCTGCTCGCCGCGCCCGTCTCCACCAGCCTGGAAGGCAAGAGCGCGTTTCCCGAAACGCATCCGCTCTCCATCGGCTCGGGCGGGGCGGCGATCCCCGGCCAGCTGCGGCATTTCCTCGACCGCGCCGACCTGATCCTGGGCATCGGCTGCTCGCTCGGCGAGACCGCGTTCGGCGTGCGCATGCCGACGGGGGCGCGCGTGATCCACGCGACGCTAGACCCGGCCGACCTCAACAAGGGCGTGGAGTGCGAACTGGCGCTGATCGGCGACGCCCGCCTAACGCTGGCGGCGCTGGTGGAAGAGGTGCGCGCGCTGCTGCCCGCGCCGCGTGACCCCGCCCCCGTGGCCGCCGAGATCGCAGACGTGGAGGCGGCGTGGATGGCCGACTGGCTGCCGCTCCTGGAAAGCGAGACGTCTCCGCTCAGCCCCTATCGCGTGCTGTGGCAGCTACAGCGCACGGTGGACGTGGCGAACACGATCATCACCCACGACGCGGGCAGCCCGCGCGACCAGCTGTCTCCTTTCTGGAAGACCACGACGCCGCTGTCGTACATCGGCTGGGGCAAGTCGACGCAGCTCGGCTACGGCCTCGGCCTCGCCATGGGGGCCAAGCTCGCCCGGCCGGACAAGCTCTGCATCAACGTCTGGGGCGACGCCGCGATCGGCTTCACCGGCACCGACCTCGAGACGGCAGCGCGCGAGCGGCTGCCGATCCTGTCCATCCTGCTCAACAATCGCGCGATGGCGATCGAACTGCCGGTGATGCCCGTCGCCACCGACCGCTTCCGCGCGACAGACATTTCGGGCGACTACACCGCCTTCGCCCGCTCGCTGGGCTGCCACGCCGAATGCGTCACGGCAGCGCACGACATCGCGCCGGCCATCCGCCGCGGCGTCGCCGCCACCGAGGCGGGCCAGCCTGCGCTGATCGAGTTCATCACCGCACAGGAGACGCGCGCATCCAGGCTCTGACGCGGGGGGCTGCCGCCACGTGCGGGCGGCCAACGGCTCGGGGATGTGGTGCCCAGGAGAGGACTGGCCTGCCCTGCCCTAAATACCCTAGAAATCAGCCAATCACAAACGAACGACTGGCCCGATTGGGACAGCCTTTTGTAACAGGTCTACCCTGAACCGCAATCCGGTTTGTGGAGACTTCACGTCCATCGTGAGCGTGCTTACAGTGATCCAATGATCGCCGAAACACTCATCACTGACGATACGTGGGCCGAAGCCCCGGCAGAGCCGCGACCTGCGTTCCTATTTATAGCACTGGCGGCTCGAAAAAGGCTCGACCACCTTCTTAACGACGAGACGGAGTTAGGTCAGAAATATGGTAGCCTGACTTGGAGACAGCAATATACATCCGAGCTGAGTGCCATAGCCGACACCCTTGGCATCAGTGGATTACCTCGGCCCGAAAACTTACCGAGGAGCGCTGAGGGATTAGCGGCGTTTGATGCAGCCTTGGCACGGATCGTCACGACGATACGCGCGGAAAATCGGTTAGAGCTTCGCCAGGACAGCGTACAATTGTCCTTCACTTCAAAGGAAGATATAAGGCAGCGCCTTGAGGAGCTTCGGGCGACCGTCAATGCGTCCAATCTCTCGGCATCTCTGAAAGAGAAACTTCATCAGAGGATTGACGCTGCCGAAGGCGAGCTGGACAACCAGCGCACGAACTTGCGCAGCTTTTGGCGGCTTGCCGGATCGTTAGCGCTCGCATCGCAGATGTCGGTAAGTACCGCCGCCGATATGCCAGCGGCAGAGAAGAACGTCGCATCGATAGTTCATGCCTTGCACGAACACAAAGCGAGTGAGCAGGCTCAGCAGGAGCTCATGGCGGGGCTACCCCGTCTTACCCACCAGCCAACGAAGCAGATTAAGGACATGCGGGGTAAGGCAGCAGAGCGCTGACTAGAGCATACCGTGATCCTGTGTAGGTGCTTCTAACAGCACTCTCGTAGTCCGCAACGAGATCATAAACTCGGCCCGGCCGTCCAGCGCAGGCCGCAGTTCCGCGGGGATGCCACGGCAAAAGTAGTAGGTCGCGCCACGCTTGGCGAGGTAGGTACACATGGCCTGCGCTCCTGTTACGTTTGTAACAGTCACCCGTCAAAGATTGGCTGATTTGGTCGATTTCCCAAGCCAATCAGCAGCTTGGAAAGTGTGGTGCCCAGGAGAGGACTCGAACCTCCACGACCTTGCGATCGCCAGCACCTGAAGCTGGTGCGTCTACCAATTCCGCCACCTGGGCACGGGGCAGGCCGCGGCCAATGGCGGGCGGAGCCAGGCTTGTCAACCGCGTCGCGCGCGGCTTGCAACCGTTGGGGGGCGCGGGCATTGCACCGCCACCAATCGCGTAAAGGACGGCAAGGGCGCATGGACGAGCTGGTGACGCTGTTCGGCGGCGGGGGCTTCCTCGGCCGATATGTGGCGCAGGCGCTGATGCGGCGCGGCGCACGCGTGCGTATCGCGCAACGCGATCCGCGCGGGGCGTTCTTCCTGCGCCCGCTGGGCGGGCTCGGCCAGACGCAGTTCGTCGCGGTGGATGTCACCCGCGAGGACAGTGCGCGCCGCGCTGCGGCAGGCTCCACCGCGGTGATCAACCTTGTCGGCGTGATGGGAGGCGACTTCGCCCGCGCGCATGTAGTGGGCGCGCGCAACGCTGCCCGCGCCGCCGCCGCCGCGGGCGCAAACGCCTTCGTGCAGGTGTCCGCGATCGGCGCGGACACCCAGGCGGAATCGGTCTATGCCCGCACCAAGGGCGAGGGCGAGCAGGCGGCGCGCGAGGCCTTCCCCGGTGCCACGATCATCCGCCCGTCCGTGCTGTTCGGCGCCGAGGACCGCTTCGTGAACCGCTTCGCGGCGATGATGGAGAAGCTGCCCGCGGTGCCCGTGGTGCGGGGATCGGCCCTGTTCCAGCCCGCCTGGGTATCGGACGTGGCCCAGGCGATCGCCGACGCGGCGCTTGATCCGCGCACCCATGCTGGACGCACCTACGAGCTCGGCGGCCCGCAGCGCATCTCGATGGAGGAGCTCAACCGCTGGATCGCGCGCACCATCGGCCGCAAGGTGTGGCAGCCCGTGCTGCCCGACGCCGCGGCGTCGGCGATGGCGCGCTATGGCGGCTGGGCGCCCGGCGCGCCGATCACCTGGGACCAGTGGCTGCTGTTGCAGCACGACAATGTGGTCCCGGACGGCGCCGCAGGGTTCGAGGCGTTCGGCATCGATCCCAGGCCGCTCGCCGCGGTGGCGCCCGCCTGGCTGGTGCGGTTCCGCAAGCATGGCCGCTTCAGCCTGAGCACCGCGGCCTGATCGGCCGCGCATGAACGATCTCGTCACCGCGGCCCTGCTCGGCATCGTCGAAGGGCTGACCGAGTTCCTGCCAGTATCATCGACCGGGCACCTGATCCTCGCCACGCGCCTGCTGGGCTTCGATCCCGCCCGGTGGCAGGTGTTCAACATCGTCATCCAGCTCGGCGCGATCCTGGCCGTTGTGGTACTCTACTGGCGCACCTTTCTGCGCGTCGCGGTGGGCCTCGTCCGGCGCGAGCCCGATGCGTGGCGGTTCCTGCGCAACGTCCTAGCCGCCTTCGTACCGGCCGCGGTGGTGGGGCTGCTGCTGCACCGGCAGGTGGAGGCGCTGCTCGGCAGCCCCATTGTCGTCGCCGCCGCGCTGGTGGTTGGCGGGATCGCCATCATCCTGGTCGAAAGCCGCGCGCGGCAGCGCACCGCGGCCGGCGTGGAGGCATTGCCGCTCGCCCCCGCGCTCGGCATCGGCGCGGTGCAGTGCCTCGCGATGGTGCCCGGCGTCAGCCGATCGGGCGCCACCATCATGGGCGCGCTGGCGCTTGGCGTGGGCCGGCAGACCGCGGCCGAGTTTTCCTTCTTCCTGGCGATTCCCACCATGCTGGGGGCGAGCACGGTGGAGCTGCTTTCCAACCGCCATGAGCTTTCGGCGGCGGGTGCGGTCGGCTGGGGTGCCATTGCAACAGGCTTTGTTGTGTCGTTCGCGGTGGCGTTGGCAGTGGTGCGCGCCTTTGTGGGACTGGTCACGCGGCACGGCTTCGCGCCGTTTGCCTGGTACCGCATCGTTGCCGGCGCGCTTGCGCTCGTCTGGCTGATGCGAGTTTAGACCGGATCGGCACCTTCAACTCTGGACATGAACCTGACCAGCCCTCCTGCAGCTCCATATCGCAAATAATAGGTCAGCCTCGCTGACATAACACGTATTTTGCGCGTGACCTACCGATCCCGCATGCGCATGATGCGGTCATGGCTGACATGCTCCTATTTCCCAAGATCGAGCAGGATTATCCCGAAAAGCGCGTAGCAGGTGAGCGGGCGGGCGACTTCGACGAGATTTCGCGCGTGTTCGTGCAACCCAAGGCGGAGGAACAGTCGGCGCGCTGCTCGCAATGCGGCGTGCCCTATTGCGCCACGCATTGCCCGCTGCACAACCATATCCCCGACTGGCTGCGGCTGACGGCCGAAGGCCGGCTCCGGGAAGCGTATGAGCTGTCTAACGCCACCTCCACCATGCCAGAGATCTGCGGCCGCATCTGCCCGCAGGACCGCTTGTGCGAGGGCAATTGCGTGATCGAGTTCTCCGGTCACGGGGCGGTCACGATCGGCGCGGTGGAAAAGTTCATCACCGATACCGCGTGGGAGCAGGGCTGGGTGGAGCCGCTGATGCCCGGCCCGGCGCGCGGCCAGTCGGTGGGCGTGATCGGCGCCGGACCCGCGGGCCTGACGGTGGCGGACCTGATGCGCGGGCTCGGCTACGACGTCCACGTCTATGACCGCTATGATCGCATGGGCGGGCTGCTGACCTACGGCATCCCCGGCTTCAAGCTGGAGAAGCCCGTGGTGATGCGCCGCGTCGATCGCCTGCGCGACGGCGGCGTGGTCTTCCACGAAGGCTTCGAGGTCGGGCGCGACGCGACACTGGACCAATTGCGGCAGCGCCACGACGCATTGGTGGTCGCGACGGGCGTGTACCGGCCGCGCGGCCTGAAGGCGCCGGGCTCGGACGCGGCGGGCATGGTGGAGGCGCTCGACTTCCTCACCGCATCCAACCGCAAGGGCTTCGGCGACGCGGTGCCGGCGTTCGACAGCGGCACGCTCGACGCGATGGGCAAGCATGTGGTGGTCGTCGGCGGCGGCGACACGGCGATGGACTGCGTCCGCACCGCACGCCGCCAGGGCGCCGCCTCCGTGCGCTGCCTCTATCGCCGCGACCGCGCAAACATGCCGGGCAGCCAGCGCGAGGTCGCCAACGCCGAGGAGGAAGGCGTGGAGTTCGTCTGGCTCGCCGCGCCCGAACGCTTCGTGGAACAGGACGGCCGCGTCGTCGGCGTCGAGGTTTCGCGCATGCGGTTGGGCGAGCCCGATGCCAGCGGCCGGCGCACGGTGGAGGCCGATCCCGGCGGCGCCGAGCGGCTGGATGCCGACCTCGTCGTCAAGGCGCTCGGCTTCGATCCCGAGGATCTGCCGCGGCTGTTCGACGCGCCGGAGCTGTCCGTCACGCGCTGGGGCACGCTGCGCGTCGATCATCGCACGATGATGACCAGCCTGGACGGCGTGTTCGCCGCGGGCGATATCGTGCGCGGCGCCAGCCTGGTCGTGTGGGCGGTGCGCGACGGCCGCGACGTGGCGGACCGGATGCATGCTTGGCTGAAGGCGCGCGCGCGCAGCGTCCGGGTGGCGGCATGATCGCGCTGCTGCTCGCGCTGGGGGCGCCGGCCGCAGCGGCGCCCCTCCCCGTCCAGTCGCGTCGCGCGCCCGCGGTCGAGGTATGGCAGGTCGATCAGGTCCGCATCCCGCGCAACACGCCGCCTCGCGTGCTGAAGGCATTGGAGCCCGACCATTCGCTTGCCGCGGTCAAGAAGCGGCTCGCCACGCTTGGCGTGCCCTTCACCACCGGGCGCGTCACCTTCGTGCCCGACCGCATGCCCGCCGAGCTGCGCAAGCAGGTGGCCGAACTGCCCGAAGGCGAGCCGTTCGTGATCCCCGAGCGCAACTGGCTGAGCATCAACGTCGTGGTCGGCCGCCGCCTGCCCGCCGACATGGTCAGGCTGACCCCTTCCCTTTCCGCCGCAGCGGCGCTGCAAGGCTGACATGATGACCGAGCAATTCACCGCCTCCCCCGCCGAGCGCGACCGGATCGCACAGCAGGGCATGTACCGGCCCGAGTTCGAGGGCGACGCCTGCGGCGTGGGCCTGGTCGCCGCGACCGACGGCAAGCCATCGCGCCGCGTCGTGGCGGCGGCGATCGATGCGCTGAAGGCGGTGTGGCACCGTGGTGCGGTGGACGCGGACGGCAAGACCGGCGACGGCGCCGGCATCCATGTCGACCTGCCCGTGCGCTTCTTCGACGACGCGATCGAGGCGGCGGGCCACAAGGTGCGGCCGAACCGGCTGGCGGTGGGCATGATCTTCATGCCCCGCACCGACCTCCAGGCGCAGGAGATGTGCCGCACCATTGTCGAAAGCGAGATCATCGATTTCGGCTACACCATCTACGGCTGGCGGCAGGTGCCCGTCGACGTGTCGTGCATCGGCGACAAGGCGATGCTGACCCGGCCCGAGATCGAGCAGATCATGATCGCGGGCCCGCTGCCCGACGCGGAGACCGAGGCCGAGTTCGAGAAGCAGCTCTACCTCGTCCGCCGGCGGATCGAGAAGAAGCTCGTCGAGGCGCAGATCCAGGGTGCGTATGTCTGCTCGCTGTCCGCGCGCTCCATCGTCTACAAGGGGCTGTTCCTCGCGGCCGAGCTCGCGGTCTTCTATCCCGATCTCAAGGATGAGCGGTTCACGAGCCGCGTCGCCATCTTTCACCAGCGCTATTCCACCAACACCTTCCCGCAATGGTGGCTGGCGCAGCCGTTCCGCTGCCTCGCGCACAATGGCGAGATCAACACGATCCGCGGCAACAAGAACTGGATGAAGAGCCACGAGATCAAGATGGCCTCCATCGCGTTCGGTCAGCATTCGGAGGACATCAAGCCGCTGATCCCGGCCGGCGCCTCCGACACGGCCGCGCTCGACGCAGCGTTCGAAGCGATCTGCCGTTCGGGCCGCGACGCGCCCACCGCCAAGCTGATGCTCGTGCCGGAGGCATGGCAGGGCGCCGACTTGCCCCAGCCGGTCGCCGACATGTACGATTACCTCGCCTCGGTCATGGAGCCATGGGACGGGCCGGCGGCGCTGGCCATGACCGACGGTCGCTGGGTCGTGGCGGGCGTCGACCGGAACGCGCTCCGTCCGCTGCGCACGCTGCGCACCGCCGACAACCTGCTGATCGTTGGCTCGGAAGCGGGCATGGTGGTGGTGCCCGAAAGCTCGGTCGTCGCCAAGGGCCGGCTGGGGCCGGGGCAGATGATCGCGGTCGACCTGGAGGAGGGTCGCTTCTACGAGGATGCGGCGATCAAGGACCGCATCGCGGGCGAAGCGCCTTATGGCGAGTGGATCGCCGGCTTCCGCTACCGCGCCGACCTGCCCGAGGTGGACGCCGAAGCCTGGCCCGTCTGGCCGCGCAGCGAGCTGATCCGTCGCCAGATCGCCGCCGGCCAGACCATGGAGGACATGGAGCTGATCCTGGCGCCGCAGGTCGAGACCGCCAAAGAATCGGTCGGCTCGATGGGCGACGACACGCCGCTCGCCGTCATCTCCGATCGGCCGCGGCTGATCAGCCATTTCTTCCGCCAGAATTTCAGCCAGGTGACGAACCCGCCGATCGACTCCTTGCGCGAGACGCGCGTGATGAGCCTGAAGACGCGCTTCGGCAATCTCGCCAACATCCTCGATACGGAAGCGCAGCAATCGGGCGTGCTGGTGCTGGACTCGCCGGTGCTGACGAGCGGCGAATGGTTCGGCCTGCAACGCTTCTTCGGCCCCGCGCATGCGGTGATCGACTGCACCTACCTGCGCGACGACAGCCCCGACGCGTTGCGCCAAGCGATCGCGCGCGTCCGCCGCGAGGCCGAACAGGCGGTGCGCGAGGGCAAGAGCGAGCTCTTCCTGACCGACGAGGCGGTCGACGAGGACCGCATCTCGATCGCCATGGTGCTCGCCGCCGCCGCGGTCCACACGCACCTCGTGCGCAAGGGGCTGCGCTCCTACGCGTCAATCAACGTGCGCTCGGCCGAATGCCTCGACACGCATTATTATGCCGTGCTGATCGGCGTGGGTGCCACCACCGTGAACGCCTATCTGGCGGAGGCCGCGATCGCCGACCGCCACGCGCGCGGCCTATTCGGGACCAAGGACCTGCCCGCCTGCTTCAAGGCATGGCGCAAGGCGATCGACGACGGCCTGCTCAAGATCATGAGCAAGATGGGCATCGCCGTCATCTCCTCCTATCGCGGCGGCTATAATTTCGAGGCGGTGGGCCTGTCCCGCGCGCTGGTGAACGACTTCTTTCCCGGCATGCCCGCCAAGATCTCGGGCGAGGGCTACGCCTCGCTCCAGCTCAATGCGCGCGAGCGGCACGAGGCGGCGTTCGATGGCAATCCGCGCGTGCTGCCGATCGGCGGCTTCTATCGTCAGCGTGACGGGGGCGAGGCGCATGCCTATTCTGCCGGTCTGATGCACCTGCTGCAAACGGCGGTGTCGACCGACAGCTACACGCACTATCTCCAGTTCGCGCGCGGCGTGGGCGAGTTGCCGCCCGTCTACCTGCGCGACCTCCTGGAGTTCAACTGGGCCAAGGATCCGGTGCCGATCGACGAGGTCGAGGCGATCACCGAGATCAGGAAGCGCTTCGTCACGCCCGGCATGAGCCTGGGCGCGCTCTCCCCCGAGGCGCACGAGACGCTCGCCATCGCCATGAACCGCATCGGCGCCAAGGCCGTGTCGGGCGAAGGCGGCGAGGACCGCCGCCGCTTCACGCCCTATGAGAATGGCGACAACGCCAACTCGGTCGTGAAGCAGATCGCGTCGGGCCGCTTCGGCGTCACCGCCGAATATCTGGGCTCGGCCGAGGAGATCGAGATCAAGGTCGCGCAGGGCGCCAAGCCCGGCGAGGGCGGGCAGTTGCCCGGCTTCAAGGTGACCGAGATGATCGCGCGCCTGCGCCATTCGACGCCGGGCGTGACGCTGATCTCGCCCCCGCCGCATCACGACATCTACTCGATCGAGGATCTGGCGCAGCTCATCTACGACCTGAAGCAGATCAATCCGCGCGCGCGGGTGTGCGTGAAGCTCGTCTCGTCCGCCGGCATCGGCACGGTCGCGGCGGGCGTCGCCAAGGCGCATGCCGACGCGATCCTGGTGGCCGGCCATGTCGGCGGCACGGGCGCGTCCCCCCAGACCAGCATCAAGTACGCTGGCACGCCGTGGGAGATGGGCCTGTCAGAGGTCAACCAAGTGCTGACGCTGAACGGCCTCAGGCACCGTGTTAAGCTGCGCACCGACGGCGGGCTCAAGACCGGGCGCGACATCGTCGTCGCCGCGATTCTGGGCGCGGAGGAGTTCGGCATCGGCACGCTCTCCCTGGTCGCGATGGGCTGCATCATGGTGCGGCAATGCCATTCCAACACCTGCCCGGTGGGTGTGTGCACGCAGGACGAGGCGCTGCGCGCCAAGTTCGTCGGCACGCCGGAGAAGGTCATCAACCTGATGACCTTCATCGCAGAGGAGGTGCGTGAGGTGCTGGCGCGGCTTGGCTGCCGCAGCCTGGACGAGGTGATCGGCCGCACCGAGCTTTTGCGCCAGGTCAACCGCGGTGCCGAGCATCTCGACGACCTCGACCTCAATCCCATTCTCGCCAAGGTCGACGCGCCCGACCACCACCGGCGCTTCAACCTCAACACCTTCCGCAACGACGTGCCCGACAGCCTGGACGCGCAGATGATCCGCGATGCGGGTGCGGTGTTCGCCCGGCGCGAGAAGATGCAGCTCACCTACACCGTGCGCAATACCCACCGCGCGGTCGGCACGCGGCTGTCGGCCGAGATCACCGAGCGGTTCGGCATGAACACGCTGGCGGAAGGTCATGTCCACGTCCGCCTGCGCGGCTCCGCCGGCCAGTCGCTTGGCGCCTTCGGGGTCAAGGGGCTGACGCTTGAGGTATTCGGCGAGGCCAACGACTATGTCGGCAAGGGCCTGTCCGGCGCCACCATCATCGTGCGGCCGCAGGTATCGAGCACGCTCGACACGCGCCACAACACCATCATCGGCAATACCGTGCTGTATGGCGCGACCGCAGGTACGCTGCTCGCGGCGGGCCAGGCGGGCGAGCGGTTCGCCGTTCGCAACTCGGGCGCGACCGTCGTGGTGGAGGGCTGCGGCGCCAACGGCTGCGAGTACATGACGGGGGGCACCACCGTGATCCTGGGCCAGGTCGGCGAGAATTTCGGCGCGGGCATGACGGGCGGCATGGCCTTCGTGCTGGATGAGGATGGCAGCTTCGCCGCCCGCGTCAACCCCGAGACTTTGCACTGGGACCGCATCCGCTCCGCCTGGTGGGAGGATCGCCTCAACGCGCTGGTGACCACGCACGCGGTCGCGACCGACAGCCGCTGGTCCAACGCGATCCTGGCCGATTGGGACCGGTATCGTGACCGCTTCTGGCAGGTGGTCCCGAAGGAGATGCTGACCCGGCTGGAGCAGCCGCTGGAGGAGCCGGAGGCGATCGCGGCAGAGTGACTCCCCTGGTCGTCCCCGCGCAGGCGGGAGTCCGCCGTCTCCGCCCGCGCGAGAACAAGCGGGGCTGCCGCCTACGCGGGGGCGACGAAGTAAGTTTTAGGGCGCCGCTTCAACCCTGCCCGTTCCCCCGCTAGCAAGCCTCCACGATGGCCTGGCAGCTCTACCAATTCCCGCTCTGTCCCTTTTCGCGCAAGGTGCGGCTGGTGATGGGCGAAAAGGGCGTGCTGTGCGAACTCGTGCGCGAATCGCCCTGGGCGCGGCGCGACGAGTTCCAGGACATGAACCCCGCCGGCCAGACGCCCGTGCTGGCCGACGCCGACACCAACCTCCTGCTGATCGATTCCGCCGCCATCTGCGAGTTCCTCGACGAGACGGAGGAGCGCGCCACCGTGCTCCCAGGAACCGCCGCCAACCGTGCGGAGATCCGCCGGCTGGCGACGTGGTTCGACGCGCGCTTCCACGAGGAGGTCGGCCGACCGCTGATGTACGAGCGGATGGAGAAGCGCCTGGTCCATCGCATCTCGCCCGATGCGCGCGTGCTGCGCGAAGCCATGCGGCTGGCCAACACGCATCTGGACTATGTCGACTGGCTGCTGGATCATCGCCGCTGGATCGGCGGTCCGCTGTTCAGCCTCGCCGATCTCGCCGCCGCCGCGCACATCTCGGTCGCCGACTATCTCGGCGGCATCGACTGGCGCGGGCACGAGCGTACGCGCCACTGGTATGCCGGCATGAAGAGCCGCCCCAGCTTCCGCCCGCTGCTGGGCGAGCGGATGGAGGTGATCGCCCCGCCCGACCATTACGACAAGGTCGATTTCTGATTTGCTGCATCGCACAAAAAGGTTGAAAAATGGGTGCGTTGCGTTTATTGTGCATCGCAGCATGAGCAGACGGGGACGACGAGTGGCTGGCAGCGGCACGGAGGCGAACGCCCTCCCGACGGAGACGGCTTCTGTGCCTGCTCCGCTCGAACCGAGCACCGACATCGCCGCGTCTGGCGCTGCTGACGCCGTAACGTCGCCGGCCCTTGAAAGCGACGTCCCCCAGGCTCCGGTCGCTGAACCGACCCCGCCGACCGATCAAGGAACCGTGATGGCTACCACTTTTACCCCCAATGATGCCGCCGAGAAGGGCCAGGCCTTCTTCGCCGACGCGCAAGGCCGCATGAAGACCGTGTTCGAGCGCTCCACCAAGGTGGGCGAGGAAATGGCGGATTTCGCGCGTGGCAACGTCGAGGCGCTGATGGCCTCCGCGCGCGTTGCTGCGAAGGCTGGCGAGGCGATTGGCCAGGAGGCGGCCGATTACAGTCGCAAGAGCTTCGAGCACGCGACCGCGACGTTCAAGAGCTTCGCCACGGTCAAGTCGCCGACCGAGCTGTTCCAGCTGCAGAGCGATTTCGCCAAGGCCTCGTTCGACAGCGCGGTGGCCGAAGCCTCCAAGCTGAGCGAGACGATGCTGAAGTTCGCGGGCGAGATCGCGCAGCCGATCTCCAACCGCTACGCGCTCGCCGCGGAGAAGCTCAAGACCAACGTCGCCTGACGCGTTCCTCTCCACGAGTATCGGTTGCGTAAGGCCGCCCATCTCGGGGCGGCCTTTTTGTTGGGCGACGGCAGCTTACCGCGATGGTTGCCCTTGCTCGCCCCGGCGCCGATGCCATATCCTCGATATCCGATATGAACGACCCTGACGCTCTCCCCATTCGCATGGCCGTCCGCAAGAACGGCGACGACGGCGCCGGCCTCGGCGTCGCTACCCGCACGCGCACCCGCACCAAGCAGCCCTCGCTTTACAAGGTGCTGATGCTGAACGACGATTATACGCCGATGGAATTCGTCGTGCTGTGCCTCCAGCGCTTCTTCCGCATGTCGGTCGAAGATGCGACGCGCGTGATGCTGCATGTCCACCAGAAGGGCGTCGGCGTCTGCGGCATCTTCACCTACGAGGTCGCCGAGACCAAGGTGTCGCAGGTCATGGATTTCGCGCGGCAGAACCAGCATCCGCTCCAGTGCACGTTGGAGAAGGCGTGATTGATCCATCGTAGCGCTTGAGGCCAGGATCGGCCTCGGCGTGTTGTCACGCCTAATTGGTACAACCCAGCCGTCACTCAGCCGTGAATGGAAGCTTTCGAGCAAATCTCGGCCGAGCGTCCGTGCAATCTCGGCCTGCAGGCCTGCTGCAACGGCAATAATCAGCCAACGAGTGGCTGTGCGAGCGGTGGCGGCGAGGGCGAACGACTCTCAACGGTTTTTGACTGATTGGCTTCCGCGCACGCCAATGATGCTGTGCCTTGAACGCAAACGAAAAGGGCGGCCCGATTGGGCCGCCCTTCGTCACGCTAGATCGTACGCCGGTTGGGCTACAACCCGGCGTAACTCTCGTTGCCGATGAAGCCCATCTTGGTGACATTGGCACGCTTCGTCACCGCCAGCACCTCGTCCACCACCTCGTAGCGCGCCTGCGCGTCGGGGCGTAGGTGGAGTTCCGGGACCGGGCTCATCGCCTGCGTCTGGTCGAGATACTGACGCAGGATGGTGAGGTTGATCGGCGACCCGTTCCAGGTGATCTGGTTCTGGGGCGTCACCCGCACCTCGTTCTTCACCGGCAGGATCGGCGGCGGCGGCTGGTTGGGCTGGTTCTGCGGAAGATCCAGCTTCACAGCGTGCGTCTGCACGGGGATGGTGATGATGAACATGATGAGCAGCACCAGCATGACGTCGATCAACGGCGTCGTATTGATGTCCATCATCGGCTCGCCTTCGGCGGTGCCTGCGCTCATTGCCATGGGTCAGATGCTCCTGTGCGCCGATCGGCTCAGATTTGGCTGTGGTAGGTGCCGGGCTCGGGCTGCGAGATGAAGCCCACCTTGGCGAAGCCCGCGCGTGCCACGTTGGTCATGGCTCCGCCGACGCAGCGCCATTGGGTGTCCACGTCCGCGCGGATGTGCACCTCCGGCAGCTCAAGCCCGGGCGTATTGATGCCGCCCTGCTTCTCGATCTCGTACTTGAGCTTGGCGACCGAGCGGTCGAGCAGCTCCTGCGCCTGGACACGCGTCTGGCCCCAATAGACCTCGCACGTATTGCCCGGTCCGTTGCGCACGGACAGCACCACATTCTCCGGCTTGCTGGTGGTGGGCTCGTAGACCACCTTGGGCAGCTTCACCGGCACGGTCTGGATCACCACGGGAACGGTGATGAGGAAGATGATGAGAAGCACCAGCATGACGTCCACCAGCGGCGTCGTGTTGATGTCCGACATGGGAGAGTCGGCTTCGGCCGGGGCGGCACTCATTGCCATCGGTCGGTGATCCTATCCTGCCTTGTTCGCCGCCCCCGGTAAGGAGGCCGGCAATGGGCCCGGCCGGCAGATGCCGGCCGGGCTTGTGTCGTAGCTTACGGCTTGGGCGTGATCGCGGCCGAACCGGTCTTCAGCGGCGGCGTGGCGGTCGGCGCGGTCTTCACCGCAACGAGCTGCGGCCGAACCGCACCGTTCGACACCATGTAGCCGTGAAGGTCGGTCGCGAACGCGCCGATCTGCTCGGACACCATCTTGTTGCGGCGGATCAGCCAGTTGTAGCCGAGCACCGCCGGCACCGCAACGACCAGGCCGAGGGCGGTCATGATCAGCGCCTCGCCGACCGGGCCGGCGACCGCGTCGATCGATGCCTGACCGGCGGCACCGATCTTGATGAGCGCGCGGTAGATGCCGATCACGGTGCCGAACAGGCCCACGAACGGCGCGGTCGAACCCACCGTCGCCAGCACGGCGAGACCGCCGCCCAGCTTGGAGTTGATCGCGGCGGTCGAGCGCGACAGCGAGCTGCCGAGCCACTCATGCTGGTCGACGGGGTCGATCAGCTTGGTGTGCTGATCCTGCGCCAGCAGGCCGTCGTCGACGATCTGGCGATAGGCCGAATTCTTCTCGAGCTTGTTCACACCCTCGCGAATGGTGGGCGTACCCCAGAAGCTGGTGCGGACGCGCTTGGCCTGGTTCAGGATCTTCTGCTGCTCGATGAGCTTGGTGAACATGATGTACCACGTCGCCGCGGACATGATCACCAGGATGATGAACACCGTCCAGGCGATGATGCCGCCCTGGTGCAACGCGGCCATCAGGCCGTACGGGTTGGAGTTGGCGGCAGCGGCGCCGGCAGCGGGTGTCGTCATTGTCGCACGGTCCTTCTAGAAAGCGGAAACTGGTGGGCGGGTGGTCGGCGCCTGAGCGACGCCGACCGCCCCGATTACTCCTTCGGGATCTGCCAGCGCACGCTGCGCGAGGCAGTGGACCGGATCGGCTTGCCGTTCTGGTCCTTGGCCGGCGAGTAGCGGCCGCGACGCGTGATCAGGGCGCATGCAGCCTGATCGAGCTCGGACGAACCACTGGAGCCCGTCACTTCGCAATTCTCCACGCGGCCCTGCTCGTTGATCTGCCACGCGATCCGGCTCACGCCTTCCTTGTTGTCGCGCAGCGCACCCGGCGGATAATCGTCGTTCGTGATCCACTGCGCCGGATCACCCCTGGCGCCCGCGGCCTGCGAGATCACGGGCGGCGGCGGTGGCGGCGGCGCGACGGGAGCCTGAACAACCGGCGGCGGCGGAGCCGGCGGCGGATTGGGCACCGTCACGATCGGCGGCGCAACAATGGTGGGCGTGCGCACGACGGGCGGCGGAGCGACCACTGGCGGCGGCTCGAACTTCTGCTCGGGCGGCGGGGGTGGCGGCGGCTGCTCAGGCGGGGGAGGCGCTTCCTGCACGTCCACCGTCTTGAGTTCGTTGGCCACCTTCTTGATGACGTTGTATGCCAGCCCGTTGATGAATGCATAGCCGACAAGGGCGTGGAGGAGGATCACCAGCCCGATCGACACCAGCTTCCGGGGGCTCATCGCTGGCTGGTCAGCGTATGCCATGGCGCAAATGCCTCTCCTTGCGATGCGGCGTATACCTGCGACGGGATGCCTGCAGCCGCCGCGACGTGCCCAAACCGTCCGAACGGGCGCGACAGGCACGATTCCTATCGCGACGTTTATGTCTACGCAAACGCTTTGTGCTCAACGCGTGTTCATCCGGTAACGCCCTTGCAACTTGTGGTCGGGCTCTGGCACATCCTTGCCATGCGCCTGGCTCCGTTCCTGTCCGCTCTGGCCCTCCTCGCCGCGCCCGTGCGTGCCGCACCACCGCCGCCTTATGGTGGCCTGTCCACCGAATACGGCTATGTCCGCTTGGTCGAGCTCGCGCTGGCGGCGCCGGTGGTGGTCGCCGCGGACGTGACAAGCGCGCTGCCGCTCAAGGGCGCGCAGGCGGCGGGCGTGCCCGCCGGCCAGGCGCGTTACTATGTGGAAGCGGGCGTTCGCGCATTGCTTGCCGGCCGCGCCGACCTGCCGCCCACCCTCACCTATCTGGTCGACCTGCCGCTGGATGCGCGCGGCCGGCCGCTCAAGCTCAAGAACGTGCCCGTGCTGCTCCTGGGAACGCCCGCGGGTGCGCCGGGGGCATTCCGGCTGGCCGGCCCCGGCGCGCAGGTGCCGCGCACGCCGGAGAACGAGGCGCGGGTGCGCGCCATCCTCGCCGCGCTGGTGGCGCCCGACGCGCCGCCCGCGATCACGGGCGTGACGCGCGCCTTCCACGTGCCCGGGTCGCTGCCCGGCGAAGGCGAGACGCAGATCTTCTTGCGCACGGGCGACGGGCGGCCGATCTCCTTGAACGTGCTGCGCCGACCGGGCGAGCGCGCGCGCTGGGCGGTGGCCCTGTCCGAGCTGGTCGACGATAGCGCCGCCCCGCCGCAGCGCGACACGCTGCTTTGGTATCGCCTCGCCTGCGGCCTGCCCGCGACCCTCCCCGACGCTGCGCTCGCGGACCAAGAGGAGGCGGACGCCGCCACCGCGCGCGACGACTATCGCGTCGTGCTGGACGGCCTGGGGCCCTGCACCCGCAGCTAGAGGCCGTCGCGTTCCATGTGCACGAAATCGCGCGGCCAGCTTTCAAGCGAGGCGCCGCCGTCCACGAACACCGTCTGCCCGGTCACCGCGGGCGCGCGCAGCAGAAAGGCGACCGCGTCCGCCACGTCGGCGGGTTCGGGCAGGCGGCGGAGCGGCATGGCCGCGCGCAGCCGTTCGACCTGGCCCTCCGCATAATCGGGCCCGGGGATCGTCAGCCCCGGCGCCACCGCATTGACGCGCAGCCGTGGCGCGAACGCGCGCGCCAGCACGCGCGTCAGCCCGGCGAGCGCGAGCTTGGAGGCGGAATAGGCCGCCTGGTCCACCGGCGGATTGAGTACGCGCTGGTCGAGCAGGTTGACCACGCCCGCCTGCGCGTCGGCCGGCAGCGCGCCGGCGAGCGCGCGCACCAGCAGCACGGGGGCGGCCACGTTGACGCGGTGGTGCTCCAGCAGCGCGGCGAGGCCCACATTTTCCCATCCGCCCTCGCTGATGCGCGATGCGCTATTGACGAGCGCGGTCGGCACCGCCCCACACGCGGCCGCAGCCGCGGCCACCAGCCCTTCCACCTCGCCCTCGCGGTCGAGATCGGCCTGCACGATCGTCCACGGCGCACCCGTGCACGCGAGCGCGTCCGCCAGCGCGGCGGCGGGCCGGCAATGCTCGCGACAATGCAGCGCCAGCGCCCACCCGTCCTCCGCCAGCCGGGCGGCGATAGCGGCCCCGATGCGGTCCAGCCCGCCCGTGATCAGCGCGACCGGCCGGTCGCTCATGGTCGCTCGCGTACCAGCGTGATGCCGATGGACTCGTCCGCGCGCGCTAGCGCCAGCTTGACGATGCGGACCTCCACCCGCTCCACCCGCGCGTCGCCGACGAACAGGGTTTCGGCGATGTGGTCGGCCACCGCCTCCACCAGCGTGAAGTGCGTGGGACCGGCCAGCCCGCCCTCGATCGCGTGGCGCAGGTCGAGATAGTTCTTGGACGCGGACAGCGGCGTGTCGGGCGCGAAGCGTCCCGGCGCGGCGATATCGGCCGCGACCGAGATGCGCAGCGGCTGCGGCCGGTGCGTTTCCTCGCTGTACACGCCCGTCAGCACGTCCACCACGAGGTCGCTCACCTCCAGCCGCACGGTATTGGGGCGAAGGGCGGAACGTGGCGCAGGGGTGGCGGGAACGGTCATTCGAGCGGGTCCGGGCTGTGGCAGCGGCTCGCCTAGCGCGCACGGCGCGGCGGGGCCAGCCCGCCCGGCTTTCCTTGCACGCGCGAAACGCCTAGGCGGCGCGCCCACACCCGCCAGCGTTGCGAGGCCCGCCCTGTTCGCTCCCCTTCCGCTTGCCCAAGCCGATCCCGCCGAGGTGGAGGCACTGCTCGACGCGGCGTTCGGCGCCGATCGCCACACGCGCACCGCTTATCGCCTGCGCGAAGGCATGCGGCCGCTGCCCGATCTGTCCTTTGCGGCGCACACGGCCGCGGGCGAGTTGGCCGGCGTGGCGCAGAGCTGGCCCGTGCAACTCGCCGCGGACGACCGCGCGTGGCCGCTGGTGCTGGTCGGCCCCGTGGCGGTGGCACCCGCCTGGCAGCGCGGCGGGCTTGGCCGGCAGCTGATGGCGCAACTGCTCGCGGCATGGGACGGACGTGAGCCGTTGGTGCTGATCGGCGACCCCGAATATTATGAACGGTTCGGCTTCTCCGCGGCGGCCACGGCGGGATGGACGCTGCCCGGTCCGGTGGAGCGGCACCGGCTGCTGGCGCTGGGCGGCACGGCGCTGCTGCCCCACCACGGCCGGCTCGGTCCGCGCGCCTGAACGGTTCCCCCCGCCCGCCCGCCGCGCTACCGCCCGCTCCATGCCCGAGCGCGATCCCCCGCCCCCGTTGCTCGCCGGCCGCAGCCTCGACGATCTCGCCGCGCTGGCGGCGAGCCGCCGCCGGCCGCCGGTCGAGCGGTGGGACCCGCCCTTCTGCGGCGACAGCGGGATGCGCATCGCCGCCGACGGCACCTGGACGCATCATGGAGCGCCGATCGAGCGCCCGGCGATGGTGCGGCTGTTCGCCGGGCTGCTGCGGCGGGAGGCGGACGGCGGCTACCTGTTGGTGACCCCGGTCGAGAAGCTGGCGATCACGGTCGACGACCTGCCTTTCGTCGCGGTCGAGCTGGCGACCGAGGGCGAGCGCACCGCGCGCCGCCTCGCCTTCCGCCTCGGCACGGACGAACCCGTCGTGGCCGGGCCAGCGCATCCGCTGCGGCTGGTGGACGGCCGGCCCGAACTGACGGTGCGCGCCGGCCTCGGAGCACGCATTGTCCGAAGCGTCTTCTACGAACTCGCCGAATTGGCCCTGGCCGAAGGCGCACGCCCCGCCGGCCTGTGGTCGGACGGCGCCTTCTTCGCGCTGGAGCCGTGATGCTGCGCGACCGGTTGGCCGCCGCGCTCGCCCGTCCTGCGGCCCAGCCGCGGCTGGCGGAGGACGACCTGCGCTGGGATCGGCCCTTTACGCCCGCCGCCGTGCTGGTGGCGGTGACCGATCGTCCCGCCCCGGGCGTGCTGCTGACGCTGCGCCAGGCGAGCCTGCGCGCGCATGCCGGGCAGATCGCCTTCCCCGGTGGGCGGATCGACCCCGACGACGCGGATGCGGTCGCGGCCGCACTGCGCGAGGCGAAGGAGGAGGTGGGACTGCCGCCGGAAAAGGTCGCGGTGGCCGGCCTGCTCGATCCCTACCGCACCGGCTCGGGCTACCTTGTCCAGCCCGTGCTGGGCGTGATCCCGCCCGACCTGCCGCTGGTGCCGCACGAGGCGGAGGTCGCCGCTTTGTTCGAGGTGCCGCTTGCCCACCTGATCGACACCGCCAACCACATCCCCCGCACGGGCGAGTTCGGCGGCAGGCTGCGCCATTACCACGAGATCCTGTGGGCCGACCGGCGCATCTGGGGCATCACCGCCGCGCTCATCATCAACCTGTCGCGCCGGTTGGCGGGCCTGGCATGATCCTGCCCGAAGCGGACTGGCGGCGCCGGCCGGGGCTCGACGCGCTGCTGACGGCGCTGGGCGGGGCGGACGGGCAGACGCGCTTCGTCGGCGGCGTGGTGCGCGACACGTTGCTGGCGCTGCCCGTCGCCGACGTCGACCTCGCCACCGCGCTGCCGCCCGACGTGGTCATGGCCCGTCTGCGCGCGGCGGGCGTGCGGGCGGTGCCCACGGGGCTCGCCCACGGCACGGTCACCGCCGTGCTGGCGGACGGGCCGGTTGAGGTCACGACGCTGCGCCGTGATGTGGAAACGGATGGTCGGCATGCGGTGGTCGCTTTCACCGATGATTGGCGCACGGACGCGGCGCGACGCGACTTCACCATCAACGCGCTGACCGCCGATTGGCCGGGCGGACGGCTCCACGACTATTTCGACGGACTGGCGGACCTCGCCGCCGGCCGCGTGCGCTTCATCGGCGATCCCGCGCAGCGGATCGCGGAGGATCGCCTGCGCATCCTGCGCTTCTTCCGCTTCCACGCGCGCTTCGGCCGCGGCGCGCCCGACGGAGCGGGGCTCGCCGCCTGCGCCGCCCACGCACGGGACCTGCCGGCGCTGTCGGCGGAGCGGATCGCGGGCGAACTGCTCAAGCTCCTGGCGGTGGCCGATCCGGTGGCCACGGTCGACATCATGGTGGAGCATCGCGTGCTGGCGCCCGTGCTGCCGGAGGTGGATGCGGACGGCGTGGCGCGCCTGCGCCGGCTGGTGGCGCGCGAAGCGGCAGCGGGCGGGGCAGATCCCCTGCGCCGTCTCGCCGCTCTGCTCGGCCCCGACGGGACGGCTGCCGAGACGGTGGGCGCGC
>Ga0325400_1000932_pt1 | contig 23150 bp, 9 predicted proteins | sample PopdelMetagenome_2_FD_205662 | JGI IMG/M metagenome (GOLD analysis project Ga0325400, IMG submission 205662) | Populus deltoides microbial communities from Bellville, Georgia, United States - Xylem-PdKOR-R1 | ecosystem: Host-associated > Plants > Phyllosphere > Stem > Wood/Secondary xylem...
TCTTAAATAGTCTGCCACTTGCATCTGATCCAATGTGTCCTCAACTATGTGAAGCCACCTATCTGCTATTTCTGCATCTGGTTCTCTCGAAAAAGGGTTCATATCCTAACTCCTTCATACTCTTTACTATACGCACCAGCGTGACTATATTATCTATTGGTATTATCACCACAGGTGTTGTCTACACTATTGGAGCCACTAGGGATATTAGGGTCAGTGTACTGGACATCGCTTCAATCATTACCTTTACAATCTGAGCTATGAATGATGGATCAGCATGTAGGGTAGGGGCTACAAAAGGTATTGCCTCTGTAGGTGAAGGGTACAATACTTTGTCTTTGTTAACTCAGTTCCCCAAGATTTGACACTCCTGCCTACCTCGATTTAGCATCGCCCTAAGGTCTGATCACTCCCTCAACTTTAACTAAGGTGCTATTAGTTGCATATGAGAGGTAGTATCCTCTAGGGGTTTCTCTCCCTGCCTTTTCTCAAGATCCCCCTACAGACGAGGGATCTGTCATCACACATTTCTTTTTCAATTCCTGAACTCGGACGAGAGCTTTGATACCACCCATAACAACCCCATTTTTCTTGAACTAATATCAATTATAATGACCCAATTTTTTTTCCCTCTCTTTTCCTATTTATCAATATTCACCTAACCCAAAATCTCCATTAATCTTAATTAATTGCATTAAAATTTGCAATCACCCAATTTTTTTCTCCCTTAAAGGGGACATTTATCCTTTCAACTTCTTTTGACATTAAACCATTACCCATTCTTATTTCATGCTACTAGTTATTAACCAATCTCAATAACATTCATTCATAACATAATCAATACAATTTCATCCTCACAAAAGCATAGCATTCACAATTCATTAACAAAAACTCAATTCAAAGCAATTAATCTATTTGAAGGTATTTTTAACCTTAAATGGATGATTTCTCAAGTGTTGGAAGCTTAGGAAATCAATCCCCCTTCAATTCCTCTTTTTCCCTCTCTTTTTTTCTTTCAAAACTCCAAACCTTAATTTACTCTCCAAAGCTCACCCAAAAACCTTAATCTTCCTTTTTTAATTCCTTGGCTATGCTTTAAACACCCCAATCTCTCTTTTTTTGGTTGAATTTTGCAAGCATTTGGAAGAAAAATCATAATTCCCCCCTTCTCATGTAAACCGTCGATTAGGTGAAGGAATTGGTATTTATACCCCATTTTTCATCAATTACACATTGGCCCCCCATTTTTATTTAATTATCTTTTGTTCTACCTCATTTAACTCTAATTACTTTATGCTTTATAACCTTTTCTTTGATCCAATTTTATTTTATCTAACTTGATCCAATTTATTTCCTAGCTAATAATAAATTTCATTTATTTCTTTTTGGAAAAGATTTAGCCGGGTTTTCACAAAATCTTTTCCCAAACTATGCCAAAAACCTCCAAAACATAAAGACAATTAGGTACCTTACTTGGCCAGCTTGTAGCTCAAACAAGGACGAGCATAAGCTCTAACCAATAATGGTGATAACTTTTCAGATATAAAGGATTTTGATCTTACCAGATTAAGACTCCAAATACCCCCTTCTTGGCCTATAAATATCCCTCATAAATCAAACCTAAGAGGAAAAAATAAAAAGGAAAAAAAGAGAGTAGGGGAAGAACAAAACAAGAAAGATAAAAAGAGAAAGATTAAGCAAAAAAGAAACATAAAGAGATAAAAAGGAGAAAATATAAAAGAAAAGGAGAAAGAAAAAAAAAGAAAAGAGTGAAGACATAACATAAAAGAAGATAGAAGAAACAATTCTTGTATAAAGATAAATATGGGACTTTCATCTTTTACTACAATGATTGCTTAGACATAATATCAATATGGGACTTTCATCTTCTATTACAATGATTGCTTAGACATAACATCCCTTTCTGACCCTTTTGAGACAACCATAGACTTCATAGATATGTTTATGATGCTTTAACAGTGGTTCAAACACCACAAAAACACTTTTAGGTGGTAAAATTAGTTTTGGTTTAGATACATGCAGGAGAAACCAATTTATAGTGAGAAACTTCTTTGGTTAAGGATTTTTGTAGCATACTCATATAGTTGGAGGAGTTCTGGGATGGTGATAGTATTTTCAGGAAGCAGTAGTGACTCTAAAAGGCTTCAACAACATTTTAAAATAGTTGCAACAATTTGTTTTTTTTTTCTTTTAAAATACCAGTGGAACATTAGCACCAACAACCACAATAATATTAGGTGAGTTTCTGACCTTTTTCTTTGTATTAAATGTCCTTTATCTAATCCTTTTCTAGTGGTTGCATGTCATTGTAATTTGAGATAATAAATTTTGAATGAATAGAGTATGAACTATGAGATTATATAGGGCAAAAACCTACCAAAGTGAACCTTGTTTGAAGTATTATGCATGGTTGTGGGTTTGCTATTTTTATTTCATGTTTTATATTGATATGGTTGCATGAATTATAGATTTTTAAGGTTGGGAATTTTCAATCATAAAACATGAAAGATCCTTAGTCATTCTTGTTATGAAAACCATAAAAAAATATGTTTTAAGTTTTGTTGTTTACTTTGAACCAAGCTTGATCATCAAGAGTTAATAATAAAGATACTTCCATGTTTTTATTTCTGTAAAATTAATAGATAAGGTGCATTAGGGTTCATACTAAACCAAGTAATTCTTTTCGAAGAAACTTATGGTTTTTAAATGGTGGAAGTAGACCCCATCTAAGCCTAAAATATTGTTGTTTTGATCCATGAGAAAATATGTTATGGAAAGTTTCTCTTCTTTATTTGAACAAGATTGGATATGAAATGTTGAGTGTAAGGTTGCTCTTGAATCTTAAGAATGTCAATTTTCTAGGTTTTCAACCCATTGTTGTGGTCAGAAAGCATGTGTATCATTCAATTTAAAGAATATGACAACTTAGGGTTATCATAATCTAGGTTTTTTTTTTTCTTTTGATGCCATGTTTAACTTGAAATTATATGTTTTGAAAATTTAAAGTTCACCTTTTTTGGGTTTTATTGTGATGCTGCATGCTCTTTTGACATAATTCATTAGTGTTTATGGTAAATATCCTTCATTATAATAAACATGAAGAAGGATTATGCATGCATGTTTTGTTTGCTTAAATGATGCATGAATGAGAAATAAAAAGCTTGAAACCTTTTCTTTTAGGGTTTGGTTTGTTTATCTATGGTTTGTTGATTAGGAAAGAATTAGCTTAACCAAAATTCTATGCTTTAGGTTAATCTTAGATGTTATCGAAATTAAATCTTTTTTTTTAAGAGAAAAAGATCGATGAAGTTATTTATTTTTAGGGATTAACGTAATTTAAAAAAAAATCGACGAAATCACTTATTAAGATTAACATCAAATTTATCAATGAATCTCTTATTATTAGAGACCATTGTTTTTAAAATAAATTACAAATAAGTTTAGAAATATATTTGTGCAATTAATAGTATGCGTAGAATAAATTTAGAAGAAAACATACGGAGATTTAAAGTTCACTTCTTTTGGGTTTCATTGTGATGGTGCCTGCTCTCTTTACTTAATTCATTAGTGTTTGTTCTAAATATCCTTTATTATAATAAACATGAAGAAGGATTATGTACTATATGCATGTTTTGTTTGTTTAAATGATGCATGAATGAGAAATAAGAAGCATGAAATCTTTTTTGTTTAGGATTTGGTTTGTTTATCTATGGTTTGTTGATTAGGAAAGAATTAGCTTAACCAAGATTGTTTGTTTTAGGTTAATCTTAGATATTACTGAAATTAAATCTTTTCTTTAAAAAAAAAGAAAATCGACATAATCATCTATTTTTAAGGATTAATGTTAGTTTTTTTTTAAAAAAAAAATCGATGAAATCGCTTAGTGGGATTAATATCAAATTTATCAAGGAGTCTTCTATTCTTAAAGACAAAATTATTGTTTTTAAAATAAATTTTAGATAAGTTTAGAAATATATTTATGCAATTAATAGCATGCGTAAAATAAATTTAGAAAAAAAAAACACATCTTTCACTGGACAAAATTAATCTAGCACCTAAATTCGGAGACTAGTGTCAATTTTAAAATTTATAGTTTTTTTTTATATAATTATATCTTGTATTTGTCATGATATAACAACTATATTGACTCGCTAAAACGAGTCAGGTTTGATAATACAAGGGAATAGAAAGCATAAAAGAAAATAAAATCAACCATCGATTACTTATTATTTGTCAATTGCATAGTGAAATAGCATAATATTGATGGGTACAGATAACATATATATATATATATATAGCAGCCCAATATCATGGAGGAGATACACAATATATCAATCCTTTCAAGCATATATAATTAAGGCATGGCTAGCAACAAAATGCAGCTAAATATCCATTAGAATTTTGATTGAGCCGTGATGACCAGAGGTTTGAAGCCATGCTGGATACTTGCTTGCCAAACTTTGTCAATGTCAGACATGGCGTAACCGCATTCATGCTCATTCCATCCTTCTAAGGCATGCACTATTCCAGCCACACGCCATGCACTCATCACTCTCCTTGGCAACCAATTCTGTCATCATTCAAATTAATTATCTTTCCTGAAATAAAATAAAATAAAATAATAATAATAATGCAAATGGTACTTTAAAGCTGAGCAATATTTGACTGATTAATTACCTCACAAGAGTCCACATTTTCGAGAGATGCAGGGGCTGCCATTGCTGGTGTGCTGTGATAGAAGCAGTCCTTGCGCAATTTCTTCGGGGGAAATTGCGAGAAGGGAATGAATAATGTTCCTTCTGTTGCTTTCTTTTGGTCTTCTCCTTTCAATCCATCCCCAACCAGCCACGTCTGCCCAAAGTTTATTATGAAATTAGAAATTAATATATCTATATATATTAAGTTTAAGTTGTAATTTTTTTTTTTTTGACAAAAAACTGATTTCTAATTCCTTGGAAGCAAAAGAAATCATAGGTAGGGTATACCTTTATTGAATAATTCTTTGAAAGAATCAAATTATTCTGATCAGATCTGCTGCCGAGGGATTTTTTAAGCCTCTTGTAATCGTCCTCGTATGGAACAGCCACCTAAAAAAAAAAAGAATTAGAAATTAAAACATGACCACAGATTAATGAATTAAATTTTCCTGCCTATACAATCAATTTAAATAAATTAAAGTCAAATTGAAGCAAGTGACAACATGTGCCTAATGGCCTAGTAGCTAGACAACATCAACAATACCTGTATTCCCCTCCGACAGAGATTTAAAACAACAGCGTAGGCAACCTTGGAGAGATTGCTTCTATGAAGCACCTGTGTTGTTCCTTTAGGGATGCTATTCAGCACAGCAGCAACGGCTAGGCTGCTTCCATCCACCACCTTCGTTTTGAGCCTCGGATACCTTTGCACATAAAGCTCACCATACCTATTAAGCTCCTCTCCCTGCAAAATTTATTTTTGAACATGATGAAAATACAATATATAAACAATAAACTCAACTCCAGTACTGGCCCTTCTTAAGTAACCACCACTGTAAATATAAATATAATTTTTCCCCCTAGAATGCATTATATTTTAACCGTGAGGTACTTGCCTGATTTAAGAGACCGAGACTTAACACTTTAACACCTTTTTCCTCAGCTTCTAGTACAGCTTCTTCAATCAACGCGTTTATGGATGCTCTGTGCCATCGCAAGTTGTACTGCCAAAGAGTAGATACGAAAATTAATGAGACCGAATTAATTAAACTGAACGCACTAGATTAATCAATGACAGAGTTACATCCTTCTAATTAATTACTTGAATATTGTATTTTGGTATTGTCCACGTCTGTAATCTGAGTTTGTGAAAGCGATTCCTCTCGACAACAAAAGCGCGTCCATAAATCCAAGTTAAGATCATGGTCCACAGTGTCACTGGCCACATTAACGAGAGATACCATTTCGATTTCTGAGGGTTGGAAGCCAAGTAGGCAAGTCCTAGCCGTGAATAGTAGATGGAATCTGGTGTGGTAAGATGAGTTAGATGCACCACATCAGGGGCTTCCTCGGGTCTCTTGAGCGAATCTTCATAGAGGGTATCAGAAGACTTGTCCATTGTGCCGTAGATGTAATCATAGATGGGCATGAATAGTGAGTAATTGGTTCTGAATTGAGTGTGGTGAAGAGAGTGGAACCTGCAGCCATATTAGATGCTAAATAATTAGCAGTATATTTTCCATAGACGACGGTGTATATATATATATATATATATATATATTTTCTTGTTTATGTAAGATGAGATGAATCATTTTCCTATAATCTTTCATAACAATCATGCTTTTTGTTCACAAGTCTGAAAGAAATCCCATTAATAAAAAGAAAAGGAGCTAGGCTGGTGAGAATAATTAATAATTGAAATTGCAAGAAATCAAGACTTACGATGGGGTGTACATGAGGTACTTGAGAGGGCGGAAAATGGTGAAGAGCCATTTGGGAACGAGTTCAAAGTTGCAGTGACCCATGTTGTTCATCACGTCAATGTAAGTGACATAACCAGCAAAGGATGCTACAGAGGCTGTCCCGGTCAAAATAGTCGTTATCAATGGTATTGCAAATAGCATGAAGTAGGATATGTGCTCGGCGAATGGATGAATCACAGCTGCGATGCACATGTCAAAAAAGAAGATAATGTCAAGTAGTAATTACAAGTACCTGCAGTATATCGTCATGTATTGCTAATATCAATGGAGAATATTGGTCTACGTTCCCCCTCAATCACACACAAGATTTTTCTTCCATTATTGTAAAAATTAGTATTCCGACTTAAAACCTTTTATGAGAGGTCGATTAAACTAAGTTTATTAACGATCACACAACATTATTAATAATTATTCAAATGCAACACTCTTAATATATTTTAAATATATTCGGGGGATGTTATGAGACAACTTAGATGGATGGAGATTTGATTTACATAAATTATTTAAAATATGTTTCTATGAACTAGTGAGATATATGTTATATCAAGATATGTTTATATTAAGATCATGAGGTCTAATCATGTTGGATCACTCTTACACGTAATGGGCTCTGTGACAATGGAGGAATGGTGATGGGAATGATAGCGAGAGTAGAGATAGTGGTGATGAAGAAGTCGATGAAGCCAATAATACAGAAATTCCACCGGACCCATATGAATCAGAGCTGTTATAATTACACCATCTAACCTCCACACGGGGAGATGGCTAGCTCCTGGAATTGTATGGATACCAACGTAGAATAAAATTCCATTGAACAATATTTGGTCATCCCTGCAGGTATCCATCCAGAAAATCCTTTAGTATCAGAAACTTCACAAGCACTAGAGTGGAAATTAATGCATGAAATTATTTAACACACACACACACACACAAATACCAGCTGCTTTCTCTATCAACTTGGTCAAATTCAATGGCTTTGTCGATAATCCTGTTATTTCCTTTGGCTGTTCTATAACGGGACAGACTGATCCATAACTGGTTGTGAAGCATTCTCCACAACAGAAGCGGGAATGCGAGAAAGGTTGAGAGATCTTTTCCATCTTTAATCATGAAGGAGTAGGTGCTGTGAATGACCCAAGGAGCCAATATTACATGCTGCAATATTGAACACCACAAACAAAACAAAGATATATAGTTAGTATTATTGCTTTTGTTTATGATATATTAACGTTGTTTGCACGAAAATGAGTTACTCTACGTATGTTATCAGATATTAACGAGAAGGAAAAGGAGCGAGAGAGAGATAAGAGAGGGATTTCCATAAGACCTTGAAGCTTCCAAGAGGTTTCCATGGCCAGTCTGTGAGAATTCCAGGCCGAGAAGCCATCACTTCACTGCTACTACTTATCTTTGTTTCCTTACTTGTAGGGAGGTCGTGCCCGTGTATATATAGACGATGAGTAATATTTCATTTAGCGTTATAATTATTGATGAGTAATATTTTTTTTTTTAATAACAGTATTGCCGCTCAGTGAAGTTAGAGCTGGGTAAATTATAAATTAATCGTTTTAATTTTGAAAAAAAAGAAGAAATAATTAGTCCACTTCCTAAAAAAAATTAATTATTTACTTTTTTTTAATCTATTTTTTGTTCTTTTCTATTTTTTTTTAATAAAAGAGGAAAAAAATAGATGCTATGGAAAGATTGATGATTGATGAGAGAAGTACGTATTTTTTGAAATAAATTAATATAAAATTAAGCATGATTAACAATGATAAGTGATTAAATAATTAATTTATAAAGCAAGAGAGATTAATTAATTTTTTTTCTTGAAATAATAGGAAATAATTTATGATGTACTCCTCAGTTAGAGCTGGGAGGGTTTTTTTATTTATTTATTTATTTAATGTAAAGCTTCGATAGTGTACCATGTCCGACAACCACATTAATACGAAGATGCCACCTAGCAAAAAACTTTATTGTAGTGCACACCTGTACAATTAGGTTTTGCACTTCGTCAACCATATTCTTAAAACCACGCATGATTCAATTTAAGCTCATTAGTACGGCTGCCCAATTGCAAGCTTGTGGATTTTATTTTTTCAAACTTCAACTTGTGGATTTTATTTTTTCAAACTTCAATCACAACTTCAACATTATTGTGTGTAATATGTTGTTGTCATTCCTTTTTATTAAGTATAAAATTAAAAAATGTGGATTTTTTTTACTATAACTTAAATTACTGTTTATCTTCTTATAGATACTATGAATTGAAGAAATGATTATTTTTAATTTTTAATTTTATTTTTAAACTTTTTTTTCATAATTGAGCTTTTATTTAGCTTCCAATTAGCGTCCAATTGCATGTTTTTTTTTTTTTTAAAGAGAAGATTGAATTAAAAATCAAAGAACTGAAGTGAAAAACACAGGTAAAATAGATGATGGCTTTTGAAATTTGTTTGAAAAGTGTATTTGAGTCCCCCATCTTTTTCAGCTATTAGGTGAACAATTCCTCTAATTTATTTTCATCATTTTCAGTCCTTTTTTGGGTGGGAAGAAATAGAGGGGATCGTCTGATTCCAGTTTAAAGAGAGAAAGTTGTTGCAATGATTCTAGGCACCAAAATGGTATTTTTTAAATTAGATTTAAAAAAAAATCTTAAAAGTGCCTAAAACACATATATAAGCCAAGAAGATTTTTGATTTCAAGTTGATTTTAAATCTCGAAGCGGTTTTTGTGTTTTTGAAGGTTATAAATTGATTTAACAAGGTTCTTAAGATATTTTCTCGGGATTTTGAGTTTAAAGTGAGTTAAAAACAAGTTTTTACAAGAAAAAACCGGCCACCTTAATTTTTTGACCAACATAGTAGTTGGGATCTAGAATTCAAAATGACACGTCATTTATTTTTTCAAGCTGAATTGAGATGGAGACATGTCGTCCGTCCCATTAACTTACATACATTAACTTACATAAAAAAAATAAAAGCCCACATGCTTTATTCATATACAGGGCTTGGCCTAACTTTGTTCTTTATATATATATATATATATATATATATATATATTTAAACCTTTTTTTATATATTTTTTTAAATAATTTTTAAATTTGTATTTTACTTCTCTGTGATTTTCTTTTTTTACTTAGCTTTTTTTAAATAACAATTATTTTTTAATTATATTAAATGTGTTTAATTCTTGAAAATTTAGTATAATTCACTTGTAATGTTTTTTTTTTATTTTTTATATATTACATTTATTTTTAAAAATAAAAAATTATTTTTATAATATCTTTAATATGTGCAGCCTTGCATAGTATATTTTTTTTTCTTTTTATTGTATTCAATAAATTTTATATGTATGTCAATTTCTATTACAAACTGATTTTAATAAACAAATTTATTAAACACAACTAGGTAAATTACTTGGATTGCAATATTAAATATCTTAATCTATATTTGTCTCTTAGTTTTTTCAAATTTTTATTTATTTATTGCTAATAACTTCTTCTTTTTTAATTTCTTTACACAATAGTTCATGATTTGTTTAATTATACACACACACATAAGTTTTGTAATTTACATTTTAAGATTTTTTTATGTAAAAAAACATGTTGAAAAATTCTACATGTTTAATTTGTTTTATCATGTATTGATATTTTCAACTTCATCCTTGTTCATTAGATTTCTGATTTTTTTTCGTAACCCATTTATAAAAGCTAGATTGTTTTTAATTTCACCATCCAATCCAATTTATAATTTTTTTTTCATTTTGAAACTCATTCTTTTAATTTTTTTTCTTTTGTTAATGTTTTTATTTTTTTCAATTTAACTCTCAAATTAAAAATTTGTTATTGCCCTTTAATTTATTTTTTTATTTTGATTTTGACTCTCATTATTTTAATTGCTATTTTTTATATTTTTATAATTTTTTTGTTTAATCCTTCAATGTTTCATTTCATGGGGATTGGACTTCATAATCTTTTCATGTATAGTACTTTCGGTCTGATGACTTTGGTCACAAGTTTGAAAAGTTAACAGGGGTTAACATTTTTTTTTTGTCTTATTTTTTTTCCCCAGCTTTGCCTAGGGCAATATTTTTTTAAAATTCTTTTTATTGTTGTTGCCTCATTTCTTTTTATCATATTCTCAAATTGTCTCTCATTTCTTTTAAAAAATATTTTTTTCTTTTTATTTTTTTATAGAGTTAGTATGGTTTGCGAGTTTACTAAGGTAATTTAACTTGCCCTGGTTTATGGGTTAGGTGGAATGTTTTTTTTTTAATTAGACTTGGTAATCCACAATGTTTTGCTCTTTTTTTTTTGCTATTGAATTTTTGTTATGATTTTTTTTTTCAAATTTGTTTTTGTTAATTTTATTTTTTAATATTGGGATGATTGAAAATTTAACTTCATAATATTTTTATTTACTTTTCCCTTCTATAGGGTTAATGTGACTTGGAGGTTTGTTAGAATAACCCAAGTTGTCTAATTTAAGTTTTCATGATAAGGCGACGTGTGTTCCAAGCAGCCTTCCAATTTGGCGTCGATGGTGTTTTCTTTTTATTTTTCTTTTTCTCTCTGTCTTGATTTTAATGATGTCTCTTGAAAATTTCAAAGCAACCCCTTGAATTTATTTTCTCTTTAGATTCAGATTATTTTTCTTTTGATTACTAATTGTTTTATTTGTAATAATTTATAGAATTAGAATTCTTTTTCAAGTTCATCCCCTTTCATTTTTTTAACCTTTCAAACTTATTATCTTTGTTTGTTTTATTTGAAATAATTTTTAAGTTGATTTTTTTTACAATTCCATCCTCAAATTTTTTTTGTATCAAATTTAATCCCCATACTTTTTATTGTTATTTTTTTATTTCAAAAAAAATTTAAATTGATTTTTTATTTATTTTATCATTGAACATTAAATTAGTTGGAGATTGAGCTTCTTAGTTGAGCCTGGATCTAGGATTTCATGGGCTATGAGTTTAAGAGATTAGCCTAAATTGAGGAAGTTTGCTTGTGTTTGCTTCGTTTTTTACCCATTCGTTTAGGCACTTTTTTTAAAGTTTAATTCATTTATTCAATTTGAAACTGAGCTCCATTATTTTTACTTATTTATTTATTTTTCTATAGAATTTTACATTAATTTTTAAAATGACCCAAGTTATTTATGGTCATCTTATTTTTTGTTCTTTGTTAATTTTTTTTAAAAAAATTGATGTTCTCTTTTCGATTTCTTCCTTCAATATTTGAAATACTTATTTTAATAATTTATAAAATTAGAATTCTTTTTCAATCTAATCCCCCTTGGATTTATTAATCTTTTAAATTTAGTCCTTATTTTTTTTATTTTTTTTATTTAAGATAATTTTTTTTTTACAATTTCATTCTCCTTAGTTTTTTTTTCCTATCCAATTTGATCTCAATTCTTTTAGCTACTATGTTTTTTACTTTGATTTTTTTTAAAAATTCATATATTTTTTTTCAATTTCATCTTTAAACATTAAATTAGTTGGGAATTGAGCTTCTTGATTGAGTTCGGGTCTAGGATTTCATGAGTTGTGAGTTTTAGAGACTAACTGAGATTTAAAAGGTTCGCCTAAATTTTCTTTTTTTTTCCTCTTTAAACTCATGTTTTTTCAGTTGTCCTTATATATTTATCCAATAGGAGATTAGGCTCTGTTATTTTATTTATTTTCTATTTGTATATTTTTTTTGTTGATTTAGAAAATGACTCGGGTTATTTTGGATCTTTTTATTTGTCATTTTTTGTTGAATTTTATTTTACTAATTTTTTATTGAAATTATTTTTTTTTGATTCCATCCTTCAATATTAAAGTGGTTGAGCATCAAGTTTTTTGGTTCAACCTGGGTCTAGGACTTCATTATCTATTTTTTATAGGATTTTTTAAGAAATTTCAAACTAACTCGAGTTATCTTGAGTTTTTTTATTAGTTGTTTTTTGTTGTTTTTTAAATTGATATTTTTTCCGATTTCACCCTTTAACATTATATCGTTTAGGATTTAATTTTCTTTTTTTGTTCCCTCCTTTAAGGTTGAAGTTTTTTTTTATATTGGGCTTCGTGATTTTCTTTGATTTTCTTTTTATTCGTCTATCCCGATCACATCACTTAGAACATGGGCTTATAGGGTTGACCTAGTTTTTTTTAGAGTTAGTTTTTTAAAATTTAATATTGTTTGCATTTCATCCTTCAATATTGAGTTGTTTTAGATTTGAGCTTCGTAATGTTTCCTGGTTTACCTTTCATTAAGTTATCTCATTCGTATGATCTGGGTCACAATGTTTGGTTAGCTTGCTTGGTTTGTTGGGTAATTGTTTTGGCATTACGTGTGTGTGTGGAGGGGGGGATGAAATTTAGGATTTGGAGGTGTTCGGCTTTGGTGAGATGATAATCCCACCATCCTTTTAACTGGCTAGAGAAACTAGCTATAAGAAGTTCGGCTATGGCTTTATATGGAGTACCAGTTTGGGTTTTGTATGCCTTTGTTGCCATGGTCATTTGTTGGAGGGTGTTAAGGATGTGGTATTCTGACATTCTATCTAGATTCCATTCATAGAGAGAGGAGGCATTGTATTTGTGTTGGTTGATAATGGTAGGTTCATTTTGGATGGATATGTCTAGGGCAGTAAGGGATTAGGGGCTTTTCCAGAGGAGCTTACTAATCTCATGATTTGTTTCTTGGAAAATATCATCATCTTAGGTTTGGACTTGATTTGTTTGTTTATTCTGAATGGTGTTTATTTGGTTTGTGGAGGTTGAAGGATTGTTACTAACTTGGGGGGTGTCAGACACGATTAGGGTTGAGGTCTTAATTTGTCAAAGATGGTCTTTTATGGCTTTGAAAAATTCACTTTTTCTTTGGAGTTGTGTTTGGTTGGAGGGGATTGTTGTTCAGGGTTTGTATATAAAGGTTTGGTATATTTGTAGTGTAATTTGCATTTCGGAAGCTAGTACTAGTTATATCAAAGGTTGATTTTCTTTACATTTTGATCCAAAAAAAAAGGTTGATTTTCTGGGTGGATTCGTTTGGTATGGTATGTTTATGACAGAAGAGATTTTGGAAACTCATCTTAGATTTATAGTGTTGGATGAGGAGGATACATTCAAAAATCGAGAACTAGTTGAATGTCGATGGAAAGATAATTTAACTTTTCCATCTGTATACTGGGTTATCTCTTTAATTTGAACATTTGGTTTTGGTAGTTGTTATGGTTCTGGTTATGTTGCTCCTTTGAGGATCAAATCTTTTGAAAGGGTTACATCTTTCCATTGGATAACTCTAGGAACTACTGTGTTTGATTTGGAAATGTCAGTTTGGAGTAGTAAGGTTTCACCTCTTTGTGATTGAAATTTGTGTGTGTGTGTATTAACCTTCTTTTAGATTTCATCCTTCTACGTTGGATTTGTTTAGAATTGGACTTCGGCTTTTCCATTTGCTTTCTATTGGCTTATCTTAGTCTAATGATCTGGATTGCATATTTGACATTCTCGTTCAAGTTGTCTTAGGTCATTTTTCTTTTATGATTTGTTCTTTCATATTTGATTGGTTGAAATCTTACCTTTGTCGTCTTTTTTTGTTTCTTTGAGTGTTCTTTTTTTTTTTCTTCAAGTTACCATGATTTTTTTGTTTAAGTTGGTCCATTTACTATTGTTATTTTTTTTATTATCTAATTAAATTATACCAATATTTTTTTCTCAGTCGAGTCTATTCCCCGAGTCACTTTTTTAAAAACTTTTTTATAATACGTTTGTGTTTTCTTGACCTTGTTTTTTACAAATAAAAAAATATTTCAATCCGCAATGTAGCACAAGCTCATAAATCTAGTATTATACTAATTGACAGTCCATAAAAAGGAATTTCTAGTTGTTCAAACTTGGCCTAAATGAATATAATCCTGGCCATTCAGGCCCACTCGAACAACCTCTCTCCCATTTATTCTCAGCTTCTCTTGAGCTGTCAAAAATTTTCCTGGACATGCACCTCAATGGACATTTTGAGTTAAGGAGTCGCACACTGTCCACTGGTGCACGCACATATAAATTCATTATGTAATAACATAATTTTTTTGTACAAACATGACTCACCTCACACATATAAATTCTTTATGTAGCATAGAAGCACTAGCTTCTCCATTAATGGCATAACAAGTATCATGAAGTCATAACAAACACCAATTGCTCCACCAATGGTATTTATTTTTCTTCACTCACCACAAGGTCACTCTCCATTATTGATCTACTCATTGAGGTACCTGTAACTCCACACATCACAAGGTACCTATAACACCACTCATCACGAGGTAAAATAACATGACTAAAAGTTTATAAATACCTCTAGTCACTAAGTAAAACATTCTAGCCAAGCCAAACAAGCTGAGATTAACACATTGGTTCATTTAACCAATACATTTTTGTCTTGCTTCTCATATTTTTTTTTTGTCTTGTATATTATTTTCTCTTTCTATATTTACTAACTTAAGTATCAAAGACTCATATATTTTAACAAGGAACTTGGGTTTTAGAAAACACCAAGCCTATAAAGAAAAACCCATACTTGAGATCAATATCCATAGTGTAAGATGTAGCTGTGGAAAACCTATTCTTGTCAAAAGTTCTCACGACTTCATTAGTGACGTCGTTTATGAAAAATTAAACAAAATCTAGTTCATTCCTTTTTTACGCCTCCTAATTCAAAAATTTCTTTCCATTGCAGACAACTTGGAAACTATATGACTTGAAAAAGTAATTAATCTCTCCACCACAGGAACTCTTGTTATTTTAGATTTCCATCAAACCTCTTATCAAGTGCAAGTTCTTTACAATATTGTTCTAACTATACAACAACAACTTTGCACTACTTCTATTCCCTAAATGGAAAACAGAATAGCTAGCTCTATTACATATTGAATGCATAAAGACAACTCCATTCTCTAAAAAAATAAGATAAAATAACGTGCAAACAAGTGGGCACAAGAACACTCGTACTCTAACTCTTTGAAAGAGTCATTTATATTATGAAGAGCACTCATTAATAATTCCTAGCCACGTGAGTGGATACCACTATTAGCCTTTTTCTAAATCTTGTTTGCACTCTTCTTGTAAAAAAAGACACAGATGTTAGAAGAGATCAATAATTGTATGAGCTCATAAGAATGAACACCACCTTCATTGATTAATACTTAAAAGTGTATTTTTATCAAGGTTTTATATCATTATTTTGCACTTGAAGTATCAATAACTCCTTAACTAGAGCATGTTTTATAATAATATGTCTAATAATATAAGATACCTTTAATTTATGGTAAATGTTCATCTTAAATGCAAGCGTATCACATAAATTAAAGGATTGATTGATGAGTTTAACTACTGAAATTGAGAAGACAAAGAGAGGGCTAAACTTAGAAAAGAGATGCTGGTTCAGTCCAAACTGGAACATCATTCGATTATTGTATCATAACTGGAGCTGTAGAACTTGGATTTAGGTTTGTTTTATATATATGGAAAGCTAAGACATAGGCATAAAACTTTCATGAAGAGTCCAAGATTTAAAAGTGTCATTTTCGAGTTCAAATAGTAGCAACAACGGAGAAGTCAAAATCTGTCCTGTAACCCAGACACTGTTTAGTGTTCAGCTCATATCTCGAGTTCTAGAAGTTCAAATACATCGATTCTTGTTTTGTTGGAAAGCTAAGACAATTTCCTAGAATGTCCATGAAGACTAACTGTTCAAATTCTGATGTTAGCAATGATGTTTTGTTCAGACAAGAAGATAAGGATTGTCACCAAGTCAACATGTAGCCACCCACTCAACAATTAGTCATCAAATCAATAGTTCTGAATTTTGGCCTATAAAAGAAGGCATTTGCCATGCATTTAGGCATCTTGGTTTTCAGATCAAGATCATGTTCTTGCTCTATTTCTTTATATTTTTGTAATGCTTAAGTTTTGCTTTCATTAATCTCTTGTTTATGCCTTTTATTTTCTTTACTATACTTATATAATCATGTTCTCATCTTGTTTGTTGATGTTTCTCTTCTTTATTATGTTTAGCTAAGTTTATTATGTCAAGGTGAAAAAGTTTCACTAATGGTGTTAGGATAAATATAATATAAACTCAATATGGACTTCAATGATTATATCCTAAACAACTTGCTATTAACATGTCTTATCATTTTTATCTTATTAATTCTTAATACCTTGCTTGTTAAATGCTTAATCTAAATTTGTGTTGTATAACACTTGGTACAACAAATAATTGGCACTTTCATAGCTAACTGTATGGTATAACCTACACCTGTGCTATGAAAGAAACTTGATTTGTTGTTAATATAAGTTAGCATAATGAATTCCTGACAATATTTAAAAGTTTGGTGTTACTTAAATAAGATAATTAATATGATCATGTTAATAATTTATAATGAGCTATTAATGACAAATCATCCGATTGAAACCTCCTTTGTGTGTGGTTTCCAGTTAAGTAATAAAAAGAGTTTATATTATACTTATTTGAAATACCATTAGTGGATCCTTTAACCTTGATAACTGTTTTTATCATTGTTTAATCTTCACATTAATCTTACATCTCAAAGTCCTCTTTAACTCATCATCACCATCATCATCATCATCTTATTAATTTATATAGTTAACCTCCACGTGGTTTGACCCCGGTCTTACCGGGTTATTTATTCTTCGACACTCCTGCACTTGAGATAAGATATCAATCTTTTGATCATGTCATTCACCGAGTATGATAATCTTTATTTTGTTGTCGAATATTACACACTTATTTCTCCAAAGATTGCATCTCAATGAAGATCAACTTAGACAACTATGATGATTTTAAAACCTAAGAGAACATAAACAGAACAAGAGAAGAATCCTAGAGCTTGTAATGTAAAAGAGAGATGTTATGTGCAAAATCTTCTAAAAAACATTACATGGATCTACTTGATGTGGTATTACTACCTTAAGCCTAACTTCATCTTTGGCCTTCATAATCTCTATATTAAATTCATCTTCCACTTCATCACTAGCATACTAGCTTCAAATAGCACAACTAAGCTCTCTAGCATCACACAATAAAAATATGATAATACCAAAGCATATCTCTAATAATATTCTCAATATGAAACAAGTAATGAATAACCATATTTGAGTAGAGAGAGCATGTGTGAATAGACAATAGCACCTTCGTTTCCATTTACGAAGAGCATAATCTCTCCAACACCATCAATCTCTTATAAGAGTATCCAAAAGGAGCATCAAGGTATCGATTCATGATCATCTAACACTTTCTAAGCTCATAACCACACATTTGACCACCACACATGTTGGGGGTATTGGTTGCCATTTAGGGAAATGATTTTAAATGATACTCATCTCTTATGAAAATTGGGATGAACACAAGAAATCCTAATAAGTTCTGTCACTTTTACCATGATCATGGTCATGATATTGAGAAATGTTATTCCCTAAAAAACTATAGAAATATTGATCACATCGAGTCATCTCTAATAGTTTATAAAGAAGGAAGTGATATCCGAACAAAAGAGGGAAAGTTTTCCTTGATGCATTACTTAAAATCAAATAATCTCTAGAAATTAAATCTCCACTTACATGAGAAAATATTTTTAACTTTTTAATAAAAGCAGTGGTATTTATCCACGTCCCCAATGTCTTCAAATGAATCTCTATGTCTTTAATAAATCTTTATGGTGAGGTCTTTATATCTCCAAACAAGTTCTCATATCTCTAAATGGATCTTCATGTCTCTAGTAAAAGTCTCATGGTGAGACCTCTATATCTCTATTAAAATCTTCATGTCTCCAAATAAATCTCTATGTATCCAATAAAATCTCCACCATGATATCTCTATGTCTTTATTGAAATCTTCTTGTCTCCAACAAAAATAAATGTCAATGCAACATCTCTTTACATAATGCTTTAATACTGCTTTCACACAAAGAATTCTCCATTTCTTAAAAATTATTGTTCTCTATTCTGAGAGTAACAAACAAACCGATTAAACTCTCATTACTATTGCATGCAAACACTTATCCCTCTTGCAATGAACCTAACAAAATCCATAAAAAAGGTAACAATAGTATAAAAGAGTAAGTAATTTCGTTCTTCTACTTTTATTGGTCAAGTCTTTCGAACACCATTGTTTTAAAATCTTGGGAATGGAGGGGGCCAAATGATAGTGCACGAAAAAAAATTTCTATCCTTTTAGGCCGAAGCCTAAATGGCTAGAAATCCTAGTTGTTTGGGCTTGGCTTAAATGGATAGGCATTCTAAGCTAGAAAAACTAGACTTTCTAGCCATTTAGGTTGCTTTCTAGCAATTTGGTCCAGGACCAAACAACTAGAATTATGGTCATTTAGCCCAACTAGAATGACCACTCCCTCACTCACTCCCAACTAACCTCAAGGTGTCCAATCCTTTGGCCTAAATGGCTAGAGAGTCCTGTGGCCTCTCCCCACACTCAATCCTAACTTACCTTGAGATGTCCAATACTTTCACAAGCACACACTTCAATGTATTTCTCGAGTTCCAATTAGTGCACGCACACAGATTTGTTGTGCAGGCAGGCACATAAATTTTTTATGTAAGCATGACACACCTCGTGCATAAAAATTTTCTATGTAGAGTAAAAGCACAAATTTATTCATCAATGGCATATCGAGCATCATAAGTCATTGCCGAACACCAATCTCTCCACCAATGATATTCATTTTTCTCTACTCACTATAAGATCACTCTTCATCATTGCTCTACTCATTGAGGTACTTACAACATCACTCTTCATGAGGTAAACTGACATGGTTAGAGGTCTATAAATATATGTAGTTACCAAGTGAAACATTCAAGCAAACCAGTCAACTTGAGAATTATATACCAATTCATTCAACCAATATATTTTTATGTTGCTCCTCACTTTTTTTTTTGTATATTATTTTCTCCTCCTATAATATATTGATTTAAACATCGGTGAGTCCCTTGTTCTGATAGCATACTTGTATTGCAAGAAACATCAAGACTAGAAAGAAAAGTCCACTTTCAAACTCAATCACCACAACCTAGATGTAACCATGAAAAACCTATTCATGTATGAAGTTTTCAAGACTTCATCACTAATAAATTATAATTCAATTGTTATTAGCATCTCTTCTTCTTACTAGAGCTCTTGAGTTTAGATTTCTTCATGATAAACTAAGTTTTCTAATTTTTCTAGCTTGTTTTGACAAGCTATACATTTTTTTTAGTAAATAATCCATTAACCATCATTTAGTTATTAATGTATCACTTACTTGATCATGGTGGACCTGAGATCATAAAATCATTAGATTATGATATAAAATTTTAAATTGTTAATTAACTAGACATTACCATGTCCCAATTTACATTATCTTAAGAACGATTACACTCCATAAATACGAGACAATATTGATACAAAAAGACTAAAATATTGTTAGATTATGAAATTGACATTTTTGTTTTTATTTAGGTCATGTTTGATATTTAAAAAAAAATTAATTTAATATTTTTTAGTATTTTTCATGTATTAATATTAAAAAGAAAAAATAATTATTTAATATATATATATATATATATATATATATATATTAAAAAAACTCCTTCCATCCGATCAACAAACAAGCATTAAAAAAAACAACTGAGTCTATGGTAATTTACATCAATATATATAGCATATCTGGGTATTGTATTTATATATCCAGCGAAAAATGATGATTGATTAAAAGACTGTTTTTTTTTATTTTATTTTAGAAGTGTTTTTTAATAAAAAATAAAAATTTTTATTTTTTTATTTTAAATTAATATTTTTAATAATTTTAGATTATTTTGATATATTAATATTAAAAATAATTTTTTTAAAACAATTATTCTCCATTTATTGCTCGCAACATTTTGTTAGGAGTACTGAATAAAATAATAAATTGCGAACACCATCAACTTCTGGACCCTCGTCTAGTGCACAACGGTTTCAGGAAAACAGGATGCCAATTAGCTCACGCAAATGTACCTGCCTCAGTTCCTGTAAACACGAGCATATGCTATCGCCTGGTCATCTCTTTTACATTATCCCACCTATCTTGGGGATTTTTTCAATTCTAACTCGCGAGTTTCGCGAATCCCTTTACCTTGTAGAAAGGTTTACTCTCCTGTTAGCTTGAAATGATTTCTTTTTCTTATATAATCTAGCAATTCACTAGAATTAATGCAAATTGTTGCCCTTATACGGTGTCGTGAGTAGGGACCAGTCATTTAAAAACAAAAAACTAATCTTTACATGACAAATGTGTTGGTTTTATATCCATTGAAATCATGTGACGTCACTGGATATAATAATTTTAAACCAATAAAAATTGTAACCTTTGTATTATGCAAAAGTAACTTTATTCTTATATAATTACCTCACGTAATTCACTTATAAAAAAAATTATTTGGATGATTATCTCGTGCATTAAATAAGTTAATTCTGTTAATAATTCTCATAAATCTAGTAGTTGTTTTTTTTTTTTGAAGTAGATCCAGCAAAATAATTATATAAAAATAGCATTATTTATTGATAAGGTTTCAAAAAATTAAAGTGGCCTAAAAATAGAGTTTTTGGATTGGATAATCGTTTAATCAATTGGTCCTGACAATCTCATCAATTCTTCTTAGTCAAGATAGTTGATAGCTTATACTTGGTTCTTAGTATGCTAAAGTGGCTTATGATTAGCACCTGCAATTGCACTAATCTAAATAGAGAACACTTTCCACTGTTTTCTAGGGTTTTTAAGCAGTTTTTGTTTTCTAGCGTAGGATTTTCATTCAATTGCACTACTCTAAATCTTTTACGTGGTTGCCTTCTTTTGAGTTTTCTGACGATTTATGCTTGTAACTCGTTCTACCAAAGACAAGTGCAGGTAGATCTTGAAATAAAAAACACTTTACGCAGGTTACGAAAGGAAGCTCACGTCAACACCATGGTTGTTGCACGACAACAAACACTCAAGGAGCTCACTGCTCCTAACATGGAGAATCAACCATTGTGCATAAACATCGACAACAATGCCAACTTCGAGCTCAAGTCTGGTTTTATACATTTACTGCCAATATTCAGTGGACTTGCCAGAGAAGATTCTCATACTCATCTCAAGGAGTTTCACATGGTTTGCAATGGCATGAAACCAAATGGAGTTGACGAAGAACATGTTAAGTAGAAAGCTTTCCCTTTCTCTTTAAAAGGGGTAGTAAAGACATGAATTTTCTCTATTCTCCTAGGTTCCATTGAAACTTGGAATGGCATGAAGAAGATTTTTCTTGAAAAGTATTTCCTAGCATCTTGAGTTGACAACGTAAGGAAAGAAATATATTGGTTTCAACAATCTTATGGGGATACACTTTCCGAGTATTGGGAAAGATTTGAGCAACTATGCATTCAATGCTCTCATCATCAGATACCTGAACAGCTGCTCATTCAATATTTCTATGAAGGACAGATGCCTACTGATCGCAGTATCATTGATGCGGCAAGTGGAGGGGCATTGGTAGATAAGACACCCAAGGCTGCACGCTAATTGATCTCAAATATGACAGCCAACTCGAAACAATTTGGCACACGTGGAGACTTCACAAGTAAACAAGTAAATGAGGTAAGTATTTCTAACCTTGAGAATAAAGTTAATGATCTTACTTCTCTTATGCGTTCTTTGGCTTGTGAAAATGGACAACATGTGAAAGTTTGTAGTGTCGCACCCGACATCGCGCGCGGCCCTAAAAATAATCTCGATTGTGGAAAAAAAACAGATTTCTCAAATTCTGGTTCTTTTAGGAAAAATATCTTGTTTGGGGAGTCGCCACCTAGTATTATGGTCACTAGGAACCCTAACTGGTCAACAGAGATTCTATGGTTCGGGACTGGTTACGTAAAAGGGAAGATATTATCACCCCTTAAACGTTCTGTCTAAAGCAAACTGCATTGCTTTTTTTTTTGTCTTAAATTGCTAAATTTTTTTATTGTTGTACGTTCTGATGATTTATTCACAATATTCCTGACTCTGACGTCAGTGAATATTTGACTATGGATAATTCCAACTCTGGCATTGATAATTATTACGTAGTCATAAAATAAATTTAGATTAATATTTTTTATTCTTGACTATAACGCTAGTGAATAAACAAATAAACTAAATTCATTTTATTACGCATTCACATATTTTTCTATTACTTATGTAAATAAAAAAAATTAAATCAGTGTTTTTTTTATTCCTGACTCTGGCGTCAGTGAATAAATAAATAAATTTATTTTTCATACATGCACATATATTTTTTCTTGCTAAATAAAATAAAATATAACGAATAAAAATAATATAAACTTAAACTAGTATTTTACTCCCGACTCTGGCGTTGGTGAATAAACCGGTAAATTTATATTATTTTTATTCATGCATGCACATATTTTTTCTATTTCTTCTATTTCTCTTTTTTATTTTTTATTATTTTTGGGACTGGGCCTAACTCAGCCCACATGGGCTAGATTAAGCCAAACCGGCCCAGCCCGGTCACTGGCCCAAGCCAGTGACCCGGCTAGGCCACAGCACGCATGAACTAGCTTCATGCGTGCATGGCGCTATGCCAAGGT
>Ga0325400_1000933_pt1 | contig 23126 bp, 10 predicted proteins | sample PopdelMetagenome_2_FD_205662 | JGI IMG/M metagenome (GOLD analysis project Ga0325400, IMG submission 205662) | Populus deltoides microbial communities from Bellville, Georgia, United States - Xylem-PdKOR-R1 | ecosystem: Host-associated > Plants > Phyllosphere > Stem > Wood/Secondary xylem...
CAAGTATTCCGTATGGTGCCGAGGGGGGACTTTGGTATTGCCACCTAAAAGAATAAAACAGTGCTTCGCAATGTGGGGAAAAAAAAGAAAAAAAGAAAAAAGAAAAAAGAAAAAGAGTACCTGACAATAAGGAGAACTTGTGGATGCTGTTAGGTACAGAATAAAATAATTCTGTTGGATTTGTTTGCTGGCTGGATACCCAAGTTAGAATTCTGCGTATATTATTCCAATTTGTTCCACTGTTTATGTTATTTTTGGCCTCCTTTATATATATATATATATATATATGTTTTCATGAAATATGGTTCTTATTATCTTTACTTGTATGAGAAGATTTGATCATTAAAAATATTTTAAGATAAAAAAAAATACTTACAATAAGAAAAATAACTAACAATTCTGGAAAGACAAAAATATTTTAGAAAAAAGTTATCTTTTTTACTAAAAAAATTGAGAAAATAACATATTTTTTAAAAACATATTTGAACGGTGTTATTCACATTCTATAATCTACTTTATTATTTAAATTGATAAACATACTTATCTTTAGATTTTTTTTCTAAATAGTGACATTGAATATATATATATATATATATATATATATATAGTTAAAATAAAAAAATCTTTCATTTTATGATTTGCATATGTTAAAATTATGTTTTACTAAATCCTATTATTGTGGGATTCAACTTTTTCAAGAACTTTAATTTTATCCAATAAATTAACTCCCATATTAAATGACAATAAAATTATATATCAATTAAGAGTTTAATAAAACTCTTATTATATAAATACAAGTTTTTGATTTCTAGCCTTACTCACTAATATACAAAAACTTTTACTTGCAGAAATATACTATTAAATTTGAGTGTCTAAAAACTTAGAAGTAATAAAACCTAAAAAAAAAAAATTCAGTCTTTTTTATTAATGATAGAATGTATATTTTGATCTTTTCTTTTTTTGTATTAGATCTAAATATAATTTTTTTACAAATATGTTTAAATCTATCAAATTGAACAATTGATATCAACACCAGTAATAATACCTTTGACTTGATAAAATTTTCTTTATGGATGAATAAGATTTTATCTTCCTTAATATCTATGTTGATATATATGTCTAGAAATCTTTGTGCTCAAATAAATTATTTGATATGCTTAATTATATTTCTCATAAAAAATTTTAGTGGTTAATTGATTTTTTTATTCCACCATATTTTATATGTCCTAAGAATTTTAGAAAGAACCTTAGCTCCTGAATTGAATTAATGATTAATTTGACTTTATATATAGCTTAAAAGTTTAGTTTATGGTGAAATGAGTTTTAATATTTACCATTAGAAAATAATTTTCATGAACATACTCAGTAGCATAAGAATAACTTGAAAACCATTTTTTCCAAAAACAAACATTTAGGGTTTTTGTTTTATGGGTTGTTTTGATGCTTTGTATAATAATAAATCATTACACAAATTAATTTATAATCATTCAATGTTTGAGCTTTCCATTTTAGTTTGCTCTGGGTTGTGTAATTTTAATTTGTATGGTTGTCACTTTGATTATCTGTGTGATTTATTTTCATGGTTTTATTTTTTTTATTTTGTGCTTCTTTTATGAATAAAAAGGTATCATGTTATTTTATGTTATATAAAATTATGTCTTAACTTAATGTCCAGTGATCTATATAATTTTAATTAATTAGGGATTAGCCACAATATCTTTAATTACTAACATTATATATTATGCTATGTTAGGATCATATAAACAATTATAGACATTAATTATAATTAACTATACTAAATATAATAAATATGATCCCACAACAATTTCTCATTATATTTATATAATTGATTAGAATAAAATATCAAATTATTTTTATAATATATCCACAAGAATTATAAATTAAGTACATAATTTGATAGTTTTATAGTAAGGTTTATGATAGAATATCAAATTATTCTCATAATATATATACACAAAATTATGAATTAAGTACATAATTTGATAATTCTATCATACCATATTTTTGAATCTATTTGAATTAAAAATTTAGCCCACAAGCAATTTTTATGTTATTAAATTCAATTTTAGCATTAATTACATTGGTAAAGCATGAAATTTTATTTACACCTCAATTTTGATATAAACATGTAATTTAAATTTATTTTTGTAGTTATACAACCTGGGAATTTCTTTAATATTCATTATTACATTCCCAATCTAAAGGGTGATAATTATAAAATATGAAAAGAAAGAATTCTCTTTTATTTAGGGTGGATGGACATTGATTATACAATTAGAAAAGATAAACCACCTGCAGTTACTAGTACTAATACTTTAAAGGATATTGCACTTTATAAATGATATGAGGATATTTATAGAAACTAAAATATCCACTATTATATATGGTTTGGTTAATCAGCATGGGAAAATATGTAATTTGATTAAAGCAACTGATAATCAATTTGTCACTTTAAATAAGATACTAGCAAGTACTTTAATCATGAAGTTTTCACCCATGAGGCTCACTAGTGTATGCAAATGAGGGACATTGTGGCTCAATTAAAGAATCTTGAGGTTGTGATGTCAGAATCTTTATTTGTGCATTATATCTTGAATACTCTTCCACAACAACACATATCTTTTAAAATCTTATACAACACACATAAAGATAAATGAGAAATCAATGAACTGATGACCATGTGTGTTTAAGAGGAAAAGAGGCTAGTAACGGAATTGAAAGTAAGTGCAATGCTGGCAATACGAGGAAGGACAAAACTAAAGTCAATAAGAAGGGAAAATGTAACATGTCTTCCCAAGTTGATATGGAAAAGAAATCCATATCTTTCTTCTATAAAAAGAAGGGACATATAAGGAAGGAATGCGTTAAATATAAAAAATTTCTTGAAAGGAAATGTGTTCCAATCTCATTTGTTTATTATGAATATAATATGGTTGATGTTAATTATAACACATGGTAAATTGATTATGATTCTACAATCCATATTTCAAATACATTTAGTGTATAGAAAACCTAAGGAAAGCAATGCGAATTGAGGAAAATATTTATTCAAGAAACAAGATATGTTCACATGTGAAGTCAATATGAATATGTTATTTAATATTAAATATTAGTTTTGTTTAAGAGTTGGAAATAACCTTTTATGTTCCAAGTTTTTTTAGAAACTTGATTTCAGTTTCAAAACTTGTGCCTTTTGAACATTCCATTAAGTTTTAAAAAACTTTCAGTTTATTTTATAAATTTGATTGTATTAGAAATGATATTTTATCAGATTGTGTTTACTACATTAGTTTATAAAACAATATTACTTATAGTTCAATGTATGTTTACATTAGCATTAAAAAATATAATATTAATGAGGATTCCTCTATGTTATGGAACCAGAGATTTCGACATATCTCCATAAAGAGAATGAAAATACTAATAAATGATACGATGCTTAGTACTCTTGATTTTACAAACTTTGAAACTTGTGTGTATTTTATTAAGAGAAAGAAAACCAACAAGTCAAATAAATGTGTTATTAAGAGTTCAAACATATTAGAAATCACTCATACTAATATATGTCTTTTATAGATGGTTATTCATGATACTGTATCTTTATTTACTTCATAACAAAAATGAAACATTAAGATTTTTAAGGTTGAAATAGATAAATAATGTGGGAAACAAATTAAGATTGTGAGATTAAATAGAGGTGGATAATATTATGGTAGATACACAAAAAATAGACAAACACTATATCTAGTTCACCAGACTAGAATGGTGTCATAGAAAGAAGAAACCAAACATTATTAGATATGATATGGGGTATGCTTAATAACTCTAATCTCCTTAAATCTTTGTAGACTAAAGCAATAAAGATGACAATGTACATATTAAATCGAGTTTCAACCATGGTTGTTCCACAAATACCATTTGAGTTATTGAAAAGTTAGAAATCGAGTTTGAACCATGCGTGTGTTTAGGGATACCCGTTTAAAGTAAGAATTTAGAATCCATGAGAAAAGAAGCTAGACCTATAGACCAGGGTATTTTATTAATATGTTGAAAGGTTTAAAGGGTATAAATTTTATTAGGTATCTCTTAACACTAGAATTATGGAATCAAGAAATGCAAAGTTTCTTAAAAATAACTTGATCAGTAGGGGTTATCAAATCAAGAATATAGTTTTTAAGAAGGGTCATTCAGAATCACAATTGTAACACCCCTATATGCTCAGTATGTAATCATACAAGATAACTAGCAACAGACTACATAAGTATTGTGAAATTGTTTGTTTGAATTACAATCTCAGGTGTACTTATGCCCTCCCGAGAACATTATCCACACCATCCATACATGTTTCCATATCACATAATCATATATTAAATTTTACAATATAATTCCACAATAAAATGACTTACAACGCAAAACATTAAAATCTCATATTAATGATAAAACAAATAATTCCATCGTCATTATTACAACTTCACCATAATAAAATAATAATGCTTAAAAATTCAACAATTATGTTTATTACATTCTCTCAAGAAGCTTTATGCATATCGTACCATACAATATGAAAATCCTACAACTAAATAGAAATTGGTTAAAAACCAACAATTAAAATGTTTATCATGCCAATCTAGAATCAAGGAACAAATGAAAAAACTATCAAAATATAAATATTAAGAATTTAGAAGAAAAATCATGCCATTACCTTATAACATAACAAATTAAGTATACATGGATTACAAATTTCATAAATTCAACATGTTATTCAAAACATCCCCTCAATCTACATATGATTTTCACAATTTAATGTTATTTCACATATCATTTCCACTACTAACATTTCGTAGTAAATGATAGGTCTATACAAATAAATAACATTATATATGCTTAAAATGATCTTTAAAAAATACAAATAAATAACATTATATATGCTTCTGTTGTAGGAAGCTTGATGTATGCTCAGGTCTATATAAGGCTTGACATTGCATTTGTTATGAGAATGTTGGGATGATATTGGGTAATCCAAGTATAGACCACTAGAGAGTTGTAAAGAAAGTAATGAGATACCTTTAAGGGAATAAAGACTACATGCTTATGTGTAGATGAACGAACAATTTGAAAGTAATTGGCTACTCAGATTCATATTTTTTTAGCTATATTAATTCTTATAAATCAATATAAGGATATATTTTTATGATGGCTAGCGGAGCTGTATCTTGGAGAAGTGCTTAGCAGACTTGGACTACTACATTCACTATGGAAGTTAAGTTCATTTTCTATTTTGAGGCTATTGCACATTATGTATGGTTAAAGAGTTTCATATCTATGCTTAAAAGTTAAAATCATGAATTTTATTTCTAAGTCATTAAGAATATATTACAACAATTCAGTTATTGTTTTTATTGCTAAGAACAACAAAAATGATAGTCGAAGTAAACATTTTGACATCAAGTATTTAGCCATAAAAGAATGTGTTAAGGAAAAGAGAGCGGTCATTAAGCACATTAGTACTGAATTGATGATCGCAGATCCTTTGACTAAGAGCATGCCACTATTAAAATTCAAGGATCATGAGTGAAAATGAGACTTAGTTCAATTATATGATTTTAGTTGTATGAACTATATTATTTTAAAACAAATTATATTTATTGTGATGTTTTTTTATATTTATGCGCACCTTAGTTTATTTGAGAAAATTCATCCATATAGGACCAAGAATAAACATAAGGTTTATTCGTTAAGTAAGGTTGCCACACATAAAATAATACTTGGGAAATTATATGCGTTGTAATACATGAAATGTAATACTTGTTTTTAGAGAACTTATCACCATGATTTATGCATTTGTTTTATAAGAAAGATAAAGGATGAGGTTAAGTTAAGACATTGGGTTAAAGTATGGACAAAGTGGGAGAATGTTAAAGTTGCTTTTACTAAATTCATATTAATATGAGATTCAATTTTTTCAATAACTTTAATTTGGTCTAATAAATTAACTCCCATATATATTAAATGGCAACAAAGTTATATATCAATTAAGAGGTTAATGAGACTCTTGTTCTATAAATATAGGCTTTTGCCCTAGGCTTACACACTAAAATATAGACTTTTACCTACAAAAATACACAAATACACGATTAAATTTGAGTGTATTAGAGCTTAAAAGTACAAAAACCTTAAAAAAAATCATGATTGTTTTTCATCAATGACAGAAGATATATTTTGATATATTTATTTTTTCACATCAAATCAAAATGTAAATTATTTTAGAAACATATTTAGATTTATCATGTCCAGCAAGATATTAAAATATCACTTTTTTTTTAACAATATATATCATTTTCTTCAAAATAACATTTTTGGTCACAATACTTTTTTTATAATGTTTTTAATCATTTTGTTTTGTTTCCAACTTTATTCATTAATAAAATATTTATTTTATAAATTATAATTTTGAAATGTTTTATTTTTTTATATATATCATATCATTTTCATTTGAACTGGTTTGCAATTTTAATAATTCAAAAATAATAAATTAATAAAATTTAATTTTATCAAAAGAAGATACTTCGATAGATAAATATAGTGAAAATAAGGGATAATATAGTAAATTAATAAAACTAGTAATAATTGTTAATTCATAAAGTGGAAATAACCCGTTCAAATACTTTTTATTATTTTCTCATAATAAGTTAATTTACATGGAATAGACATAAATTATTTTTCTCTACCATTCCATTTCCTTTCATGCTTTGCCCTTGAAAAATGATTGTGACCAGTATAAAGAATGTTTTTTCCTTTTTATTTCATGGGAGGTATGAAAATTCATTAATTTGTATTAATATAAGTTACATTGAGGCTTGTATACAATACAAGCAAGGTTAGATTTGAATTTTGATGTAAAATTTTATACTGTCTAATTTAACGCTATCAAGCATAACTTTTAACTCTATTATTGGATCATGCTAAAATTCTCATAGGAGTTTTTAGAAATATTGTTATATATTAAGGTAAAATTTAGTTCAAGAAGGCTTTGCAGTATAAATCAGAATAGGTTATATGAATTTTATTATTTATTTCTTTATGACTAATAGACTTTATATTTGGCAATGATCATTTTCCTACAAGGATGTGATAACTTTTTTTGGGAATTTTCTAGTTATACAAGGATTTTTAATGGGCTGCGATATAATTTTCAAGTGTGGCAAAAGATTCATTAATGTCCCAAAATGATTTTCTTAGAATGATATCTTATTCTCCTAGCTACATAAGGAAAGAAGGGTCGATGGTATTTAATGATATATCTGTTAGCTTATTTTGGGTAGTTCTAATCTTATAAGAAAGGTTAAAAGAAGACAATAATGATTTGCATGCTTTGAGATGATTCTTTAAAGTTACAATTGATTATCCTAAACAAACAAGGAAACTAAAGGAGGTGACAACTTCCGCAATCAATCTTCTAGTTTATTTTGGATATCTAAATGAGGCAACAAAGATCCTAATGTTTCTAGTATAAAAATTTCATTCATGACATTATTTAAACTAAGAAATTTATCTATCTTAAAAAATTTTGTTTAATTAGGTACAACGACTTTAGTTTATATGTTAAATTTGTTATTTTTATTATTTTCTTCATGTTTAGGCTTAATTAACATTGGGTTTATTGTAAGTGGGTAAATATTAACCTACAAGTTTTGGGTCCATTAGGGTTTTTAGTTTAACTATTATATAAGGTTTTGTAAGCTGAAATTTTAAGCAGCAATGGATTTATGAAATAAACTCGTATTTTGCATGATGCAACACATATTATTTGCTATGACAAAGAACAAATTTGACTTATCAAAGAAAAACTGTCTTCGTGGCGTCATCTTATATTTCTCGTTCACGAATTGCTATTTGTTGGGTGGGGGTTCTACATTCCAATAGTGTTAGTTTTTAGATTCAAGGTAATATTTGTGTCATACTTCTAAACATGATTTCTAACTTCCAGGAGTTGTATCGTTTGCGTGCGGGTTATGTGATCATGAAGTTCGCATGAGTTTGTATCAAACATGTTTAGGCTTTCTAGGATTCATTATAAATCTTATTATGGGTTGTGTGACACCACATAATCACAAGATTAGCATAAAAAAAGGCTATAATACGATTTCAAAAAATCATATTACATGTATCTTCAGAAAGCCAAGTCAAATATTACAGCAATCACATTGCTCTTCTTTAGCACATACCGTATCTGTAAATTCAACGGTTATTGGTCTTGTACTTGTGCCTCTCAACTTTCATTTTGTGCGATAGATCCTACGTTTATGCTTAAATAAAATATATCATATGGGAAAGATGCTAATTGCGTTATGACAAGATCCGAGGTGGTAATGTCCGAGAATCACTTGTGTTCAAATAGAGTTTTATTGGATCATCAGTGTGATATTGACCAATCCTAATGATAAGATACCTGAATAAAATATGGCCAAGTGAGTGAATCCAAATGAGGTCTCAGTCGCACCTTTTTGCAGTTGAGGTCATGCCCTCACGCGTTCTCCCACCACCAATAAACAACTAGACTGTGATAGAGCATCTTTTCACTTAAATATTACTCCATTAACCATTTCATCCTCCAAGGTGATTGATCATTTTGTTCTTATTTTCATGCAAGTTACTATGGCTCGTGAGCCCTTCAAGCCCTGCATTTTTCTAAACTTCTTCTTTAACCAGTTTTTAGGTTTCTTTATCCACCACGCGCGTATATACAGAGCTTACTTTAGCTCTTTGAAGCTCCTTTCTTTATTAAGATGATGATCGAAGAGTTCTTATAACCCTTCAAGAAGATTTATTTTGCAAATTCTCAACCGTTGCAATCTCTCTACAACTCAAAATATCAGCCACTTCATCGCTTACGTGAGGATCTCCAACCTCATCAACTACCATCGAAAGCCACTTGATTTTTATTGTGAGTACTAATCCCAATTGTAGGAAACACTTTGACCTCGATCGAAATTTGTTTTTTCTTTCATGTTTGCCTTTGTAACTTTATTAATTGTTATTTTTTCTCATGAATATATTTATTAGTATTTTTTTATGGAGAATTGATGTAATTGAAACCTAGTCTTAATCTCGTAGGTCCCATTTTGTATTGAGTTTCAATCAATTTTTTGTTCAAAATATAGGTGAAACTTAATATCAAATATGCCTCTAGTCAACAAGCAATAGCTCTTTTTAATTCATCGAATCTTTTTTATATATATATTTTCTTGATATAAATTATTAGATTGTAGAAGAAAGAGTGACATGCTAAAAAGTTTGGATGCATGGTCTCACTCATCTAGCCTTTTACGATTAAGTAAACATGCACTGAATATATTAGTCTAATGAAATTAACTAATATACAATTTAAAATGTTAAATAACTAAAATTGAGATTTTGTTTGTGATCCACTCTAACTAAAAACAACTTAAAAAGCTAAGAAAAAAAAAGAAATCAATTTTAAAAATTAAAAGGCAAATTCAACAAAATATAAATATAAAGAGAAGAATTTTTTACTCTATAAGAAGTATAGGTCAATCTCGACCCACAAAGGATTGGGCCGATCTTGGCCCACTTTAATCTTTCTTCTTTTTTGGAATGGGTTGGGCCAAATCGAGTCCAGCCTACCATATAAATTAATTAGTTGCAGAACGTGAACAATTAATGTTCATGTTCTGCATGCAGCCAAATACTTGCAGAAGCTAGAGGCAAGCGAAGGAGAAGGCTACCAGGGTCTGTGGTCACGGCCGTGATCAGGAGGTTGAGCTGATGGTCTGGGCAGTGTCATCGTGAGGAACGATGGAAGAGTTGGCGGCCGATGGCAGAGGAAGCAAAAGAAAAGGAAGAAAACGGGAGGAGCTGCAGAGAAGAGAGAGAAACCGACGGTGGCTCTTGGTGTTCGGTTGGTGGTTATGTTGGCTTCCTATGGTGGAGCTGATGGTGGGAAGACCGGTGATGAGGGTGGTGGTGGCTAAAGGCCACAACGAAGAGAAAAAGAAGAGAGAGGACTGTGTAGAAACTAGAAAAGATGGTTTTTTGGCTCACTTTGGACATGATTTTCTCCTCCCTCAGACCATCAAATCTGCCTCTATTTATAGGCGGTAGAAGAGGGCAATCTTGTCTACAATGGAAAAAAATTTTCTGCCCTTGATTCAGTTAGGAAGGATCCCAACCGTTGGCTCAAAGTAGCCATTGGTGAACTATCAAATTTGCAGCTGCAAGCTGCCTGAGGTGGCCTATTTGGGGTGGTGCCACGTTCGTTTATTTGCTAGTGCACCGGTGACGACCATACCTAAACGTAAAGTAGGTAACCGGACCACCTTTTTTAGAAAGAATGAAGAAGATAATGAACAGTGCTAAGTTTTGTTTTTGGCCACAGTTCATTTCAATCCTCCCTCTTTGAATTTGATTTAATTGCACCTCTAATTGACCCTAAAACTTCAATTTTCTTGCAATTTGGCCCTTGATTTCAATCAATTCACATGGAAAAAAAATTAAATTTGGTCTCTTAAAATTCTAATCTTCTCAATTAAGCCTAAATTAGGCTCTCAAAATTAATTTTTCACCAATTAAACCCCAAATAAAATTAATTTGACCCATTTAAAGTATAATTAAGTCTTTGCACTAATTAAATCCTTCACTTTGACCCAAATTAATTCTTAAATATAATTAAAATTCAATTTGGCCCATAATTAAATCAAATTGGCCTATTAAAAATTTAATTATGTCCTTGAACTTGATTTTTATGCAAATTCATCCAATAATCATTTAATTTGACCTTAAATTTGCATTTTCTCTATATTTTGGGACATAATGGGGTGCAGTTAGGCCTTGAATTTCCTCTAAAATTGCAGCTTGATTCCCCAGCTTGCTTACTCCACGTTGCCAGCCTTTATTATTACTTTTTGATTTTTATTTTGAAAAAAAAATAAATTTTGAAGGATAACCCAGAATTGGGTTATGACACCCATCATCAAGTTAGTCACACACACACACACACACACACACACACATATATATGTGTGTGTGTGTGTGTGTGTGTGTGTATATGTGTGTGTGTGTGTGTGTGTGTGTTTATTCCATGTTTACTCACAAGCTATTCTCCTTTTTTTTGTGATAAATGTAAATCTTTGTCTTTTTTTTTGCTTTTTTTCCTATTCCTTTTAGATAAATTCTAACTCAAGAAATTTGGCATCGATAAATGACGGAATAAGCTTTAATGGTAATCTTGTTGGCTAGTATAGGTAGGTAATAATTGAATAGCTTAATTGTAAATCGCTTTCTATATCTTAAATGTCTTGGATAACATTCCATTACGATATTGTTAAAAAAAAAAAGACAATAACTTCATTTATTGATAGGGTTTAACCATGGTGTTTTTCAAGAATGCATGTGATTTTGTCTTTAGTTTTGGTAAAGAGACCATTAAACCAATATGAGGTTATTTCTTAGATTAACTTTAACCAACCTTGGAAGTTTTATGTTGTCGGATTCAGTCAATATCTATTGAGCTTGATTTTGGCCAAAACAGATTAACCCATGTTTGGTTTATATTGGATAGCAAATGATGCTTAATTGGAGTATATTTTGGGTCTAGTTTGAGACTTAATTACATATGTTGGTTTGGGCAATATCAGGTCTTATTTAATCTAGGATTAATTAAAATGTTATAATCCTTTTCCTACAAGGATTTGCCAAAAATCCTAACTAAAAACGGACTTGTGGCTAGCGGCTTTTTGGATGCTTATGGAGGGAAATTTTCTTGTGCAAAAAGGAGTTTATTTGTGGCAACAAAAATTAAATTGATGAGTAATTATTGTATTTTCTTTATTTGCAAGGATTCAATGCATAACTTGAAAAGAAAAGGACAACTACAAGAGAGACAAATTCTTTGCCATTGTTTTTCCTTATTTTATTGGGACTTCCTAGTCTACAAGGATTCTTATGCAAAGCTGTTTAAAGAGATTAAATCAATCTTATTCCTTTCTAAATTTGACAGGTTTAAGGGTAACAAACAAGGAAAAGGTATCAACCAATTAATTGAGAATCTTCCATGCAAGGGAAGAACTTCAAGGAACAGCTAAGACAACCCTAAACATACAAGGATTTAGATTTCAACTATAAAGGATTTCAAGCAAGGAGGGATGACTTTTAGGCTGAATTATTTTATTATTTTATTTTTTGTTTTGTTTTATTATCGGATATTTACATTTAGTTTATGACTTGTGTTTTAGTTTGAGTTTTTTTTGGCCCAAAAATCAATGTTTTAAAACTATTTTAGGCATTAGGTTTGTGTTAAGCTAATAATTATCTTGAGCCTTTTGACTTGCAACCTAAAAAGGGTCCATTAGGGTTATTTAAGAGGACTATATATGTTTTAATGGTTATCGAATTTTGGCATCCTTTTAATTTGAATCATTCATTTTTTTTCTTGATGCGAATCATTTTCTTTGTTGGGAAAAAGATCAACACTTGTCTCACCAAGGTATAATTGACCTTAGTTCTTATGAACAAGGTTATCTATAGGTTAATGTTTATCTATCATAAACTTTATTTTTGGCTTTCTAGCTTTGACATCTACTTCATTGTGGATTTCTAGATTTTTAAATCTATAAGGTTCGTATTAATTGGTATTAGAGTTACGCTCTAAAAATAAAGTTATATCTTTTTTTTGTTTTCATTGTTTAAATAATATCTACCACACAAGAAAACCATTATTGTTGCCCTTAATATTCATTTTAGAAAAAAAAAATGTTAAAATTAGCTACTAAATATCGTTACATTATTAGGAAAATTATCATCTCCGAATAGTAAGTTCACAAGTCAAAAGACACAAAATAACAAAATCAGTATTGCATCTGTTAACCTATATTGCAAGACCTTTGCAAACTTCGATTGATCTGAACATTTAAACCAATATAGAACAATATGTATGGAAACTCTTTATAAATTTTTAGTTCAATCGAATAGTTAGATTGAGAATTATGCTTGATAGTGTAAAATTAAACAATATGCACAATTACGTTAGAATTCAAATTTTCTTGTTCAACATTTTCTTAGATCATATCATTTCTTCTCTCTTCAATATATTTTTTCCTCAAATCACTAATATATATAATGGATGTTTCATAGGCCTCTTATTTAAACCTTAGAAGCTCTTTTTTTAACTAACACTTGCCTTTAACAATTTTGTATGAAAGTAGAAGCCTTTCTTTTTCATTTTTAATCCTTTCGGTATTGTTGCTCCTCTTTTTCTAAAGTTTGCCATTCATAGACTAGTTCTTTTAACTTATCAAATTCTTGCCTAAAAACCCCTAACATATGAGATAGGTCTTTGTGCTCTTGAGTGAGAACCCTTCTTCGTTCCCTCTTTCTTGGTGAATACATGACACGAATAGAAAAATGAGATGGATGACTAGTAAGATATGATATAAAAAAACTATGGAGTACAAATTCTGACCTAATTTTAAATTTAAAACTATAGATATCCAACTAATTTTAATGATACCAAACCTAAAAACTTTAATTTACCTTGTTACCCAAATGAATCAACCCCTATAAACTTTAGTTACAGACTAACTACTTCTCTTATTATTTCTTTTACTCTACGAAGATAAATTGAACAAAAATAAATGACTTAGCTTTTTATTTTATGAAAAGACCAAATAACATAAACTAGACAATAGAAAGAAAGAAAAACTCGTATCATAAATGCTTAACACTAAGAAACTTGAGCCAAAGCAAAGAAGAAGAGAAACAAAAAAAAAAAATTGATATGTAATCAAAACAAAACAAAAAAAGAAGGAAATAACGTAATTTTGAGAGTTATAGTCAATTGCATGAAACTGGATAGTAGGTACAATTAAGCTAGAATTTAAATTTCTTTGTTCAATATTTTTTTGGATTGTATCAAACAACATCAACATCATATAACACTTTATCACAATATTTTCTAATAAATAATGAAACTAAAGCTTGCTTGTCACCTTTATCTTACCACAATCATTCAACCACTGAAGTTTATGAGGCATAAGATGCTTTGTAGTATGCGAATCTAGTTCATCCACTAGAGCAATACTAGTTATATTAGTGTAACTCCCTCTATCTATTATCATACTATAAAACTTATTTTGTACATGGCATCTTGTGTAAAAGACATTATATCTTTGCTCCTCTAAATCAGCTACCTTAACTTGCTCATTCAATACTCGTCTAACCATAAACGCCTCTCCCTTAACCAGATATTGAACACCGTCATCATTTACATCTTCAAGTGGTGACATCTCCTCTTTATCACTTCTCTCACTATTAGTCATAACCTTTTAGTGAGCTTTTATAACTATTGCTCGTTTGTTTAGACATTATAAAGCAACATGACTTATGCATAAACAACAAAAACATTTTATATTATGCTTACAAGATGCTAGAGTTTTAGTTTTACCTCTGATATCAATAAAGATGACTTTCTTGTCTTTAAAAAGATCAGACCTACTCTCTATGTTTGGTTGAGATTTGACAGCCCCTAGATCCGTTTTCATCTTCTACTACTTTAAATAAATCTTGAGATCATTCCTCCCTTGGAATGTCAAAAATCCTTATCTTAATGCTACCGAAACTCCTATCTAATCATAATGCCTAAAATTCCCAAAATCTCCCTATGGACAAATTAACCACCATTCCAAAAACCATATTCCATTTGATTTTGAGGCTACTGAAACCTATGTCTGTAGTCAATGGATGCATTATCATAATTCTCATCTCCTTCATCAAAGATTGGATTAGCATGCCTTTTATACCTCCTACCTACCCCACTTTGAAATCTAGCAATCTCAGCCTCTTGCCTCTTTATTTGATCTCGCACCTGACCAAACATCAATGTCATCCTCTCTATCGCACATCCACGCACGATGTGGTGAGATGTCAGAGTCAACGAGTTGTCACCTAATTGTTTGGTTTAAGGTCACTAGCAGACCCTGGTGGACTGATCTTATTAAAAATTTCAAGGTAAATGATTGTTGTGACTAAGAAAGATATTAGCACCCCTATCGTACCTTACTTGAGGTAAGCTGCATTATGTGGTCTGGACATGGTTTAAAAGTGTTGATTGGTTTCTAGTTGATGGTTCGTTTATTGCCCGGAACAAAGATTTACGTTCATGAACAAAACTGACATTTTAAATTTATTATAGGCTCATATGCCTAAATAAATCCTTATAGGAAGAATCTATGTAGGTTCACTAATAGAGTTCACCTATCCTAGAAGACGAAAGTGTTTCTCACAACTCGTATATTATGGTGAAAAATACTCTCAATTAATATTGATGAGTATAAAAAAAATATGAGAATTTCCAGGTCAACTCCTAATATTTAAATACTAATCTACATGTAGGTCCAACATTTATAGCAGAATGTTGACCATTAATTTTCAGAGTAAGCAAAAAAAAAAAAAACATAGGGTTATTGAAATATTAACAAAATCTTTAAGGAATTGTATAAACTTATTGTAAATTCCATAAAAAACAACAAAATTTCTAAAACAATGCTAAAACATTTTTTTTTTCTCTTTTTTATAAATAAAATGCAATTTTTTTTTGTAAGGATTAGGCATTTGTAACAAGCAAAAATGTTGTTTTTTAAAGGCCATGTTTCGTAAAAACTCGTTTTCCTTTAAAATCAAAACTGTTAAAGTAGGCTTAGGGGGGGTGTTTGCCGAACACACCCTTAAACCAAAGAAAACCTTTAGCAAAAACATTGCTAGCCAAACAAGGTCTTAACCTTTGACTTAATTTTGACCCGACCAGGTTGACCTGAAATTTTTGATTCACCATAAACCGAACCAAATTCCACTTATTTTATCCAAAAAACTAACCAAAACCTAAATTAGAATAAAAAAAATCAAACTTAAAAAAAATTCAAAAACTTTTTATGAAAACAAATTAAAACCCAGAAAACAAAGAACATTTAAGAACATTCAACATGAGTTTTGTCAAAATGAGACTCGATTCAAAACAGAAACCCTAAGATTAAAACCTACTAAAACCATGTTATTGATGCAAATAAACCCTAGATTATTGACTAAAAAAGTCATCCGAAGGATTTTTGTGCAAAGAATAGGATCAAAATTGGTCCAAATCATGGAGTTAAGACAATGTTCTTTCCAAGAACAGGAAGAACACTGCCCAACAACTTAGAAATAGCCCAGAAACCCAGCACATTGTTAAGCCTCCAAAACTAACCATTTTTACTTCTAAAACAAGCTTTCTTCATTCTAATAAGTTACACTACCAAAACCAAACATATTTGAATAAAAACAATTGACCTATCATATCAAAACATCAAAATCTTACAAGAGGTTTCAAATTTTAAAACTGCCAACATAAAACAATCTATAAAAACAACAAATTTTGATTCAAAATTGACTCCTTAAACATTTGAAACCAAAACCATGCCTAGGAGGAACCAAAAACACACACTAACAAACTAGAAAAACATCAACTACCCTGGTGTTAGATTTCCAAATCATTATGTTTCATTTATTCTAAACATCCAAGTATATTATAAATATCCAGCAACAATAATAGAAAACTCCAAACAAGATCAAAAAAAGAAAAAAAATAATATTTTGTACTTTAATCAAAATCAAAGCTAAATGCAATATAATGCAACAAACGTTCAAAAACACCATAAAACATGAAAGAATAGGCTAGAAATGTGCCTCATGGACATCATTTACAAGGATAAATGAATGTTTTATATCTTTCAAGCTCAAATAATGATTGTTGCCCTTCAGTTCCTTCTTTTTTAAGTTTGTTACTTTCTCTCAAAGTTCAGGAAATCCTTGTGTTAGGCCTCTAAACCTTCAGTCTTTATAGTTTCTTTATTAATCTTTTCCTCACCTCTTTTGCTCTTTCTGCTCTGATTTTCTAAAGGGTGTATATAGGGTTTTTCTATGGTTTTTTTTATGGGTTTAAACATATATTGATCAAATTTTAACCCTTTGATCAAAATAAGAGGATTCTGGAGAACATTTCACAGTTGTGACCTCTGTACCTATACTGGTTTTTCAATGGTGGTTTTGCAACAAATTTGATTTCTTGAGATTTTAGTGGTTTTCCAAACTTAGAGACCAAATAACTTATTTCTAGTCTTTTGATCTTGAGAGAAACGGGGCTAACCTTTGATAAAGTTTCACTAATAAGGCTTGAAGTACGAATACATGAAAATGATTAGTGGTTTTGCGAAATGAGTATCTAACCATTGATGACTGAGTTGATCATTTTTAAGGTTTTATCGGAGCAACTCTGATTTCATTGTCGTTGAAAACCACCTGATCTTGGTAGAGGGGGTATACACCTTTCATTTAGATTCAACCTTACTCAATTTTAAGGTTTATAACTCCATATTCATTCATTTGAAAGTGTCAACTTGATTAGGCTAGAATCTGAAAATGTAGTCATTGATTTGGGATTTGACATATTTCATTTTAATCTCTATTCTTCTAATTGCTTTTAATTGCACCTGTAATTGCCTCTCAAACTTTTAAATTCATGCAATTTGAACCTTGTCAAACTCAATTATCAGCCCTAAAGTTTAGTGTCATTTTCATCTTGGTCCTTGGTTTTTAATTTGGGCACTTGGACCTTTAATTGACCATCAAAATTTTAATTTTTTTCAATTTGGCCCATGATTTGGTTAATTTCAGCCCTTACAATCACATGCCTTTTCTCAATTTGATCTTTGGTTTTGGATTTCTTCAATCAAGTCCCTAATTTCCCATCAAACTTTAATATTTATGCAATTAAGCCCTAATTTGATCAAATTAACTCTTTAAAATTGCAAATTGACCTCCAAACTTTGATTTCTTCCAATTAAAGCCTAAATTGACTTCAAATATCAATTTTTCTTGCAATTACATCTTCAATAAAATTAATTAAACTTTTCAAAATTCTCATTGAGTCCTTAACTATCCAAATTTATATTTCTTTACCCCAAATAAAAATATTTTTATCAAATGAGCCCTTTGTCAATCAGAATTGGGTACTCAATTTCACCAATCTTATACATCATCCTCTAATTTTTCTACTTGTCATTTTGGTATTTCACCACCACCTTAGGCAATCATGTACGTTTTTTTCATGTATATCCTCTTATATTTTGGATTTTGTTTTTCTATTTTTTTCTTTTTTATTTTCATGATTTTTTATGAGGTAAAAAATAGGTAACAACAGATACCCTCTTTACAATGCTTACAAAGAAAAATCTCATCAAGGTTTTTCATAGTGAGGTTGTAAAGAAAAAGTGTCTATCGGACTAAAGAATTGATAAAAAAAAAAATCCTATAAATGATTAAGAGGGAAGCTAAAGAAATAGGGTACTAAATCGAGAGAGAAGGAAAGAACAAAATCCAATCCAGTTTCAGGTGGAAAAGAAGCTAATATTGAAGGGAAAGAAGCCAATAATCTAGAGGAGAAAACTATATCATCTTAATAAGGTATACTCTCAAAAATTTGATGGGGGATGAAGCTCAATGAGTACACCACCTTTTCTAATTTAGCTTCCACCTTGGTCAAGAATTTCACAATCAATACTATTTAAAAACAATTGAAGTATTTTTTTTTAATTTACCAATGGTAATGAATACCTTTTCAATTACCCAAATACCTTCATATAGTTTATATTATACTTAATATCTACTCATTTATTGCATTTGATTAGGACAACATATGGTCAGAATCAAAGAATAACACTCTCTATATAAGATAACTTAGCGATCTCAAGTCTAAAGATCATTTACATAACTATTATAGGAGTCTTTCCACAGACATAAGTGATCTCTCCATATGAAATTCTCTTGCAGATCAGTTTAGTGTACATGTCATCTGACAATACTTGCATATTAGTTACAAGCATCTCTCATTCTTCAGTTTATAAGATAGTTATTTCCTTTCATAAATGAAGAAACATGATATGCATTAGTCTTAACAATTCTAATTAATGTTCAGTCTTAATAGAACATTGACCATGAATATTTAGGAACAATGCTTTGATAATATAAGAATCTAATAATTATAATAACTTTATAATTTTTAATGAAAAGTATTTTTGTTCCACAAACTTTATCTTTACCCTAGTTTTATTAATCAAACATTAGATTCATAAATCAAATATAATTAAATATTAAAGATAAAGAAAACTTTTATTAATAACAAATATGTTTTACATAAATAAAATCACTATTACGTATAACTAGTCAATTGGTTACATGGTATATTCACTAACACTATTATCATTGATTAGACCTATAATTTTAAAAATAATTAATTTCTTCTATATCAAATTGTCTTCTTACCCAAGTTTAACCAAAAGATTAGTTATTTAAATATATATCAATAATATAATGTTATCTATTTCCAGCAATCACAAATCAGTTAATAGTTGCAAGAAGGCTAAAACATTATTAACGCCTTATATGCAATAAAGCCTTTCAAGGCATAAAACAGAGAAATAAAAATATCTACAATTGCATAGAAAGCAGATTACTTGGCAATATTTTTGCATTTGCACTGCAAATTGAAACATGAGCATTATTGGAAAAAAAAATCTATCAAGATCAAGAAACTTCTCTTGTTCTCTTAATTCGTAATTCATTAAGACATTAAACCATGCTTAACTAGTTTTAAAAGCTAAAAGACCTAGCCTTTAAACAAAAAAATTCTTCAAGCCCTTATAAAATCAAGAAATCATAATTAATTTAAAATTAATAAAGAGTACAATTAGACGGAATAAAAAAAACACATCAAGATACCAACTTTATATGAAAATTAGAACAAAACTCACAACTTCAAACTACAAAAAAAAAAAAAACCCATTATAATATTTAAACAGATAAAGAGACAAACGAGTATTCACATAGAAAGTAGACGCCATTTTGAATAATGTGAAGACTATCTTTGAGATCCAATATGATTACATGTAAATTTAAACTTCAAAAACACTTTGATCAACGATTTTCTTTCTAGAAAATTTTCAAAGAGAGGAAATGAAGAAAAATTGAAATCTAAAAGAGAGAATTTTTTTTTATAAAGAGAGATAAGAGAAATGTTAAAATTGAGAGAGACAAAGAGGTTGGATTTATACTCTAAGGGAGAAATTTAGGGAATTCAAAATTTCGACCGTTGTGTTTGGTTTTTCTCTTACTCTCCCTAATTTAGGTTTCTCTTTACACCCCATTAGGTAAAGATCTGATTCATTAAGAAAATAGTCCATTTACATTGTATAAAGTACCTATTACATTCATAATAATAATTTTTACATAAAAAAGAGACCACTCATTATTTTAGATCACTTGAATAAATTAACATCATCACAAACTTATAAATATTAAGCCAACCCCACAAACCTAGTAGGCTAAAGGAAATGGTATTGTTAAAGGTTGTCAATTATGTTGAAAATAGCTGGTATTCCTTGTAATATTTCAAAAAAAAAACAAAATAGAACAAATTTCATCTTGTTTCAGATCTCAAATCACTCTATATTTCTCATTTAAATTTCAATCGAGATGTTCAAGATTTACTTCGTAAAAAAAGATCATATTGTTATCCCAGCTACGAAAAGAAGAAAGAAAATAAGAAGAGAGAAATAGAAGCTTGTTATTTTGGTTACTCTTTTGAGTAGCAAGAGCTCCCGAAGACAATAATTGAAAGAGTTGTTGTAATAAAAATGGAGATGTGCATGGTTCTATTTGGGTATATCCTTTAAAGTCTTAAAAAAAGAGGTTTAAGAAATAGTTAGACTTTAAACTTGATATGAGTCACTTGGTATCCCATCTCGATAGTAAGTAATAGATTGATGGCCCGAGCATTTTCAAATAAGTAAGAAAAATCTGAGGCTTAGGTTATTAACTCAACTTGGCTTAATAAGTTTGGTAAATGTAACTATATGATTAAAAAAAGAGGAAAGAGGCAATAACAGTACATAAATCAAACTAAAAAATGCAATGATAACGTTAATAAACAACATGAGTCCTCTTGAGTTGGCCTGCTAAATACAAGACTTAGTCATGAGATCAGGATAAATCTATAAAAAGCAAATTGAAAAAAACAAATAATCACAAATCTTAGACAATCCAAAGTTGAAGGCCAAAACTAAAAATAACAACCCAATGTTGCATGGTGAAACTAAAAAAAATCCTATGAAAAAAAAAGTAATGAAAAAAACTCAAATCAACTAAGGTCAAACCAATAAGCCCGCAATCTAGGACATGTGATCACGACAATCCTTTAGAAAGGAAAGTGACAAAAACCATGAAGACCAATCCCCAAGTAACGCTATGTTGAAGGATAAAATTGAAAAAAAATAAATTTTAAAAAGAACATGAAAAAATGATCGAAGTCAACTCAAGTTAATCTTTGAAACTCATCACCTAAGTCATGAAATTAGGACTAACCTCATAGAAGTCAAACCCAAAAAAATTATGAAGCAAAATCCTCATTCAATTAAATATTTATGGATTAAATTGAAAAAAAAATCAATCAAAAAATAATTGAAAACAAAATAAATAGCAATAAAAAAAAATAAGAACCAAGTTAGAAATAAAAAATAAAATGAAATAACATATTGAGGGATGAAATTTAAAAAAAAAAGCAATTAAGAAAAGGAAAAAAACAAATAAATAATAACAAAATAATGATGACTAAATTTGATATAAAAATTAAATGAAACTAATTAAATGCTAAGAGATTAAATTGAAAAATAAATAAATAAATAAAATATTCAAAACAAAATAAATAAAAATAAAAAGAATAAAGATCAAATCTAATACAAAGAAAAATAAAGGACGCCAATATTTTGGAAAGCCAATGCGATTCTTTAGGAGAAGAGAGAGAGAAAAAGGAGAGAAAAAAGGCCCACCAAAGCCCAACGATGATGCCTTCACCAACACATATTTCATTAAATGACTGACTTGTTGGATTGTTAATGAAATGTTTGGTGAAACCCAACAGTTAAGTAAAATGGTAAATTATGTTTATGGTATTTAGCGTTGGATTGATAAGAATTTTGTTATTGAGTTCATGATATAGATTGTTGAATTTATAAATGCCCAACCATTGTGAATAATGAAGAAATAGATTGTATCACCCGAGAAGAATGCATGAAAGGGTAGATAATCAAGCAAATTAAAATTGTGATAATAAGAAATATCTTTGTGATGAGGAAAGTGATGTTATAACATAAAGGATGACTTTGAGATAAAACTAGATTAAATGCATGACTGCTTTGGGAAGTCAAGTAAAGTATAAAATAAGGTTATATTGTCCAACACAAAAAGGGTGAGAAAAAAATGTGGCTAAAATTATAAAATTATGTGAGGAGAATCCATTTCAAACATAAGTATACAAAGAAAAAGAAATGCAATAATATTTCGATCGTGTGATGTAATGGATCATTAAGCTGAAAGGTGAAGTAAACCTTAAATATATTCTTACTCGGCAGGGTGCAAATATGTTAACGATGAGATAATGGTGATAATGCAACTAACATCTAATGTATGAGACAAGTCAATTGCATGATATAATTTTTGTTTTTAAAGGAATGAGTCTCCTTGGTGTTTCTTTTATAGTGATAATGTTGCTTATTACATTGTGAGTAAAAAACATTATTTATTAGATGACATGATGGGTGTATAGAAATATACCTATACAAATCCGGTGTGAAAAGTTCAAATAATAGATTGGACACAAATAGTAAAATTAAGAATGGTTAAGTTGATGAATGTATATATGTCAATAAGAAAATGATGCATAAATTAAATTTTTAATTATCAAATTATAATTGATTTTGAATATTATATTTTAACTCTTAAGAACGGGGGAGATAAAATATTATGAACATTGTAGGGTGTTCTTATATTCTAGCTTAATGAAGAAAGATAATAGTATAAAGAATAGATCATAATAGTCTTTTATTCTATATAAAAAAAAAAAACAACCCTAATTTTCTGAATTCGAGTTTCTATGAAGCCTTTTTCTTACGTGTAAAATTTATGGGGTGCTATACTCGGCACCTCAAGATCCTTTGCCTCTTTGAAAC
>Ga0325400_1000934_pt1 | contig 23122 bp, 16 predicted proteins | sample PopdelMetagenome_2_FD_205662 | JGI IMG/M metagenome (GOLD analysis project Ga0325400, IMG submission 205662) | Populus deltoides microbial communities from Bellville, Georgia, United States - Xylem-PdKOR-R1 | ecosystem: Host-associated > Plants > Phyllosphere > Stem > Wood/Secondary xylem...
TCGAGCGAGATCAAGGAGCGGCTCGACGAGTTGGCCACGATCTTTCGCGGCGCCGTCGGGCTCGGCGAAGTGCCCGAGGATGCGCTCAAGTTCGAGGCCAAGACGGTGAAGCGCGGCGAGCGCCGGCTCCAGACGGTCGAGCTGATCTGCGACGGCAGCGACTGCGGTTGTATCACCACGTTCCCGAACGGCCGGGTCCTCGTCGAATGGCCCTGCGGGACCGCGGGCTGAGGCAGACGCCTATTGCCCGTCCTGCCCGTAGCGCTGCTGTAGCGCGCGGGTGACGCCGTTGGTCCAGCCGAAGCCGTCCTGCGTCGGATATTCGCCGCCGCCGCCCGCGCGGCTCTCCTCGACGTCATATTTCTCGAGCAGCTTGCCCGAGGCGCGATACTCGCGCTCCACCGTAGCGAGGAAGCGCGTGCCGATCTGTCGCGCCACGCGCTCGGCGCCGTAGCGACGCAGCCCCTCCACCGCGACCCATTGCAACGGCGCCCAGCCGTTCGGCTTGTCCCACTGCTGCCCGGTCGCCGCGGCGGTGGTGCGCAGCCCGTTGGCGGCGAGCAGGTCGCGCTCGATCGTCTGCGCGACCCGCGCGCCGCGCGTCCGCGACGCCACGTCGGTGAACAGCGGGTAGGCCGTCGCCGCCGTGACGCCGGCGCGCAGCCGTGCGGTGGCAAGGTCATAGTCGCCGTAGCGGCCGTCGCGCTCGCTCCACAGCCAGCGCTCGATCGCCCGCTGGCGGGTCGTCGCGGCGCGCTCGAACGTCGCCGCGCAGGGTCGCGCCAGCGCACGGCAGCGCGCCGCGATCGCGCGCTCCATGCCGTAGAGCAGGCTGTTGAGATCGGCCGGGACGATCTTCGTCGTGTCGATCGTCGCCAGCGTCCGCCCGTCGCCGAACCAGCGCGAGCTATAGTCCCAGCCGCTCTCCGCGCCGGCGCGCAGGTCCTTGTAGACGCGCGGGTCGCCCTCGCCGGTCGCGACGTCCTCTCGATAGCTCTCGTCGCGCGGCGTCGACTTGCCGTCGCCGTAATGCTGGAGGCGCGCGCCGTCGGGCATGGTCGCGGAGCGCTGCTCGATCCAGAAACGATGCTCGGTGAGCAGGGCGTCGAGCCAGCGCGCCTGGGTGGCGCGGTCGACGTCGCGCACCAAGCTCATCATAAGGTAGAGGAACGGCGGCTGCGAGCGACTGACGTAATAGGTCCGCGTCCCGTTGGGGACGTGGCCGTAGCGCTCGACCAGCGAGACGAAATTCTCGATCATGTCGCGGGTGAGTGGCCGCTGGCCGTCCGCCTCCAGGCCCAGCATCGTGAAATAGCTGTCCCAGTAATACATCTCGCGGAAGCGCCCGCCCGGCACGACGTAACGGTGCGGCAGCGCGAGCGCGGAGGAGCCCGGCGGCGGGCTCAGCGGCGGCCGGGTGAGCTGCGGCCAGAGCGCGCGGATGTGCTCGGCGAGCCGCGGCCGCGCCGCGCTGGGGGGCGCGGTGCGACCCGGCTCGGGCACGTCGAAGTTGGCGAGCACGAAGGCGCGCAGCCCGCCATCGTCGAGCGCGCCGGCACGCGCGTAATCGGCCATGATCGCGGCGGGGCTGCGCTTCGGCGTGGCGTCGGCGAAAGTCTTGCCGTCGGGGAAGAGCCGGCGGCGCTGCACCTGGTCGAACAGCGCGCCGAACAGCTCGGCGGGCGAGGCGGGATAGGCGCGCGTCGCGGCGGGGATGGCAGAAGCGGCGGGGGAGGCGGCCGTCTGGGCCGCAGCGACGTCGGGCAGCAGCGCGAGCATCAGCGCCGCGGCCGCTACCGTGCTGCCGCGCACGCGGGAGCTCCATCGATCCGCACGTCTCGACCCGACGCACTGTTCGGCCCAGGGCTCCTGCCTTCGCACGAGCACGGCGCAGGGGACGGGACCGTCGGCGCTCGGGCGGCGACCGCGCGCCGCGGACGCGCCGATGTCCCGACCGCTCACTCGACCACCTGCTCGATGGCGCCGAAGATCGTGTGGTGGCGATCGTCCTCGGCCCAGATCCGCACCGTGTCGTCGCGTTGCAGGAAGCGGGTGGTCGCCTCACCGCCGCGCAGCGTCTCGACCGCGCGCTGCTCGGCGATACAGGAGTAACCCAGTCCCCCCTCGCTCACCGGGCGGCCGGGACCGCCCTCGGCGTCGCGGTTGGAGACGGTGCCCGAGCCGATGATCGTGCCCGCGCCGAGCCGGCGCGTCCGCGCCGCGTGTGCGATCAGCGCGCCGAAGTCGAAGGTCATGTCCTCGCCCGCCTCGGCTCGGCCGAACGGCTGGCCGTTCCGCTCGACCATCAGCCGGCGGTGGAGCTTGCCGTCCCGCCACCACGCGCCAAGCGAATCGGGCGTGACGAACACCGGCGAGAAGGAGGAGGCGGGCTTGGACTGGAAGAAGCCGAAGCCTTTCGCCACCTCGCCCGCGATCAGGCCGCGCAGCGACACGTCGTTGGTCAGCCCGACCAGCCGGATCAGCCCGAGTGCGGCGTCGCGTGTCGTGCCCTGCGGTACGTCGCCGGTGACGACCACGACTTCGGCCTCGAAGTCGGCGTCCCAGCTCTCGTCGGCGAGCGCGATCGGGTCGCGCGCGCCGAGGAAGGAGTCCGAGCCGCCCTGGTAGAGCAACGGATCGTGCCAGTAGCTCTCCGGCAGCGCGGCGCCGCGCGCCTGCCGCACCAGCGCGACATGGTTCACATAGGCCGAGCCGTCGGCCCATTGATAGGCGCGCGGCAGCGGCGCGGCAGCGTCATGCTCGTGAAAGCGCGCGCGCGGAATCGCCTCGTTGCGCAGATCGGTGGCGAGCAGCTCGAGTGTGGGCGCGACGCGCTCCCAGTCGTCCAGCGCGGCCTGGAGCGTGGGGCAGAGGTGCGCCGCGTCGGCGTACCAGGCGAGGTCGTCCGAGACCACGACGAGGCGACCGTCGCGCCCCTCTTTCAGGCTGGCGAGTTTCATGCGCTGCTCCTCTCCGCGTTAGGCGTATCGCGATTGTTGAGCCGACGCCACCGGAGACGGCATAGCCGTCCCCGCGCTCGGAGCGACGCGACGTGGTCGACGACTCACCGTCTATAATGAGAGACCCGGTCGCTCGGCTCGACACGCTCCCCGACCGGCCCATGCGACAGCGGAGATTGTAGATGAGCACGCTGCTATCCGACCTCACCTTACTGATGTCGAGTATGACGGATGCCCGACCGACCAGGTTTTTACCACGGCCGAATTCCGCCCCGGTGCTACGAGCAAAAGACGATTGGATGACCAACGGTGCCAGCCAAGACGATGCCGTCCTCGACTTTCACCACATGCGCCCCAAGCAATTCGCTCGTGAGGCCATGAAAATGTTTAATCGCGGCAATATCGATATTGACCAGTTATTCCAGATGGAGTGGCATGCAGGCGGCTTATTCATGAACTCACCAGCATGGGATACAGTGGAAAACTCGCCACGCGACTTCGTTAATGATTTTTCTAGTAACTTAGCCTTCTACCAGCAATCCGGCAGAACCAAGAATGCCGGTTTTATTTCCGGCGTTTTAGACACGTTACGCAAGTATCAGCTGGCTTCTTGATGAATGTGCTGGCCGTGACCATGTTACGACCAGCATCATATTACTTGATGTAGATCTGCGTAATCACGCCACTATTACCAGTGCTGCCGGACGTCTCATAGTAGAATTTTCCGCCTCCGGTTTCCCCGTCTAACTTCCAATATTCAATGTAGCCAATGACGGTTTGACCTGCGCTGCAGCTCTCAGGTGCCGTAGCAGTTAAGCCACAGATCGTGTCCTCTTGATAATTAGCTGAGGATGGAAGATAATTCCCCTTGTACGACGCTTTTCGCCAGGAAGCATAACCCATCTCGACAACGGCGACTCGGAAGAATTTACCCCCGTAGTTGTATGTCGTGCTCATACTTCCGGCGGGATACTCCCAGCCACCCCCGGCCGTCGTCGACGCCATGGCATAGATCGCTAACTCTGACACGTCCGGCGCGGCCTCTTGTGGGCGAAGCGGCCGCTCACGTGGCGTCGCATCCTGGTTCCACTGCCGAAGCTGAACGCGTTGGCCCGCCTGCGCGCTCGACGCGAGCGCCACAGCGCAGATCACGCTAATACATTTTTTCTTCAAAGAGACACCTCATTATTAAGTGACCAATCCTCAAAGCAGTCACATTAACGATATAGGTGAAACAGTTTGCGCGACCCGTCATCACAGCTGTTTATTCCTAGATCTTTCACTTTCCGAAAACTTGCCAGCGACACCAACAGGCCGAGCTTGAATTGCCAACCAAAGATACTGCCCTACTTTCACATTCGATCACCCCGCCAGCAGCGCGCGCACCTTTCCGGCCAGTGCCTCCATCGCGAAGGGCTTGGTGAGCAGCCCCATGTTGGGCGCGAGCTGGCCGCCGCCGATCACCGCATTCTCGGCATAGCCGGTGATGAACAGCACCTTCAGCGCGGGCATCAGCGCCAGCGCGGCATCGGCGACCTGGCGGCCGTTCATCTGCCCCGGCAGGCCGACGTCGGTCACCAGCAGGTCGGGCCGCGCGCCCGCGCCGAGCAGCCGCAGCGCCGCCGCGCCGTCGCCCGCCTCCAGCGTGGCATAGCCCAGCCCGGCGAGCACCTCGACCACCAGCATCCGGATCGTCGGCTCGTCGTCGACGACCAGCACCACCGGCGTGCCCTGCGCCGCCGGCGCTTGGTCGAGCGGCAGCGCCGCCTCCTCCTCACCGCCGGCCGCGCCATAGTGCCGCGGCAGGTAGATGCAGACGGTCGTCCCCTGCCCGACCTCGCTGTAGATGCGCGCCTGCCCGCCCGACTGGCGCGCGAAGCCGTAGATCATCGACAGGCCCAGCCCCGTCCCCTCGCCCAGCGGCTTGGTGGTGTAGAAGGGATCGAAGGCGCGCGCCTGCACCTCGGGCGTCATGCCCGTGCCGGTATCGCTGACGCAGAGCGAGAGATACTGGCCGGGCGGCAGGTCGCGCTCGCGCGCCCCGCGCTCGTCGAGCCAGCGGTTGGCGGTCTCGATCGTGATACGGCCGCCCTCGGGCATCGCGTCACGCGCGTTGATGCACAGGTTGAGCAGCGCGTTCTCGAGCTGGTTGGGATCGACCAGCGCGTCCCACAGCCCCGCCGCGCCGACCACCTCCAGCGTGATCGCCGGCCCGACGGTGCGGCGGACCAGATCCTCCATGTCGCTGACCAGCCGGTTGACGTCGGTCGGGCGCGGGTCGAGCGTCTGCCGGCGCGAGAAGGCGAGCAGCCGGTGCGTCAGCGCCGCGGCGCGGCGCGTCGCGCCCTGCGCCGCGGTGACGTAGCGATCGAGCTCGGCGACGCGGCCCTGCGCCACGCGCACCTGGATCATCTCCAGCGCGCCCGAGATGCCGGTCAGCAGATTGTTGAAATCGTGCGCGAGGCCGCCGGTGAGCTGGCCCACCGCCTCCATCTTATGCGCCTGGCGCAGCTGCTCCTCGGCGCGCATCAGTTCGGTGGTGCGCGCCTCCACCTCCTGCTCGAGATGCGCGGTGAGATCGGCCAGCTCGCGCTCGGCGCGGCGGCGCTCGACCGCGTCGCGCGTCCGCTCGGCCACCTCGCGGACGAAGCCCTGTTCCTCGTCGGTCCACCGACGCGGCTGGGCGTGGTTGAGGTACAGCAAAGCGACAAAGCCGCCCAGCTCGGTCACCGGCATGTTGATGAAGGACATGGCGGCGAGCTGGCGCAGGCCCTCGGCGGTGTCGCGCGTGCGCGGGTCGAGCCGCACGTCCTCGATCGCGACGGTGACGCCGCGCTTCAGGTCCTCGATGTACGAGCCATAGTCGCGGAAGTGCAGCACCGCGGGGAGCGGATCGATCCCCGGCGCGCAGAAGGCGCGCTCGGTGGTGATCGTCTCCGCCACCGCGTCGACGATGCCATAGCCGGCGCGGCTGACGTCGAGCGCGCGGCCCAGTACCTTGGCGGCGGCGAGCGCGAGGTCGCCGGCGTCGCCGGGCTCGCGCAGCCGGTCGCCCAGCTCCACCAGCGCGGCGAGGCGCAGCTCGGCCCGCTTGCGCTGGTCGATGTCGAAGCTGACGCCGGGGAAGTGGACCGCCGCGCCCGCGGCATCGCGGTCGACGCGCCCCTGCGCCGCGACCCAGCGCGTCCGCCCCTCCGCGTCGACGAGGCGATACTCGGCCTCGAACGGCGCGCCGCTGGCGATGCTGTGGTCGATCGCCTCGCGCACGCGCGGCAGGTCGTCGGGATGGATGCCGCCGAAGAAGTCGGCGATCGGCGCGCCGTCGCGCGCCAGCTCGGGGGCGACGCCATATAGCGCGGCGAAGCCGACGTCGGAGGTGACGCGATCGGCGCGGATATCCCAGTCCCAGCGCCCGATGCTGGGCGCCTCGGCGGGCGCGCGTGGGCGCGGCGTCGATACGGGTGGTTGGGTCATGTCAGAGAGGCTGCTCGGGGAAGGTCACCCCCGTCCAAACACCATCCTGAGCCAGGGGTTCAACGCCGCGACCTTGACTTTTTGCTGCACCTGCGCCATCTGCGCCGCATCGAGACGTATGCAGCGTGATCGGGCCCTCGCGGGCTCAGGCTCCGTCTCGGTTGTTGTTTCAGGGCTTCCCAAGTCACGCGGGGCGTCATTCTCCCCCCGCCACCCGTGCGTCCTCGCGGCGCGCGGTGGGCCTGTTTCGCAGGATTTTCACATGTCATTCTCCCATCTCGGCCTGGCCGAGCCGCTCGTCCGCGCGCTCGAGGCCAAGGGCTATAGCGAGCCCACCCCGATCCAGCGCGACAGCATCCCGCTGCTGCTCGAGGGCAAGGACCTGCTCGGCATCGCGCAGACCGGCACCGGCAAGACCGCGGCCTTCGTGCTGCCGTCGATCCAGCGCCTGTCCGAGGCGAACAAGCGCGTGCTGCCGACGCACTGCCGCATGCTGGTGCTGGCGCCGACGCGCGAGCTGGCCAGCCAGATCGCCGAGTCGGCGCGCGGCTACGGCCAGTTCTCCAAGATGTCGGTGGCGACCGTGTTCGGCGGCACCAGCATCGCCAAGAACCGCAACGACGTCGCGCGCGGCGTCGATATCCTGGTCGCCACGCCGGGTCGCCTGATCGACGTGATCGAGCAGGGCTTCCTCAACCTGTCGATGCTCGAGATCCTCGTGCTCGACGAGGCCGACCAGATGCTCGACCTCGGCTTCATCCACGCGCTCAAGAAGATCGTGCGCATGCTGCCGCGCAAGCGCCAGTCGCTGTTTTTCTCGGCGACGATGCCGCCGTCGATCCGCCAGCTCGCCGACCAGTTCCTCACCGATCCGGCGACCGTCTCGGTGGTGCCGCAGTCGACCACCGCGGAGCGCGTCGACCAGTCGGTGATCTTCTGCAACCAGACCGAGAAGCAGGCGCTGCTCACCATCCTGCTGCGCGAGACCAAGATCGACCGGGCGCTGGTGTTCACGCGCACCAAGCACGGCGCCGATCGTGTCGTGAAGCTGCTCGCGGGCAACGGCATCGCCGCCAACGCGATCCACGGCAACAAGTCGCAGCCGCAGCGCGAGCGCGCGCTGGCGGCGTTTAAGGCGGGCGAGGTGCCGATCCTGGTTGCCACCGACATCGCCGCGCGCGGCATCGACGTCTCGGGGGTGAGCCATGTGTTCAACTTTGAGCTGCCCAACGTGCCCGAGCAATATGTCCACCGCATCGGCCGCACCGCGCGCGCCGGACGCAGCGGCGAGGCGATCGCCTTCTGCGCGGACGACGAGCGACCCTACCTCAAGGACATCGAGAAGCTGACTCGCCAGAAGGTGACGCAGCATGAGCTGCCCGAGGACTTCCTGCGCCGCGCCGAGCAGCTCAAGAGCGAGCGCGTCAAGGCGATCGGCGCCGATCCCGCGCCGCGCGAGGACCGTCCGCGCGGATCGCGTCCGCCGGCGCGTCCGCGGGCCACGCACGCGCCGCGCCCGACCGCGGGCTCGCCGCAGGGCCGCAACTACGCCAACGCGAGCGCCGGTCCGGCCGGCGGCAACGGCGGCGGCAATCGTCGCCGTCGCGGCGGTCGCGGCCGCGGTGCCGGCGGCGGTGCGGGAGCGCCTGCGGGGCGGTAAGAGCGACACTGACGTTCTGAGAGGTGACTCGGTCCTCCCCTGCAAGGGGAGGTGGCAGTGCGTCGCACTGACGGAGGGGTGTCGCCGGCGGTGAGTCCTCCCGACCTCGCCGGCCGGGTCACCCCTCCGTCAGGCCTGCGGCCTGCCACCTCTCCTTGCAGGGGAGGACCGACGTGCGCCGCGTCCCTGCTCGGCTACTTCGCCGCCTTGCGCAGCGCGAGCCGCACCAGCGCGTCGAGCCCGGCGCTCGCGCCCAGCTCCTCCTCCGCCGCGGCGACCGCGGCGCTCGCCTCGGCGGGGCGGAAGCCGAGGTTGAGCAGCGCCGACACCGCGTCAACGCTCGCCCCCGCGGGCACCACCTGCGCCGCCGCGGCCGGGCCAAGCGCGACGCCGCCGACCTTGTCCTTGAGCTCGCGCACGATCCGCTCGGCCAGCTTGGGGCCGACTCCGTTGGCGCGCGCCACCGTCGCCTTGTCCTGCGCCATCACCGCGCGGCTGAGGTCGTTGGGCTCGAGCGCGGAGAGGATCGCCAGCGCGACCCGCGCCCCCACCCCCTGCACGCCGGTGAGCAGCCGGAACCAGTCGCGCTCGGCCGCGCTGGCGAAGCCGACCAGCCGCAGAAAATCCTCGCCGACCAGCAGCTCGGTATGGACGAGGCAGGCCTCGCCCGCGGGCGGCAGCGCGGCGAGCGTGCGCGCCGAGGCGCCGACGAGATAGCCGACCCCCGCGACCTCGATCACCGCGTGGTCGATCCCGGTCGACGCGACCAGCCCCTTGAGATGCGCGATCATGCGCGCGGCGTTAGGCGATGCGGGGCCGGCCGTCGATGGGAATGGCGGTCCGAGGCTCCCTCTGTCGGCGCCAACGGTCTGATCGCACGCCGTGTGCTCCTATCACCGTCGTCCCGGACCTGGTCCGGGATCCACTCGTCCGCGAGAGTAACGCCTCCTAAGTATGCGGCACGGTGGATCCCGGAACGGGTCCGGGATGACGGAGCGAGAGAAACGTTTGCTCCTCCGCTCAGAACGCAGCAGTGATCGTGGCGAACACCTGGCGCGGCGCGACGGGGAAGAAATTGTACGTCCCGCTCGCGGCGCCGATGCTGATCGTGCTGGCGCCGCGCTGGTCGGTGAGATTGGTGACGTTGAGGCTCACCCCCAGCTTCTTCGCCAGCCCCTCGCCCGACAGCGGCATGTCGAAGCCGATCCGGCCGGAAAGCGTGAAATAGCCCTTCACGCTGAGGTCGTTGGTATAAGTGGCATAGCGCTTGCCGATATAGTCGCCGATCAGCTGCAACTCGACGCCGTCGGTGCGCAGCGTCGCCACCGTTTTGTTGAGCCACTCGGGCGAGCCCGGCACCTTCTTGCCCGCGGTCGGCACCACCGTTTGCGCGGCGCCGACGGTGTAATCGTCGTCGTAGCGCGAGTTGTTGTACGACAGGGCATTGTACAGCGAGACCGTGTCGCCGAAGCGCAGCGTGCCGGCGACGTCGACACCATCGGTGGTCACGCTGCCGACGTTGGCGAGGATGGTCGCGCCGCTCGCCACCGCGCTGATCGTCTGGGTCGGGCTGACGCCCAGCAGCCGGTTCGAGAAGTCGACGTGATAATAGCTGATCTGGCCCTCGAAGCCCGTGACCGGGCCGAGATCGAGCGCGCGGCGGGTGCGCACGCCGCCCTCGTAGGTCCAGCTCGTCTCGGGCTTGGTCTGGTCCTTGAACGCCTCGAACAGTGTCTGGCTGCCCAGCGCGAAGGGCGACAGGCCCGCCGCCGCGCTCGTCTGGAACTGGCGGATGTTCTTCTGCGCGTTGACGAACACCTGCTCGCTCGCGGTGACGTCCCAGAGCACGCCCGCCTGGGGCAGGAACCACTCGTCGGTGTTGAGCCGGCCGACCGGCAGCTCGCGCGAGCCGGTGAACGAGCCCGGGATCGGCTGCACCGGCACCGCCTGGCGCGCCTTCTGGAAGGTGCTCTTGAAGCCCGCCTGCACCAGCAGCGTCGGCACGACCTGCCAGGCGTCCTGGATATGCGTCTGGATTTCCTCGACGCGCACCTCGCTGCCGTACTGCGTGATCAGCGGGTCGGCGTAGCTGTTGGGGCGGCGGTAGACCGAGCTGGGGTCGTTGATGTCGAAGGCGTACCAGCGGCGATAGCTCGACGAGCTCTGCCGCTCGTACCAGCCGCCCAGCTCGATCTGGTGGTTGCCGAGCTCGACCTTGAGCGTCGACAGGCCGCCGTAGCGATCGATGCGATATTCGGTGGTGCGCGTCGCCAGCCCGGAGTTGCCGAAGATCGTCGACAGCCGCGCGAGGTTGGTCGGCGAGGTCGGGCTGCTCCCGGCGGCGCCCGGGTAATAATAAGAGAACAGCAGCGGCAGGCCGGCGGCGGTGATCGGGCCGGCGATGATGCCGACGCCGTCATTGTGGTGGAAGTACACCTGGTTCGACCAGGTCACCCGGTCGGTGGCGCGCCAGTCGTATTTGGCGTAGCCGAGATAGTCGGTGCGCAGCGCGCCGCCGTAATAGTTGCTGTAGTTGCTGCCCGCGGCGGCATAGCTGGGCGCGCCGTTATAGGCATATTGATTGTTGAAATATTTTAGCGTGTTGGCCAGGTCCGAGTAGAGGAACGGCCGGATATAGGGCTGGAACGCCTGGTTGGCCGCGACGACGGTGGCATCCTCGTTGGGCTCGGTCTTGTCCGAATAGGCGAAGTAGGCGGTCAGCTTGCCACGGCTGTCGTCGTGAACCAGCTTGGCATTGCCCTGCCAGCCGTTCTGATAGCCGTTGAAGTCCCACGCCCGCGCGCGCTGGCGCACGCCCGAGACATAGAGCCGCGTGTTCTGCCCGATGTCGCCGCTGTCGAGGCGCAGATAGGAGCGCGTCGCCTGGTAGCTGCCGACGGTCTGCGCCGCGGTGAGGCCGAAGTCCGCGCGCGGGTCGCTCGAGAAGGTGTCGATCGTGCCGCCGAGGTTGCTGGTCGAGGCGGTGCCGAGGTCGCCCGCGCCCGAGGCCAACGTGACGCGGCCGACATTCTCCGAGATGATCGCGCGCTGTGGGCTCAGCCCGTTGTAATTGCCGTATTGCTGGTCGCCGAGCGGGACGCCGTCGAGCGTGTAGCCGAGCTGCTGCGCGTTGAAGCCATGGATGAAGAGCGAGATGTTCTGCTCGTTGTTGCCCCACGGGTCGGCGGTCAGATAGGTCACGCCGGGCAGCGTCTGGAGCGCCTTGAGCGGGCTGATGCCGGGCAGAATCTTCTGGATTTCGACGTTGCCGATCTGCGTGACCGATCGGGTCACCGCGCCGGTGACGACGACGTCGGTCGCGGCGGTATCATCGGTCGTCGCCGGGTCGGCGCCCGCGCCGGAAGCCGGGTCCGCGAGCGCAGCGGCGGCGGCAGCGGGCGCGGCGCCCGTGCCGTCGCGCACGATCTGCGAGTCCTGCGCCGCGGCGGGCACCGCCGGGAAAGCGAGCGCGGCCGCGCCCGCGAGCAGCATCGTACGGTTCATGTGATCGTTCCCCAGCGGGCGCTGATCCGCCCGTCTGCGGTGCGCTGTGCGAGCGTCATCTTGCGGCGCGATGACGTTACTGGGTCAGTTCAATGACATGCGGTGGGAGGTGGGTGGAGAGATGAGTCTCACGCTGCGTCTCACCGACCGCGTTTGCTCGATCGCGCCACAGCGGCTGGCTACCCACGTCCGTCAAACCGGACTCGGTCCGGGATCCACCGTGCCGCTCATCCTGCAGGCGTTGCCCTTGCGGAGAAGTGGATCCCGGAACAAGTCCGGGACGACGGAAGAAGGTAGGGAGGGCCGACGTAGGCCGCGGCCCCCTCGCTTCTCGCCCCCTTCACACCGCCGCGGTGATCGCCTTCAGGTCGACGATCGGGCGCGCGCCGAAATGCTGGATCACCTCGGCGGCGCAGATCGCACCCAGCGTCAGCGATGCCTCCAGCGACTTGCCGCGCGCCTGGCCGAACAGGAAGCCCGCCGCGAACAGGTCGCCCGCGCCGGTGGTGTCGACCACCTTGTCGATCGGCTGCGCCGGCACCGTGACGCGCTCGTCGCCCGCGATCGCGGTGGCGCCGCGCTCGCTCAGCGTGACCACCACCAGCGGCACCTTGTCCTTCACCGCCGCGATCGCCGCCTCAACGTCGCCCGTCTCGGTCAGCGACATGATCTCCGCCTCGTTGGCGAACAGCAGGTCGATCAACCCGGCGTCGATCAGTGCGTGGAAGGCGGCGCGGTGGCGGTCGATGACGAACTCGGCGGAGAGCGTGAAGGCCACCTTGCGCCCCGCCGCGCGCGCGACGTCGATCGCGGCGCGCATCGCCGCGCGCGGCTCCTCCGGATCCCACAGATAGCCCTCGAGATAGAGGTAGCGCGCGTCCGCGATCAGCGCGCGGTCCAGCGCCGCCTCGGGCAGATAGTGCGAGGCGCCGAGGAAGGTGTTCATCGTGCGCTGCCCGTCGGGCGTGACGAAGATCAGGCAGCGGCCGGTGGTCGGCGCGCCGGCGCGCGCGGGCGTGTCGAAGCGGATACCCGCGGCGCGGATGTCGTGCGCGAAGACGTCGCCGAGCTGGTCGTCGGCGACCTGGCCGATGAAGGCGCAGGACGCGCCCAGCGCCGCCATGCCCGCGATCGTGTTCGCCGCCGACCCGCCCGAAACCTCCTGCCCCGGCCCCATCTTGGCGTAGAGCGTGTCGGCTTCCTCGGGCGAGAAGACCAGCGCCATCGCCCCCTTGGTCATGCCGTTCTCGGCGACGAAGGCGTCGCTCGCGGGCGAGAGGATGTCGACGATGGCGTTGCCGATCGCGACGACGTCGTAACGGGGTTCGGTCAAGGGAATGGTCCTGCTGTCCGGGAAAGCGCCCGCCTATCCGGCGCCCGCGGCTTGCGCAACCGCGGCGCAGGGCGCATCGCTGCGCCACGATGCTGCGCGCGCTGCTGCTCTCGATCGGTCAGCTCGGCGACCCGCCGGTGCTGCGCGTGTTGGCGCAGTCGCTGGCGGTGACGCTCGCGCTGTTCGCGGCGCTGGCGCTCGGCCTGTGGTGGCTGGTCGACGCCGCGCTGGCCGGCTGGGCCTATCACGGCGCGATGGCGGGGCTGGCCGCGGTGATGGCGACCGCGCTGGCCTTCTGGCTGCTGTTCCGCGCGATCGCGATCCTGGTGGTCGGACTGTTCGCCGACAACATCGTCGCGGCGGTCGAGCGGCGCCACTATCCCGCGGCGGCGGCGAGCGCGCGCGAGGTGCCGCTGGCGCGCGGGCTGGCGATGGGGCTCGGCTCGGCGACGCGCTTCGTGCTGGTCAACCTGCTGCTGCTGCCGGTCTATCTCGCGCTGCTCGTCACCGGGGTCGGCACCGCGGCGCTGTTCTTCCTGGTCAACGCGTGGCTGCTCGGGCGCGACCTCGGCGACATGGTGGCGGCGCGCCACCTGCCGCGCGCGGCGATGCGAGACTGGCGCGCGGCGACCGGCGGGCGCCGCTTCGTGCTGGGGCTTGCCGGCACCGCGCTGTTCGTGGTTCCGCTGCTCAACGTCCTCGCCCCCGTGCTCGGCGCGGCGATGGCGACGCATTTGTACCACGGAGCCCGTCGATGATCCCGTCCCGCCGTGTCGCCGCGCTGCTCCCCGCGCTCGCGATCGCGGGCTGTACCGCCACCGCGCCCACCACCGCGCCGCGGCCGCAGCCGGTCGCGGCGGCGCTGCCGAGCCTGGGGCTGGAAAGCGTGATCGGGCAGAACGCCGCCGCGCTGGTGCGCAGCTTCGGCCCGCCCGACGCCGACGTGCGCGAGGGCACCGCGCGCAAGCTGCAATTCTCCAGCGCGATCTGCATCCTCGACGCTTATCTCTATCCCCCCAGCACGGGCAGCGGCGAGGCCAAGGTGACCTGGGTCGACTCGCGCCAGCGCGACGGCCGCTCGATCGATCGGGCCAGCTGCGTCGCGGCGCTGGCGCGGCGGGAGGGAGGGAAGTAGCGGCGGTCAAGCGTCAGCGAGGCAGGCGATAGAGACGCCCTACCCGCCGTCGTCGCTCGCGCAGATCCTCCCCGGCACGGGAGGGGGACCATGCGAAGCATGGTGGAGGGGGGCTTCCACAAGCGCTGCACTGTGGGGAGAACCCCCTCCACCACCGGCTTTGCCGGCGGTCCCCCTCCCCGCCGAGCGGGGAGGATCTGCGCGGGAGCAACCCCTCCCTTCCGCGCTGGCCCTGGCGCGCGCGCTCGCCTAGGCTCGGCCGCGACAAGGGGGCGTCGGGTGGCGGATAACGGGATCGCGGTCAGCGCCGAGGCGCTGGTGAAACGCTACGGCGAGCGGCGCGTGGTGGACGGCGTCGATCTCGTGGTACCTGAAGGCGCGATCTACGGCGTGCTCGGCCCCAACGGTGCGGGCAAGACCACGACGTTGCGCATGCTGCTCGGCATCATCGAGCCCGACTCGGGCAAGCGCCGCCTGCTCGGCAGCGACGCCCCGCGCGACGTCGGCGACCGCGTCGGCTATCTGCCCGAGGAGCGCGGGCTGTACCCCTCGATGACCGCGCGCGAGGCGATCGCCTTCATGGGCGCGCTGCGCGGGCTGGAGTGGCGCACCGGCCGCGCGCGCGCCGCCGAGCTGCTCGAGGCGGCCGGGCTGGGCCACGCGATCGACGGCAAGATCCGCAAGCTCTCCAAGGGCATGGCGCAGCTGGTCCAGCTGCTCGGCGCGGTCGTCCACCGCCCAGACCTGCTCGTGCTCGACGAGCCGTTCTCCGGGCTCGACCCGGTCAACCAGGAGCGGCTGGAGGCGCTGATCCGTGCCGAGCAGGCGCGCGGCGCCACCATCCTCTTCTCCACCCACGTCATGCAGCACGCGCAGCGGCTGTGCGACCGGCTCGCGATCATCGCGCGCGGGCAGCGCCGCTTCGAGGGCACCGTCGACGAGGCGCGCGCGCTGCTGCCGCAGCACGTCCATTACGTGCCGCACCGCGCCGACCCGGCGATCGCCGCGCTGCTCCCGGCCGACGCGCGTAGCGACGGCGAGGGCTGGCGCTTCCAGCTCCCGCCCGACGGGATCGAGGCGGTGCTCACCCGGCTGATCGCGGCCGGTCACGGCATCGCCGGCCTGTCGATCGAGCGACCGGGGCTGCACGAGGCCTTCGTGCGAGTCGTCGGCGAGCAGGAGGCGCGCGCGTGACCCAGCTTCGCCGCCATCTCCGCCAGACGCTGACGATCGCGCGCCGCGATTTCGTCGCTACCGTGTTCACCCCGATCTTCCTGCTGTTCCTGTTCGCGCCGCTGATCATGGCGTCGTTCGGCGCGGTCGGCGGCATGGGCGCGGCGAGCGCGTCGGACAGTTCGGCCGCGCGCACCCGACTGGTGGTGCTGCTGCCCGCGGCGAAGGCGCGGCGCGTGCTCGACGCCGACGCGCGCTGGCGACCGCTGCTCGCCGGCGACTCGCGCCAGCCGCAGGTCGAGGCGCGCGCTCCCGCCCCCGATCCGGCGCGTCAGGCCGCCGCGGCGCTCGCCGCGGGCGCGCACGGCCACGATACGGTCGACGTCGCCGCGGTGCTCTACGGCCCGCTCGATCGCCCGGCGGTGCTCTACGCCGCGGGCAGCCGCGGCGGCGCGCGCTACCTCGCCGGCCTCGCGCGCGATGCCGCGCTGGCCGAGCGCGCCGGCACCGCGCCCGCGGCGGCGACGCTCACCGCGGTGCAGACCAGCGCGCCGTCGCAGGGCGTGCGCAAGGCGACGGGCTTCTTCGCGGTGTTCGGGATCTTCTTCCTCACGCTGTTCCTGTCCGGCCAGGTCGCCGGCACGATGGCCGAGGAGCGCAACAACAAGGTGATCGAGGTGCTCGCCGCCGCGGTGCCGCTGGAGAGCGTGTTCCTGGGCAAGCTGGTCGGCATGTTCGGCGTGGCGGTACTGTTCGTCACCTTCTGGGGCGTGGTGATCAGCCAGCTCGGCGCGCTGCTGCCCGGCGACATCGGCGATTCGCTGCGCACGCTCGCGCCCGCGGTGGGCGGCGGCTGGTTTGCGCTGCTGTTCGGCGGCTATTTCACCATGGCCTATCTGCTGCTCGGCTCGGTCTTCCTCGGCGTCGGCGCGCAGGCGGCGACGATGCGCGAGATCCAGATGCTGTCGCTGCCGATCACGATCATCCAGGTGGCGATGTTCGCGCTCTCCTCGGCGGCGGTCTCGCATCCGGGCAGCTGGGTGGCGATGCTCGCCGAGCTGTTCCCGCTGTCCTCGCCGTTCGCGATGGCCGGCCGCGCGGCGAGCGACTCGGCACTGTGGCCGCATGCCGCCGCACTGGCGTGGCAGGCCTTGTGGGTAGCGATCTTCATCACCGTGGGCGCGCGGCTGTTCCGTCGCGGCGTGCTCCAGTCGGGCAGCCCGACGCCGGCGTGGAAGCGGCTGTTCAACCGCCGCTGAGTGGGTGGATCGACACCGTATACGGCATCTTCGCTGTCGCATTTATGCAACGCTCGGCGACAGTGTTGCAGCGCAGGACGAAAGCACTTTCCGCTGTCATGTAAGAGACATAATCGGAGGTCATCGGCGCGCCCAACGACGACGAATTCCGTCGCGCACCAGGCCATGCGCCATAGGGGACATCATCCGATGCGAAACAACCTTCTCGTAGGCGCGGCGCTGGTCGCACTCGTCGCGCCCGCCGCTGCCATGGCGCAGGAAACCACCTCGACGATCCGCGGCACCGTGACGGGCGACGGCGCCCCGGTGGCCGGCGCGACGGTCGAGGTCGTCAACGTCCCCTCGGGCACGCGCTCGACCACCACCACCGACTCGAAGGGCGGCTTCAACGCCACCGGCCTGCGCCCGGGCGGCCCCTATTCGATCACGGTCCGTGCCACCGGCTATGCCGACACCACCGTCACCGACGTGACCACGATCGTCGCGCAGACCTTCGACCTGCCGATCGAGCTGACCGCCGAGGGCACCGACATCGTCGTCACCGCGGCCTCGATCCCGAGCGCGCGCACCGTCAGCCAGGGCCCGGCGACCGTCCTCAACGCGGAGAAGATCGGCACCATCGCCTCGGTCAACCGCGACATCCGCGACCTGATGCGCCGCGACCCGCTCGCCCGCCTCGACGACACGCCCAGCGGCGGCCGTGCGGTCAGCTTCGCCGGCCAGAACGCGCGCTTCAACCGCTTCACCGTCGACGGCGTGCCGATCACCGACAATTTCGGGCTCAACCCGGACGGTCTGCCGAGCCGCCGCTCGCCGATCCCGCTCGACGCGATCGGCCAGTTCCAGACCAAGGTCGCCCCGTATGACGTGCGCGAGGGCAACTTCCAGGGCGGCGTCGTCAACGTCATCCTCAAGTCCGGCACCAACGAGTTCCACGGCACCGGCTTCTACTCCTATTCGGCGGACGAGCTGAGCGGCACCAAGACCAAGGCGGGCCCGGGCGTGCCCACCGGCGAGGTGATCCTGCCCAACTACAAGTATGAGAATTACGGCGCCGAGCTCTCCGGCCCGATCATCAAGGACCGGTTGTTCTTCATGGTCGCGGGCGAGCGCCTGCGCGCGCCGCGCCCGATCGCCGAGGGTCCCAGCGATGCCAACGCCGGCACCACCATCCCCAACCTGTCACTCGCCGACATCAACAACGTCTCGGCGATCGCGCAGTCGCGCTACGGCTATGACACCGGCGGCGTCGTCAGCAGCAACCAGGACAAGGACGACCGCCTCGTCGCGCGGATCGACGCCAATCTGTCGGACACGCAGCGACTGGCGCTGACCTACAGCTACGCCGAGGACTCGATCGTCCTCACCAACAACACCAGCGCCAATCCCAGCTCGCCCAGCCTCGGACTCGCGTCCAACGCCTATCTTCAGGGCAACAAGCTGCACACCGGCGTGATCCAGCTGAACTCGGACTGGTCGGACAGCTTCTCCACGGAGGCGCGCGGCTTCTACAAGAAGTACACGCGCATCCAGGACCCGCTGCAGGGCCGCGGCTTCGCCGAGATGCGCGTCTGCACCGCACCGACGTCGGACCGCGCCAACCCCGGCGCCGCGGGCGCCGGCGCCTCGCTCAACTGCGCGCCGGGCTATGCCACGGTCTCGTTCGGTCCGGACGTGTCGCGCCAGTTCAACGCGCTTAGCACCGAGACTTGGGGCGGTACGCTCCAGGCCCGCGTGACCCGCGAGGGCCATGACCTGCGGATCTTCACCGACATCCAGCACGTCGACGTGTTCAACGCTTTCCTCAGCTCGTCTAGCCCGCGCGCCGGCACCACCGGCTCCTATTATTTCGACTCGCTGGCCGACTTCCAGGCGGGCAACGCGCAGCGCTTCGGCTACACCAACGCGGTGCCGTCGCTCGATCCGAACAACGCCGCGGCGCAGTTCAACTATTGGCAATATGCCTTCGGCGTGCAGGACGTCTGGAGCATCACCCCGACGCTGAACTTCGCCTACGGCATGCGCTACGACCTGTACGGCAGCCACAGCCGCCCGCCGCTGAACGCCACCTTCACCCAGCGCTACGGCTTCACCAACCAGGCGTTCCTGTCCGGCCGCGGGCTGTTCCAGCCGCGCTTCGGGTTCGACTGGAAGCCGGTGCGTGAGATCAGCCTGCGCGGCGGCATCGGCATCTTCGGCGGGGGCGCGCCCGACGTCTACACGTCGAACAGCTTCTCCAACACGGGTATCGCGTCCAACGTGATCGACGTGCGCCAGATCAACAACGGCACGTACGAGGGTACCGGCCTGCCGTCGCAGGCGGTCGGCCAGGCGATCCTGAGCAACGTCAACGGCGGGACGATCCCGACCGCCGCGAACACCTATCTGGCCGGCGGCGTCTCGGCGGCGGCGACCAACGCGGTGGCGCCGAACTTCCGCCTGCCGTCGCAGTGGCGCGGCACGCTGTCGCTCGACTACACGCCGCAGTTCCTCGGCGGTGGCTGGACCTTCGGCGGCGACTTCTTCTGGTCGGACGTGCGCGACCAGGTGTTCTGGACCGACATCCGCTCGGTCCCGACCGCGGCGCGCACCCCCGACGGTCGCGTCCGCTACACCTCGCTGACCACGCCGACGGACACGTTCAACGACATCCTGCTGACCAACACCGGGCGCGGCCGCAGCTACGTCGGCGTCGCGCGGATCAACAAGCAGTTCGACTTCGGTCTCTACCTGGGTGCGAGCTACACTTACCAGAACATCAAGGATCGCACCCCGGCGACTTCGTCGACCGCCGGCTCGAACTATGCCAACGGCGCCTTCCTCGACGCCAATGGCGCGGCCTATGGCACGTCGAACGACGAGGTCCGGCACAACTTCAAATATGACGTGACGTTCGATCACGCCTTCGTCGGCGACTACAAGACGCGCCTGTCGCTGTTCGGCGAGACCCGCATCGGTCGCCCGTACAGCTACACGATGCAGGACACGTCGAGCGGGCGCAGCGCGATCTTCGGCACCACCGGTTCGAACTCGCGCTACCTGATGTACGTGCCGACCGGGATCGACGATCCCCTCGTCACTTATGACAACCCGACCACGGCGGCGACGCTCAACCAGTTCTTCGAGGACTCGGGGCTGGCCAAGTACCGCGGCAAGATCGCGCCACGTAACGCGTTCAACTCCAAGTGGTTCACCCGGATCGACCTGCACGTCGGCCAGGAGGTCCCGACCTTCGTGGGCAACTCGCGCTTCGAGGTGTTCGCGGATATCGAGAACTTCACCAACCTGCTCAACAAGAACTGGGGGCAGATCCGCGAGTATCAGTTCCCCTATACCGCGGTGGCGGCGCGGGTGAGCTGCGTGACGGTGGGCAGCAACACCTGCGCCCAGTATCGCTACGCACTGCCCAACGCGACGCCGAGCGACACGATCTACGCGTCGCAGTCGCTCTACACGATCCGCGTCGGCGCCCGCTTCACCTTCTAAGCTCGCCGCCCGTTTAACCCGACCAGGCCGCCGTCCCAGTCCGGGGCGGCGGCCTTCCTTTTGCGCCAAGCGGTTCGCCGGTGTAGAGGGGGACGCGATGGCGACCTCCGCGACCCATGCGCCCCCCGCGCCTACCGCTTCCGCCCCGCCCCCGACCAGCGCAGCCGCGCCGGTGCGCCAGCTGCCCGCGCGCCAGCTGTTCGTGCGCCCCTTCTTCGAGGACAAGGCTGCCGCCTTCTGGAAGCTCCAGGCGGCGGGCTGGACCGGCTACATGCTGCTGCGCTCGGTCTCGTCGCTGTCGGTCAGCTTCACGCTCAAGTCGATCGTGCCGGTGATCATCGAGTCGATCGTGGGCTACTGCATCACGCTGCTGCTCTCGACGCTGTACGGCTTCTACCGCCGGCTGCCGCGCGTGACGGGCATCATGCTGTCGATCTTCACGCTGTCGGCCGCGACCTTCCTCTACGCCACGCTCGACGCTTTCTCGTTCAGCCTGATCAAGCTCGCCGCGCCGGGCATCGACCTGTCGGTGCTGCTCGCCACGCTGTTCCTCAACTTCACCGTGCTGGCGGGCTGGTCGGCGCTGTATTTCGGCATCAACTTCTACCTGATCGTCGAGGACCAGATCGATCAGATGGAGCATCTCGAGAACCAGGCCTCGAGCGCGCAGCTGGCGATGCTGCGCTACCAGCTCAACCCGCACTTCCTGTTCAACACGCTCAACTCGATCTCGACCTTGGTGCTGCTCAAGCAGACCGAGCGCGCCAACGCGATGCTGTCGCGGCTCGCCTCGTTCCTGCGCTACACGCTCGCCAACGAGCCGACCGCGCACGTCACCGTCGCGCAGGAGGTGGAGACGTTGAAGCTGTACCTCGAGATCGAGAAGATGCGCTTCGAGGAGCGGCTGCGCCCCAAGTTCGAGGTCGACGCGGCGGTCGAGAAGGCGCGACTGCCGTCGCTGCTGCTCCAGCCGCTGGTCGAGAATGCGATCAAATATGCCGTCACGCCGCAGGAGGATGGCGCCGAGATCTGCGTCACCGCGCGGCTCGTCGGCGACAGGGTGCTGCTCGGCGTATCCGACACCGGTCCGGGCTTGATGCCGACCAAATCGCGGCCAAGCCTTTCCACCGGCGTCGGCATCGCCAATATCAGGGAACGGCTGGCACAGGCTTACGGGCCTGACCACCGCTTCGATGTGCGGGCCATGCCGACGGGCGGGTTCGGGGTCGAGATCGAGATCCCGTACCAGCGCGACGTACCGAATAGAGAGGTGTGATGACCATTCGTACCATCCTCGTCGACGACGAGCCGCTCGCGATCCAGGGGCTCGAGCTCCGCCTCGCGGCGCACGACGACGTCGAGATCATCGCCAAGTGCCAGAACGGGCGCGAGGCGATCAGCGCGATCAAGACCCACAAGCCCGACCTCGTCTTCCTCGACATCCAGATGCCGGGCTTCGACGGTTTCTCGGTCGTGCAGGGACTGATGGACGTCGAGCCGCCGCTCTTCGTGTTCGTCACCGCCTATTCCGATCACGCGATCCGCGCCTTCGAGGCGCAGGCGACCGATTATCTGATGAAGCCGGTGGAGGAGGCGCGGCTGGCCGACACGCTCGACCGCGTCCGCCAGCGCCTGTCCGAGCGGCAGAGCGTCGGCGAGGCGGAGAAGCTAAAGGAGGTGCTCGCCGAGCATGCGCCGCAGGCGGCCGCTGAGATGGGCGACGGCGGCGGCGACGCGGTCAACGCCAGCCGTTTCGAGAAGATGATCAACATCAAGGATCGCGGCCAGATCTTCCGCGTCGACGTCGACACGATCGAACGGATCGACGCCGCGGGCGATTACATGTGCATCTACACCGGCGACAACACGCTGATCCTGCGCGAGACGATGAAGGATCTCGAGAAAAGGCTCGACCCGCGCCGCTTCCAGCGCATCCACCGCTCGACGATCGTCAACCTCGACCTCGTCAAGCAGGTCAAGCCGCACACCAACGGCGAGTGTTTCCTGGTGCTCGACTCGGGCGCGAGCGTGAAGGTGAGCCGCAGCTACCGCGACGTGGTGGCGCGCTTCGTCCATTGAGCGGGGCGCCGGTCCGCGTCGACGCGCTCTACCGCTTCGCGCGGCTCGACGACCCGCACGCGCTGCGCGGTCCGCTGCTGGAGATCGCGCGTGCGGGCGGGATTCGCGGCACGCTGCTGCTCGCGAGCGAGGGGGTGAACGGCACCGTCGCGGGCACGCCCGCGGCGCTCGACCGGCTGCTCGCGCCGATCCGCGCGCTGCCGGGTGGCGCGCTGTCGCTCAAGCACAGCTGGGCGGACGCCTCGCCGTTCCACCGGCTCAAGGTGAAAGTGAAGCGCGAGATCGTCACGATGGGCGAGCCGGTCGACCCGCTCACCGAGTCGGGCCACCATGTCGCGCCGGCCGAGTGGAATGCGCTGATCGACGATCCCGCCACGCTCGTGATCGATACGCGCAACGCCTATGAGGTGCGAGTCGGCAGCTTCGCCGGCGCGGTCGACCCGGGCACCGCGAGCTTCGCCGACTTTCCCGCCTGGTTCCGTTCCAACCGCGACACGTTGCTGGCAGGCAAGACGCGCGTGGCGATGTTCTGCACCGGCGGCATCCGCTGCGAGAAGTCGACCGCGCTGCTCCGGCGCGAGGGCATCGAGCAGGTCCACCATCTCGACGGCGGCATCCTGCGCTATCTCGAAGAAGTGCCCGCGGCGGAGAGCCGCTGGTCGGGCGAATGCTTCGTGTTCGACCAGCGCGTCGCGGTCGGTCACGGCCTCACGCCGGGGACGCACCTGCTGTGCCACGCCTGCCGTATGCCGGTGAGCCCGGGCGACCGCGCCTCGCCGCTGTATGTCGAGGGGGTGAGCTGTCCCGCCTGCCACGACTCGCGCGGCGACGCGCAGCGCGCCGGCTACGCCGAGCGCCACCGCCAGCAGCGGCTCGCCGAGGCGCGCGGCGAGGCGCATGTCGGACGTCAGTTCGAGGGGTAAGCGGTGTTCCTGCTCATGCAGGAACCCGGGGTTACTCAGCGACGGGCCCGCGGCCCCGAGGCTCCTGGGTGCGCAGGAGCACGGTACCCGCTCCGCTCCGCCCCGTTAGGACGTCCCCCCTCTTCCGTCATCCCGG
>Ga0325400_1000938_pt1 | contig 23071 bp, 21 predicted proteins | sample PopdelMetagenome_2_FD_205662 | JGI IMG/M metagenome (GOLD analysis project Ga0325400, IMG submission 205662) | Populus deltoides microbial communities from Bellville, Georgia, United States - Xylem-PdKOR-R1 | ecosystem: Host-associated > Plants > Phyllosphere > Stem > Wood/Secondary xylem...
GCTTTATATTTGTTATCTTGTTCACTTTTAATACTTTGCTTGTTAAATGGTTAATCTAGATTTATGTTGTATAACACTTGGTACAACAAATACTTGGCACTTTCATAGCTCATACTGTATGGTATAACCGACACCTGTGCTATGAAAGGAACTTGATTTGTTGTTAACATAAGTTATAATCATGAATGTCTGACAACATTTACAAGTATTAGCATTATTCAAATAAGATACCTAATGTAATCATGTTAACAATTTATAATATGATTGGAACCTCCTTTATGTGTGGTTTCCATTTGAGTAATAAAAAGAGTTTATACTATACTTGTTTGAAATACCATTAGTGGATCCTCTAACCTTGACATTTGTTGTTATCATTGTTTAATCCTTACGTTAATCCTCCATCTCGAAGTTCTCATCAACTTCTTCTTCATCATCTTTATTATTGTCATTATTAATAGTATTATTGGTATTATTATTATTATTATTATTACTATTACTATTTTTACTACTACTACTACTACTACTACTACTACTACTACTACTACTAGTATTATTATTGTTGTTGTTGTTGTTGTTGTTGTTGTTGTTACTATTGTTGTTATATCATTGTTGTTTTCTATAATTTATACAATTAACCTCCCTGTGGTTCGACCTCGGTCTTGCCGGGTTATTTATTACTTCGACACTCCTACACTTGGGAGAAGACATCAATCTTTTGGTCGTGTCATTTCATCATTTTGCATATTTCGTTTCTGTTTTTATTCGAGTCTTCAGTTTCATTCATATTTCGAATAGATTCACTTGCTACTCGCGAGACTATTATCACAGTTTTGTTTTTCCTTGTTTTCTGGTTTTTATTGCTTCTTGAGTCATATATACATATTTGGATTGCGCTGCGAAGTTGGTTCTATTTGGTGTTGGTTTGAGTTCCACAAGAAGGTGAGACGAGAGGTGTGAGCGTGTGAGGATATTAAGAGTGTTCGAGCGAAACACGAGCGATGTGAGGATTTTATTTTTTTACTACTAACCAATTTTTGCAGGTATTATCATGTCAGATAAAAAAAACACACCACCCCCTCACGATTTAGAACTTAAATTCCAAATGCAAGTCATGACGAAGATGATGGAAAGAATGAATTTCATGACGGGGAACGTCTATGACAGACTTGAGAAGGTGGGAAAACATGGTAACATGGCTGGAACATGTAACCAAGATATGAGAAAGTTTGGGGCTGAACCGAAATCAAATAATGGCAGTGGGGCTGAAAGGCCAAGGTGGGTTGATTATGCGGATTCTGAGGAGGACATTGATGATATTGGTGATGGTGGTTTTAAGGATGAGACCATAGGCCATCGGGAAGGTTTTTGGCAGCCTAGAAACCGAAGGGATTTCATGTATTGTGATGAGGTGTTATGGCAAAAGAAAATGATGATTCAAAAGGAGAGGTGGTATCAAAGGGAGAGAAATAAAGAAACCATTCAGATTCTTCGATATATGGATGAATCATGACAAGTTCATGCCCGTTGTGAAGAAAGTATGGGATCAAAATTTGGGGGTTTGTCCAATGTATCAATTGTGCTGCAAACTTAGAAAGCTAAAGCAGGAATTGAAGGAGTTTCAGGACGCTGTTTCCTTAGAGTAGATGTGGAATCACTACTCGGTCAGGTAGAAGTCTCCTCGCTCAAGACCAGCATACCGGTTTGAAAGGGCCATAACTTTCGATCCGATCGTTGGATTGCATTCAAATTTTTACAGGAGTTTCCGGACGCTGTTTTCCTTGGAGTAGATGTGGAATCGTTATCGGTGCGGCGGAGGGCTTTGCGCTCCAAACCATAGTGCCGGTTCGAAAGAGCCATAACTTTGGATCCGACCATTGGATCGCCTTTAAATTTTTGCAGGAGTTTTCAGACGCCGTTTTCCTTTGAGTAGATGTGGAATCGTTACTCGACAAAGCGAAGGTCTCTTCCCTCCAGACCAGAGTACCAGTTCGAAAGGGCCATAACTTTGGATCCTATCGTTGGATCTTCCTCAAAGTTTTACAGGAGTTTTAGGACACTGTTTCCTTAGAGTAGATGTGGAATCGCTACTCGGTGAGGCGGAAGTCTCCTCGCTCGAGACCAGCGTACCAGTTGGAAAGGGCCATAACTTTCGATCCGACCGTTGGATCGCCCTTAAATTTTTACAGGAGTTTCCGGACGCCATTTTCCTTGGAGTAGATGTGGAATCGCTACTTGGTGTGGCGGAGATCTCTTCGCTCCAGACGAGAGTACCGATTCAAAAGAGCCATAACTTTTGATCCGATCGTTTGATCTCCCTCAAATATTTACAGGAGTTTCAGTTCGTTGTTTCCTTAGAGTAGATGTGGAATCGCTACTCGGTGAGGTGTAAGTCTCCTCACTCGAGACTAGCGTACTGGTTCGAAAGGGCCATAACTTTCGATCAGATTGTTGGATCGCCTTCAAATTTTTACAGGAGTTTTCGGACGCCGTTTTCCTTGAGTTGATGTGGAATCGCTACTCGGTGCGGCTGAGGTCTCTTCGCTCCAAACGAGAGTACCGGTTCGAAAGGGCCATAACTTTTGATTTGATCGTTGGATCTCCGTCAAAATTTTATAGGAGTTTCCGGACGACGTTTGCCTTGAAGTAGATGTGGAATTGCTACTCGGTCAGGCCAAGGGCTCTTCGGTCCACACCAGATTGCCGGTTCGAAAGGGCCCTCAAATTTTGATCCGACAATTGGATCTCCCTCAAATTTTTACAGGAGTTTTCGGACGTCGTTTTCCTAGGAGTAGATGTGGAATCGCTACTCGGTGACGCGGAGGTCTCTGCGCTCTAGACCAGCGTACCGGTTCAAAAGGGCTATAACTTTTAATCTGACTGTTGGATCGCCCCTAAATTTTTACAAGAGTTTGCGGATGCCATTCGTAGGAGTAGATGTTGAATCGCTACAAGGTGAGGCGAAGGTCTCTGCCCTCCGGACCAGAGTACCGGTTCGAAAGGGCCATAACTTTTGATCCGATTGTTGGGCCACCCTGAAATTTTTATAGGAGTTTCCGGACGACGTTTTATGTAGAGTAGATGTGGAATCATTACTCGGTGAGGCGGAGGTCTCTTCGCTCGAGACCAGAGTACCAGTTCGAAAGGGCCATCACTTTTGATCCAACCATTAGATCGCCCTCAATGTTTTACAGGAGTTTCCGGACGCTGTTTTCTTTGGAGTAGATGTGGAATCGCTACTCTGTCAGGTCAAGGGCTCCTCGCTCCAGACCAGAGTGCCGATTAGAAAGGTCCAGAAGTTTTGATGCGACCGTTGGATTGCCCTCAAATTTTTACAGGAGTTTCCGGACGCCGTTTTCCTTGGAGTAGATGTGGAATCGCTACTCAGTCAGGCCAAGGGCTCTTCGCTCCAGATTAGAGTGTCAGTTCGAAAGGGCTATAACTTTTGATCCGATCGTTGGATCGCCCTCAAATTTTTACAGCAGTTTTCGGATGCCGTTTTCCTTGGAGTAGATTTGGAATCGCTACTCGGTGAGATGGAGGTCTCGTCGTTCGAGACCACCATACCGGTTCGAAAGGGCCATAACTTTTGATCCGACCGTTGTATCGCCCTCAAAGTTTTACAGGAGTTTCCGGACACCGTTGTCTTTGGAGTAGATGTGGAATCGCTACTCGGTGAGGCGGAGGTCTCTGCTCTCCGGACCAGAATACAGGTTCTAAAGTTCCATAACTTTTGATCCGACCATTGGATCGCCACCAGATTTTTACAGGAGTTTCCAGACGCCGTTTTCCTTGGAGTAGATGTGGAATCGCTACTCGGTGAGGCCGATGTCTATGTGCTCCGAACTTGAGTAGCGGTTTAAAAGGGTCATAACTTTTGATTCCAACTGTTGGATTGCCCTCAAATATTTACAGACGTTTTCGGACGCCGTTTTCCCTGGAGTAGACGTGGAATTTCTACTTAGTGAGGCGGAGGTCTCTGCGCTCCATACTAGAGTACCGGTTCGAAAGGGCCATAACTTTTGATCCGACCGTTGGATCGCCCTTAAATTTTTACGGGAGTTTCCAGACTCCATTTTTGCTGGAGTAGTTGTGGAATCGCTACACGGTGACGCCGAGGTCTCTACGCTCTGGACCAGTGTACAGTTCGAAAGGGCCATAACTTTTGATTCGACCGTTGGATCGCCCTTAAATTTTTACGGGAGTTTCCAGACGCTGTTTTCCCAGGAGTAGATTTGGAATCGTCACTCGGTGAGGCGGTGGTCTCTGCGCTCCAGACCAGAGTACCGATTCGAAAGGGCCATAATTTTTTATGGGACCGTTGAATCGCCCTCAAATTTTTACAGGAGTTTCTGAACGTCATTTTCCCTAGACCAGATGTGGAACTACTTGGTGACGAGGAGGTCTCTGCGCTCCATACCAGAGTATCGGTTCGAAAGGGCCATAACTTTTGATCCGACCATTGGATAGCCATCAAATTTTTAAGGGAGTTTCCCGACTCCGTTTTTCCTGGAGTAGATGTGGATCGCTAATCGGTGACGCCGAGGTCTCTATGCTCCGGACCAGAGTAATTGTTCAAAAAGGCCATAACTTTTGATTCGACCGTTGAGTCGCCCTGAAACTTTTACAGGAGTTTGCGGACGCCGTTTTCCTTGGAGTAGATGTGGAATCGCTACTCGGTGATGCCGAGGTCTATGCGCTTCAGACCAGAGCACCGGTTCGAAAGGGCCATCACATTTGATCCGACCGTTGAGTCGCCCTAAAAATTTTACAGGAGTTTCCGGATGCCGTTTTCCTTGGTGTGGATTTGGAATCGCTACTCGGTGAACAGAAGTCTCCTCGCTTTAAACCAGAGTCCCGATTCGAAATTGCGATAACTTTTGATCCGATCGTTGGATCGCCCACAAATTTTTACAGGGGTTTCCGAACGCCGTTTTCCTTGGAGTAGATGTGGAATCGCTACTCAGTGAGGCCAACGTCTCTCCATTCCGAACCAGAGTCCCGGTTCGAAAGTGCCATAACTTTTGATCCGACCGTTAGGTCCCCTGAAATTTTTACAGGAGTTTCTGGACGCCGTTTTCCTCGCATTAGATATGGAATCGCTACTCGGTGAGGCCGAGTTCTCTGTGCTCCAGACTAGAGTACCAGTTCGAAAGGGCCATAACTTTTGATCCGACTGTTGGATCGCCGTCAAATTTTTATGGGAGTTTCCAGATGCTGTTTTTCCCCGGAGTAGATGTTGAATCGCAACTCGGTGAGGCGAAGGTCTCTACACTCCAGACCAGCGTACCAGTTCGAAAGAGCCATAACTTTTGATCCGACTGTTGGATCGCTCCCAATTTTTTACAGGAGTTTTCGGACGACGTTTCACGTAGAGTTGATGTGGAATCGCTACTCGGTGAGCCGATGTCTATGTGCTCCGAACCAGAGTGACGGTTTGAAAGGGTCATAACTTTTGATCCGACCGTTGGATTGCCGCCTAATTTTTACAAGAGTTTGCGGACGCTGTTTTCCTAGGAGTAGATGTGGAATCGCTACTCGGTTAGGCGGAGGTCTCTGTGCTCTAGACCAGCGTACCGGTTCGAAAGGGCAATAACTTTTGATCCGACCGTTGGATCGCCCTCAAATTTTTACAAGAGTTTGCGGACGCCGTTTTCCTAGGAGTAGATGTTGAATCGCCACTAGGTGAGGCGGAGGTCTCTGCCCTCCGGACCAGTGTACCGGTTCGAAAGGGCCATAACTTTTGATCCGATTGTTAGGCCACTCTGAAATTTTTACAGGAGTTTCCGGACGACGTTTTACGTAGAGTAGATGTGGTATTGCTACTCAGTGAGGCCAATGTCTCTGTGCTCCGGACCAGGGTACCGGTTCGAAAGGGGCATAACTTTTGATCCAACTGTTGGTTCACCCTTAATTTTTTACAAGAGTTTCCGGTTGCTGTTTTCCTTGGAGTAGATGTTGAATCGCTACTCGGTGAGGCTGAGATCTCTGTGCTATAGACTAGAGTAACGGTTTGAAAGGGTCATAACTTTTGATCCGATCGTTGGGTCGCCTTGAAATTTTTACAGGAGTTTTCGAACGCCGTTTTTCTTGGAATAGATGTGGAATCGCTACTCTGTGAATGGAAGTCTCTGCGCTCCAGACTAGAGTTCCGGTTCGAAAGGGCCATAACTTTTGATCCGACCGTTGGATCGCCCTCAAATGTTTACAGAAGTTTCCGGACGTCGTTTTTCTTGGAGTTGATGTGGAATCGCTACTCGAAGAGGTGGACGTCTCTGCGCTCCAGACCAGCATAGCGGTTCGAAAGGTCCATAACTCTTGCTCCGACAGTTGGTTCGTCCCTAAATTTTTATTGGAGTTTGCGGATGCTGTTTTCCGTGGAGTAGATGTGGAATCGCTACACGGTGAGGTCGAGGTCTCTATGCTACGGACAAGAGTAGCGGTTCGAAAGGGCCATAACTTTTGATCCGACCGTTGGCTCGCCCCCAAATTTTTACAGCAGTTTCCGGATGTCGTTTTTCGTGGAATAGATGTGGAATTGCTACTCGGTGAGTCGCAGGTCTCAGCGCTCCGGGCTAGAGTCCTGGTTCGAAAGGGCTATAACTTTTGATCCGACTGTTGGCTCGCCCCCAATTTTTTACAGGAGTTTCCTGATGCCGTTTTCCTTGGAGTAGATGTGGATTTGCTACTCGGTGAGGCGTAGGTCTCTGGCTCTGGACCAGAGTACTGGTTCGAAAGGGCCATAACTTTTGATCCAACCGTTGGATCGCCCTGAAATTTTTACAGGAGTTTCCGGACGCCGTTTTCCTTGGACTAGATGTGGAATCGGTACTCGGTGAGGTGGAGGTCTCTTCGCTCGAGACCAGAGGAATGGTTCAAAAGGGCCATAACTTTTAATTCGACAGTTGGGTCGCCCTGAAATTTTTACAGGAGTTTCCGGACGGCGTTTTCCTTGGAGTAGAACTGGAATCCCTACTCGATGAGGTGGATGTCTCTATGCTCGAGACTAGAGTGTCGGTTCGAGAAGGCCATAACATTTTTTTTAATTGGATCGCCCCCAAATTTTTACAGGAGTTTCCGGACGCCGTTTTCCTTGGACTAGATGAGGAATCGTTACCCGGTGAGGTGGAGGACTTTTCGCTCGAGACCAGAGTAACGGTTCGAAAGGGCCATAATTTTTTATCCAACCTTTGGGCCGCCCTGAAAATTTTACAGAAGTTTCCGGATGCCGTTTTCCTTTGACTAGATGAGGAATTGATACTCGGTGAGGCGGAGGACTCTTCGCTCGAGACCAGAGTAACGGTTCGAAAGGGCCATTAGTTTTGATCCCACCGCTGGGTTGCCCTCAAATTTTTACAGGAGTTTCCGGACGCCATTTTCCTTGGAGTAAAACTGGAATCACTACTTGATGAGGCGGATGTCTCTACGCTCGAGACTAGAGTGCCGGTTCGAGAGGGCCAGAACATTTTATTCGACCGTTGGATCGCCTCCGAATTTTTACATGAGTTTCCGGACTCTGTTATCCTTGGAATAGATGTGGAATCGCTACTCGATGAGTCGGAGGTCTCCGCGCTCCAGACCAGAGTACCTGTTCGAAAGGGCCATAACTTTTGATCCGACCGTCGAATCACCCCCAACTGTTTACAGGAGTTTCTGGACGCTGTTTTCCTTGGAGTGGATGAGGAATCGCTACTCAATGAGGCGAAGGAATCTTCGCTCGAGACCAGAGTAATGGTTTGAAAGGGTATAACTTTGATCTGACCATTGGGTCGCCCTGAAAATTTTACGAGAGTTTCCGGATGCCGTTTTCCTTGGACTGGATGTGGAATCGCTACTCGGTGAAGCGGAGGACTCTTCGCTCGAGACCAGAGTAACGGTTCGAAAGGTTCATAACTTTTGATCCCACCGTTGGGTCGCCCTCAAATTTTTACAGGAGTTTCCGGACGCCATTTTCCTTGGAGTAGATGTGGAATTGCTAGTCGGTCAGGCCAATAGCTCTTCGCTCCAGACGAGGGTGCCAGTTCGGAAGGGCTCTAACTTTTGATCCGACCGCTCAAATTTTTACAGGAGATTCCGGACACTGTATTTCTTGGAGAACATGTGGAATAGATATTCGATGAGGTGGAGGTCTTTGTGCTCCGGACCAGTGTACCGGTTCGAAATGGCCATAACTTTTGATCCCACCGTTGGATTACCCATAAATTTTTACAGGAGTTTCCGGACGCCGATTTCCTTGAAGTAGATGTGGAATCGCTACTCGGTGAGGCGGAGGTCTCTGCGCTCGAGACCAGAGTCCCAATTCAAAAGGGCCATAACTTTTAATCCGATTGTTGGATCGCCCCCAAAATTTTACAGGAGTTTCCGGACGCCATTTTCCTTGGAGTAGATGTGGATTTGCTACTCGGTGTGGTAAAGGACTCTTCGCTCAAGACGAGAGTAACGGTTCGAAAGGGCCATAACTTTTGATCCCACCAATTGGTCGCCCTGAAATTTTTACAGGAGTTTGCGGACACCGTTTTCCTTGTAGTAGAAGTGGAATTGCTACTCGATAAGCGGACGTCTCGGCACTCCGGACTAGAGTACTCATTTGAAAGGGCCATAACTTTTGATCCGACCGTTGGATCGCCCCCAAATTTTTACAGGAGTTTACGGATGCCGTTTTCCTTGGTGTGGGGGTGGAATCGCTACTCGGTGAGAGGACGTCCCATCGCTCGAGACTAGAGTACCGGTTCGAGAGGGCCATAACTTTTGATTCAACCGTTGGATCGCCCCCAAATTTTTACAGGAGTTTCCGGACGCCGTTTTCCTTGGACTAGATGTAGAATCGCTACTCGGTTGGGCCATGGACAATTCGCTCCACACCAAAGTACCAGTTTGAACAGGCTATAACTTTTGATTCGACTGTTGGATCGCTTCTAAATTTTTACAGGAGTTTCTGAATGCCGTTTTCCTTGGAGTAGATGTGGAATCGCTACTCGATGAGGCGGAGAACTCTTCGCTCGAGACCAGAGTAATGGTTCGAAAGGGCCATAAGTTTTGATCCGACCGTTGGGTCGCCCTGAAATTTCTACAGGAGATTCCGGACTCCGTTTTCCATAGAGTAGATGTGAAATCGCTACTTGGTGAGGCACAGCTCTCTACGCTCCGAACTAACGTACCGGTTCGAAAGGGCCATAACATTTGATCCGAACGTTAGATCGCCACCAAATTTTTACTGGAGTTTGCGGACGCCGTTTTCCTTGGAGTAGATGTGGAATTGCTACTCGTTGAGCGGATGTTTCTGCGCTCCAGACTAGACTACTCGTTCGAAAGGGCCATAACTTTTGATCCGACCATTGGATTGCCCCCAAATTTTTACAGGAGTTTCCGGACGCCGTTTTCCCTAGAGTAGATGTGGAATCACTACTCGGTGAGAGGACATCTCGTCGCTCGACACCAGCGCACTGGTTTGAAAGGGCCATAACTTTTGATCCCACCGATGGGTCGCCCTCAAATTTTTACAGGAGTTTCCGCACGCCGTTTTCCTTTGGAGTGGATTTGGAATCGCTACTCGGTGAGGCGAAGCTCTCTGCGCTCTAGACCAGTGTAGCGATTCGGAAAGGCCATAACTTTTGATCCGACCGTTGGATTGCCCTCAAAATTTTACAAGAGTTTCCAGACGCCATTTTCCTTGTATTAGATGTCCAATCGCTACTCAGTGAGGCCGAGGTCTCTGTTCTCCTTACAAGAGTACCAATTCGAAAGGGTCATAATTTTTTATCCGACCGTTGGATCGCTTTTAAATTTTTACAAGAGTTTCCGGACGCCATTTTCCTTGGAGTAGATGTGGATTTCCTATTCGGTGAGGCCGTTGTGTCTTCGCTCCGGACCAGAGTAAGGGTTCGAAAGGCCATAGCTTTTGATCCAACCGTTGGGTCGCCCTGAAATTTTTACAGGAGTTTCCGGACCCCGTTTTCCTTGTAGTAAATGTGGAATCGCTACCAGGTGAGGAGGAAGTCTCTTCGCTCGAGACCGGAGTAGCGGTTCGAAAGGGCCACAACTTTTGATCTGACCGTGGGATCGCCCTTAAATTTTTACAGGAGTTTCCGGACGCTGTTTTCCTTGGAGTAGATGTGGAATCGCTACTCGGTAGGCGGAGGTCTCTGCGCTCCGGAGCAGTGTACATGTTTGAAAGGGCCATAACTTTGATCTGACTGTTAGATCGCCTCCAAATGTTTACAGGAGTTTCCGGACGCCGTTTGCCTTGGAGTAGATATGGATTAGCTATTCGGTCAGGCCAAGGGCTCTTCGCTGCAGACCTAGAGTGCCGATACTAAAGGGCCATAACTTTTGATCCGAATGTTGGATTGTCCTCAAAATTTCGCAGGAGTTTCTGGACGCCGTTTTCCTTGGAGTAGATGTGGAATAGCTACTCGGTCAGGCGAAGCTCTCTGCGCTTCAAACTAGTGTAGCAGTTCGAAAGGGTCATAACTTTTGATCCGACCGTTGGATCGTCCCTAAATTTTTACAGGAGTTTATGGACGCCGTTTTCTTTGGACTAGATGTGTAATCGCTGCTCGGTGAGGCGGAACTCTCTGCGCTCTGGACCAGAGTACCAGTTTGAAAAGGCCATAACTTTTGATCCGACCGTTGGATCGCCCTCAAATTTTTACAAGAGTTTTCGGACGTTGTTTTCCTTGGACTAGATGTGGAATCGCTACTCGGTAGGCGGAGGTCTCTACGCTCCGGAGCAGTGTACATGTTCGAAAGGGCCATAACTTTGATCTGACCGTTGGATCGCCTCCAAATGTTTACAGGAGTTTCCGGACGTCGTTTGCCTTGGAGTAGATGTGGATTAGCTACTCGGTCAGGCCAAGGGCTCTTCACTCCAGACCTAGAGTGCCGATACTAAATGGCCATAACTTTTGATTCGAACATTGGATCGTCCTCAAAATTTTGCAAGAGTTTCCGGACGCCATTTTCCTTGGAGTAGATGTGGAATCGCTACTCGGTCAGGCGAAGCTCTCTGCTCTCCGAACCAGTGTAGCGGTTCGAAAGGGCCATAACTTTTATCCGACCATTGGATGGCCCTAAAATTCTTACAGGAGTGTCCAGACGCTGTTTTTGTTGGAATAGATGTGGAATCGCTACTCGGGGAGCAGGAGGTCTCTGCGCTCTATACTAGAGTACTCGTTCTAAAGGGCCATAACTTTTGATCCGATCGTTGGATGGCCCCTAAATTTTTACAGGAACTTCCAGACGCCGTTTTCCTTGGAATGGATACGGAATCGCTACTCGGGGAGCCGGAGGTCTCTGCTCTCCGGACCGGAGTACTCGTTCGAAAGGGCCATAACTTTTAATACGACCGTTAGATTGCCCCTAAATTTTTACAAGAGTTTGCGGAGGACGTTTTCCTTGGAGTAGATGTGGAATTGCTACTCGGTGAGAGGATGTCTCGTCGCTCGAATATAGAGTACCGGTTCGAAAGGGCCATAACTTTTGATCCGACCGTTGGATCGCCTTCAAATTTTTACAGGATTTTTCGAAAGCCGTTTTCCTTGTAATGGATGTGGAATCGCTACTCGGTGAGGCGGATGTCTCTGCGTTCGAGTCCAGCGTACCGGTTTGAAAGGGCCATAAATTTTTGATTCGAAATTTGGATCGCCCTCAAATTTTTACAGGAGTTTTCGGAGGCCGTTTTCCTTGTAATGGATGTGGAATCGCTACTCGGTGAGGCGGATGTCTCGTCGCTCGAGACCATAGTACCAGTTCGAAAGGGACATAACTTTTGATCAGACCGTTGGATCGTCCTCAAATTTTTACAGGAGTTTCCGAAACCGTTTTCCTTGTAGTGGATGTGGAACCGCTACTCGGTGAGGCGCAGGTCTCGTCGCTCGAGACCATAGTACCGGTTCCAAAGGGCCATAACTTTTGATCCGAAATTTGGATAGCCCTCAAATTTTTACAGGAGTTTCCGGACGCCGTTTTCCTTGTAGTAGATGTGGAATCGCTATTCGGAGAGGCGAATGTCTCGTTGCTAAAGACTAGAGTACCGGTTCGAAAGGGCCATAACTTTTGATCCGACCGTTGGATCGCCCATAAATTTTTACAGGAGTTTCCGGACGCCGTTTTCCTTGTAGTAGATGTGGAATCGCTACTCGGTGAGGGGGAGGTATCGTCGCTCGAGACTAGAGTAGCGGTTCGAAAGGGCCATAACTTTTGATCCGACCGTTGGATCGCCTTCAAATTTTTACAGGATTTTTTGGAAATTGTTTTCCTTGTAGTGGATGTGGAATCGCTCCTCGGAGAGGCGGATGTCTCGTCGCTCGAGACTATAGTACCGGTTCGAAAGGGCCATAACTTTTGATCCGACCGTTGGATCGTCCTCAAATTTTTACAGGAGTTTTACGGATGCCGTTTTCGTTGTAGTACATGTGTAATCGCTACTCGGTGAGGCGGATGTCTCCTCGCTCGAGAGTAGAGTACCGGTTCGAAAGGGCCATAACTTTTGATCCGACCGTTGGATGGCCCTCAAATTTTTACAGGAGTTTTACGGATGCCGTTTTCCTTGTAGTAGAGAAGGAAGTGCTCCTCGGTGAGCCGGAGGTCTCGTCGCTCGATACTAGAGTACCCGGTTCGAAGGGGCCATAACTTTTGATCAGACCGTTGGATCGCCTTTCAAGTTTTTACAGGAGTTTCCGGACGCCGTTTTCCTTGTAGTAGATGTGGAATCGCTACTCGGTGAGGCGGATGTCTCCTCGCTCGAGACTATAGTACCGGTTCGAAAGGGCCATAACTTTTGATCCAACTGTTGGATCGCCCTCAAATTTATACAGGAGTTTTACGAATGCCGTTTTCGTTGTAGTAGATAAGGAATCACTACTCGGAAAGGCGGAGGTCTCGTCGCTCGAGACTAGAGTACCCAGTTCGAAGAGGCCATAACTTTTGATCGGACCGTTGGATCGCCCTCAAATTTTTACAGGAGTTTCCAAATTTTTAAATGATTTTTCAGAAGCCATTTTCCTTATAGTAGATGTGGAGTGGCTACTCGGTGAGGCGGATGTCTCCTCGCTAGAGACGAGAGTACCCGTTCGAAAGGGCCATAACTTGGGATCCGACCGTTGGATCGCCCCTAAATTTTAACAAGACTTTCCGGAAGCTGTTTTCCATGGAGTACATGTGGAACCTCTACTCGGTGAGGCGGAGGTATCATCGCTCGAGACCAGAATACCAGTTCGAAAGGGCCATAACTTTTGATCAGACCATTGGATCGCCCTCAAATTTTTACAGGAGTATCCGGACGCCGTTTTCCTTGTAGTAGATGTGGAATCGCTACTCGGTGAGGCGGACGTCTCCTCGCTCGAGAGTAGAGTACCGGTTCGAAAGGGCCATAACTTTTGATCCGACCGTTGGATCGCCCTCAAATTTTTACAGGAGTTTTACGGATGCCGTTTTCCATGTAGTAGATCTGGAATCGCTACTCGGTGAGGCGGAGGGCTCGTGGCTCGAGACCAGAGTACCGGTTCGAAAGGGCCATAACTTTTGATCCGACTGTTGGATCGCCCTCAAATTTTTACAGGAGTTTCCGGACGCCGTTTTCCTTGTAGTAGATGTGGAATCGCTACTCGGTGAGGGGGAGGTATCGTCGCTCGAGACTAGAGTAGCGGTTCGAAAGGGCCATAACTTTTGATCCGACCGTTGGATCGCCTTCAAATTTTTACAGGATTTTTTGGAAATTGTTTTCCTTGTAGTGGATGTGGAATCGCTCCTCGGAGAGGCGGATGTCTCGTCGCTCGAGACTATAGTACCGGTTCGAAAGGGCCATAACTTTTGATCCGACCGTTGGATCGGCCTCAAATTTTTACAGGAGTTTCCGGACGCCGTTTTCCTTGTAGTAGATGTGGAATCACTACTCTGTGAGGCGGAGGTCTCGTAGCTGGAGACCAGAGTACCGATTCGAAAGGGCCATAACTTTTGATCCAACCGTTCGATCTCCCTCAAGTTTTAACAGGACTTTCCGAAACTTGTTTTTCTTGGGGTACATGTGGAATTGCTACTCGGTAGTGGATGTTGAATCGCTAATCGGTGGGGCGGAGGTCTCGTCGCTCGAGAACAGCGTACCGGTTCGAAAGGGCCATAACTTTTGATCCGACCGTTGGATCGCCCTCAAATTTTTACAGGAGTTTCCAAATTTTTAAATGATTTTTCAGAAGCCATTTTCCTTGTAGTAGATGTGGAGTGGCTACTCGGTGAGGCGGATGTCTCCTCGCTCGAGACGAGAGTACCCGTTCGAAAGGGCCATAACTTGGGATCCGACCGTTGGATCGCCCCTAAATTTTAACAAGACTTTCCGAAAGCTGTTTTCCATGGAGTACATGTGGAACCTCTACTCGGTGAGGCGGATGTCTCCTCGCTCGAGACCAGAATACCAGTTCGAAAGGGCCATAACTTTTGATCAGACCGTTGGATCGCCCTCAAATTTTTACAGGAGTATCCGGACGCCGTTTTCCTTGTAGTAGATGTGGAATCGCTACTCGATGAGGCGGACGTCTCCTCGCTCGAGAGTAGAGTACCGGTTCGAAAGGGCCATAACTTTTGATCCGACCGTTGGATCGCCCTCAAATTTTTACAGGAGTTTTACGGATGCCGTTTTCGTTGTAGTAGATGTGGAATCGCTACTCGGTGAGGCGGATGTCTCCTCGCTCGAGAGTAGAGTACCGGTTCGAAAGGGCCATAACTTTTGATCCGACCGTTGGATCGCCCTCAAATTTTTACAGGAGTTTTACGGATGCCATTTTCGTTGTAGTAGATAAGGAATCGCTACTTGGTGAGGCGGAGGTCTCGTCGCTCGAGACTAGAGTACCCGGTTCGAAGGGGCCATAACTTTTGATCGGACCGTTGGATCGCCCTCAAATTCTTACAGGAGTTTCCGGAAGCTGTTTTCTTTGTACTAGAAGTTGAATCGCTACTCGGTGAGGCGGAGGCCTCGTCGCTCGAGAACAGAGTACCGGTTCGAAAGGGCCATAACTTTTGATCCGACCGTTGGATCGCCCTTAAATTTTTACAGTAGTTTCCAAATTTTTACATGATTTTTCAGTAGCTGTTTTCCTTGTAGTAGATGTGGAGTCGCTACTTGGTGAGGCGCAGGTCTCGTCGCTCGAGACCAGAGTACCCGTTCGAAAGGGCCATAACTTGTGATCAGACCGTTGGATCGCCCTTAAATTTTAACAAGACTTTCCGGAAGCTGTTTTCCTTGGAGTACATGTGGAACCTCTACTCGGTGAGGCGGAGGATTCATCGCTCTAGACCAGAATACCAGTTCGAAAGGGCCATAACTTTTGATCAGACCGTTGGATCGCCCTCAAAGTTTTACAGGAGTATCCGGACGCCGTTTTCCTTGTAGTAGATGTGGAATCGCTACTCGGTGAGGCGGATGTCTCCTCGCTCGAGACTAGAGTACCGGTTCAAAAGGGCCATAACTTTTGATCCGACCGTTGGATCGCCCTCCAATTTTTAGAGACGTTTCCGGACGCCGTTTTCCTTGTAGTAGATGTGGAATCGCTACTCGGTGAGGGGGAGGTATCGTCGCTCGAGACTAGAGTAGCGGTTCGAAAGGGCCATAACTTTTGATCCGACCGTTGGATCGCCTTCAAATTTTTACAGGATTTTTTGGAAATTGTTTTCCTTGTAGTGGATGTGGAATCGCTCCTCGGAGAGGCGGATGTCTCGTCGCTCGAGACTATAGTACCGGTTCGAAAGGGCCATAACTTTTGATCCGACCGTTGGATCGTCCTCAAATTTTTACAGGAGTTTTACGGATGCCGTTTTCGTTGTAGTAGATGTGGAATCGCTACTCGGTGAGGGGGATGTCTCCTCGCTCAAGAGTAGAGTACCGGTTCGAAAGGGCCATAACTTTTGATCCGACCGTTGGATCGCCCTCAAATTTTTACAGGAGTTTTACGGATGCCGTTTTCGTTGTAGTAGATAAGGAATCGCTACTCGGTGAGGCGGAGGTCTCGTCGCTCGAGACTAGAGTACCCGGTTCGAAGGGGCCATAACTTTTGATCGCCCTCAAATTCTTACAGGAGTTTCCGGAAGCTGTTTTCTTTGTACTAGATGTTGAATCGTTACTCGGTGAGGCGGAGGTCTCGTCGCTCGAGAACAGAGTAACGGTTCGAAAGGGCCATAACGTTTGATCCGACCGTTGGATCGCCCTCAAATTTTTACAGGAGTTTCCAAATTTTTACATGATTTTTCAGTAGCCGTTTTCCTTGTAGTAGATGTGGAGTCGCTACTCGGTGAGGCGCAGGTCTCGTCGCTCGAGGCCAGAGTACCCGTTCGAAAGGGCCATAACTTGTGATCCGACCGTTGGATCGCCCTTAAATTTTAACAAGACTTTCTGGAAGCTGTTTTCCTTGGAGTACATGTGGAACCTCTACTCGGTGAGGCGGAGGTTTCATCGCTCTAGACCAGAATACCAGTTCGAAAGGGCCATAACTTTTGATCGGACCGTTGGATCGCCCTCAAAGTTTTACTGGAGTTTCCGGAAGTTGTTTTCCTTGAAGTAGATGTGGAATAGCTACTCGGTGAGGCGGAGGTCTCGTCGCTCGAGACCATAGGACCGGTTCGAAATGGCCTTAACTTTTGATCGGACCGTTGGATCGCCCTTAAATTTTTACAGGAGTTTCTGGAGGCCGTTTTCCTTCTAGTAGATGTGGAATCGCTACTCGGTGAGGCAGAGGTCTCGTCGCGCGAGACTAGAGTACTGGTTTGAAAGGGCCATAACTTTTGGTACGACCGTTGGATCGCCCTCAAATTTTTACAGGAGTTTCCGGATGCCGTCTTCCTTGTAGTAGATGTGGAATCGCTACTCTGTGAGGCGGAGGTCTCGTAGCTGGAGACTAGAGTACCGGCTCGAAAGGGCCATAACTTTTGATCCGACCGTTGGATCTCCCTCAAATTTTTACAGGAGTTTCCGTAAGCTGTTTTCCTTGTAGTAGATGTGGAATCGCTACTCGGTGAGGGGGAGGTATCGTCGCTCGAGACTAGAGTAGCGGTTCGAAAGGGCCATAACTTTTGATCCGACCGTTGGATCGCCTTCAAATTTTTACAGGATTTTTTGGAAATTGTTTTCCTTGTAGTGGATGTGGAATCGCTCCTCGGAGAGGCGGATGTCTCGTCGCTCGAGACTATAGTACCGGTTCGAAAGGGCCATAACTTTTGATCCGACCGTTGGATCGTCCTCAAATTTTTACAGGAGTTTTACGGATGCCGTTTTCGTTGTAGTAGATGTGGAATCGCTACTCGGTGAGGGGGATGTCTCCTCGCTCAAGAGTAGAGTACCGGTTCGAAAGGGCCATAACTTTTGATCCGACCGTTGGATCGCCCTCAAATTTTTACAGGAGTTTTACGGATGCCGTTTTCGTTGTAGTAGATAAGGAATCGCTACTCGATGAGGCGGAGGTCTCGTCGCTCGAGACTAGAGTACCCGGTTCGAAGGGGCCATAACTTTTGATCGCCCTCAAATTCTTACAGGAGTTTCCGGAAGCTGTTTTCTTTGTACTAGATGTTGAATCGGTACTCGGTGAGGCGGAGGTCTCGTCGCTCGAGAACAGAGTACCGGTTCGAAAGGGCCATAACTTTTGATCCGACCGTTTGGATCGCCCTCAAATTTTTACAAAAGTTTTCAAATTTTTACATGATTTTTCAGTAGCCGTTTTCCTTGTAGTAGATGTGGAGTCGCTACTCGGTGAGGCGCAGGTCACGTCGCTTGAGACCAGAGTACCCGTTCGAAAGGGCCATAAGTTGTGATGCGACCGTTGGATCGCCCTTAAATTTTAACAAGACTTTCCGGAAGCTGTTTTCCTTGGAGTACATGTGGAACCTCTACTCGGTGAGGCGGAGGTTTCATCGCTCTAGACCAGAATACCAGTTCGAAAGGGCCATTACTTTTGATCAGACCGTTGGATCGCCCTCAAAGTTTTACAGGAGTATCGGGACGCCGTTTCCCTTGTAGTAGATGTGGAATCGCTACTCGGAGAGGCGGATGTCTCCTCGCTCGAGACTAGAGTACCGGTTCGAAAGGGCCATAACTTTTGATCCGACCGTTGGATCGCCCTCAAATTTTTACAGGAGTTTTACGGATGCCGTTTTCGTTGTAATAGATATGGAATCGCTACTCAGTGAGAAGGAGGTCTCGTGGCTCGAGACGAGAGTACCCGGTTCGAAAGGGCCATAACTTTTGATCCGACCGTTGGATCGCCCTCAAATTTTTACAGGAGTTTTACGGATGTCGTTTTCGTTGTATTAGATATGGAATCGCTACTCGGTGAGGCGGAGGTCTCGTCGCTCGAGACTAGAGTACCCGGTTCGAAGGGGCCATAACTTTTGATCCGACCGTTGGATCGCCCTTAAATTTTTACAGGAGTTTTAAGGATGCCGTTTTCGTTGTAGTAGATAAGGAATCGCTACTCGATGAGGCGGAGGTCTCGTCGCTCGAGACTAGAGTACCCGGTTCGAAGGGGCCATAACTTTTGATCGGACAGTTGGATCGCCCTCAAATTTTTACAGGAGTTTCCGGACGCCGTTTTTCTTGTAGTAGATGTGGAATCGCTACTCGGTTAGGCGGAGGTCTCGTCGCTCGAGACCATAGGACCGGTTCGAAATGGCCTTAACTTTTGATCGGACCGTTGGATCACCCTTAAATTTTTACAGGAGTTTCTGGAGGCCGTTTTCCTTCTAGTAGATGTGGAATCGCTACGCGGTGAGGCAGAGGTCTCGTCGCTCGAGAACAGAGTACCGGTTCGAAAAGGCCATAACTTTTCATCCGACCGTTGGATCTCCCTCAAATTTTTCCAGGACTTTTGGGAAGCTGTTTTCCTTGGAGTACATGTGGAATCTCTACTCGGTGAGGCGGAAGTCTCGTCGCTCGAGACTAGAGTATCGGTTCGAAAGGGCCATAACTTTTGATCGGACTGTTGGATCGCCCTCAAATTTTTACTGGAGTTTCCGGAAGTTGTTTTCCTTGAAGTAGATGTGGAATAGCTACTCGGTGAGGCGGAGGTCTCGTCGCTCGAGACCATAGGACCGGTTCGAAATGGCCTTAACTTTTGATCGGACCGTTGGATCGCCCTTAAATTTTTACAGGAGTTTCTGGAGGCCGTTTTCCTTCTAGTAGATGTGGAATCGCTACTCGGTGAGGCAGAGGTCTCGTCGCGCGAGACTAGAGTACTGGTTTGAAAGGGCCATAACTTTTGGTACGACCGTTGGATCGCCCTCAAATTTTTACAGGAGTTTCCGGATGCCGTCTTCCTTGTAGTAGATGTGGAATCGCTACTCTGTGAGGCGGAGGTCTCGTAGCTGGAGACTAGAGTACCGGCTCGAAAGGGCCATAACTTTTGATCCGACCGTTGGATCTCCTTCAAATTTTTACAGGAGTTTCCGTAAGCTGTTTTCCTTGTAGTAGATGTGGAATCGCTACTCTGTGAGGCGGAGGTCTCGTCGCTGGAGACCAGAGTACCGGTTCGAAAGGGCCATAACTTTTGATCCGACCGTTGGATCTCCCTCAAATTTTTACAGGAGTTTCCGGAAGCTGTTTTCCTTGTAGTAGATGTGCAATCGCACCTCGGTGAGGCGGAGGTCTCGTCGCTCGAGACCAGAGTACCGGTTCGAAAGGGCCATAACTTTTGATCCGACCGTTGGATCGCCCTCAAATTTTTACAGGAGTTTCCGGAAGCTGTTTTTCTTGGAGTAGATGTGGAATCGCTACTCAGAGAGACGGAGGTCTCATCGCTCGAGACCAGAGTACCGGTTCGAAAGGGCAATAACTTTTCATCCGACCGTTGGATCGCCCTCAAATTTTTACAGGAGTTTTCGGAAGGTGATTTTCTTGGAGTAGATGTGGAATCGCACCTCGGTAAGGCGGAGGTCTCGTCGCTCGAGACCATAGTACTGGTTCGAAAGGGCCATAACTTTTGATTCGACCGTTGGATCGCCTTTAAATTTTTACAGGAGTTTCCGGAAGACGTTTTTCACGTAGTAGATGTGGAATCGCTACTCGCTGAGTCGGAGGACTCGTCGCTTCAAACTAGAGTACCGGTTCGAAAGGGCCATAACTTTTGATCGGACCGTTGGATCGCCCTCAAATTTTTACAGGAGTTTTCGGAAGCTGTTTTTCTTGGAGTAGATGTGGAATCGCTACTCGGTGAGTCGGAGGTCTCGTCGCTCGAGGCCAGAGTACCGGTTCGAAAGGGCTATAAATTTTGGATCCGACCGTTGGATCGCCCTCAAATTTTTACAGGAGTTTACGGAAGCTATTTTTCTTAGAGTACATGTGGAATCGCTACTCGGAGAGGCGGAGGTCTCGTCGCTCAAGACCAGAGTACCGGTTTCAAAGGGCAATAACTTTTGATCCGACCGTTGGATCGCCCTCAAATTTTTACAGGAGTTTCCGGAAGCTGTTTTTCTTAGAGTAGATGTGGAATCGCAACTCGTTAAGGCGGAGGTCTCGTCGCTCGAGACCAGAGTACCGATTCGAAAGGGCCATAACTTTTGATCCGACCGTTGGATCGCCCTCAAATTTTTACAAGAGTTTCCGGAAGCTCTTTTTTTGGAGTACATGTGGAATCGCTACTCGGTGAGACGGAGGTCTCGTCGCTCGAGGCCAGAGTACCTGTTCGAAAGGTCCATAACTTTTGATTCGACCGTTGGATCGCCCTCAAATTTTTACAGGAGTTTCCGGAAGCTCTTTTTCTTGGAGTACATGTGGAATCGCTATTCGGTGAGACAGAGGTCTCGTCACTCGAGACCATAGTACTGGTTCGAAAGGGCCCTAACTTTTGATCTGACCGTTGGATCTCCTTCAAATTTTTACAGGAGTTTCGGGAAGCCGTTTTCCATGTAGTAGATGTGGAATTGCTACACGGTGAGTCGGAGGTATCGTCACTCGAGAACAGAGTACCGGTTCGAAAGGGCCATAACTTTTGATCCGACCGTTGGATCGCCCTCAAATTTTTACAGGATTTTCCAGAAGCGGTTTTCCTTGTAGTAGATGTTGAATCGCACCTCGGTGAGGCGGAGGTCTCGTCGCTCGAGACTATAGTACTGGTTCGAAAGGGCCATAACTTTTGATCCGACCGTTGGATCGCTGTCAAATTTTTACAGGAGTTTCCGGAAGCCGTTTTCCATGTAGTAGATGTGGAATTGCTACCCGGTGAGTCAGAGGTATCGTCGCTCGAGACCAGAGTACCGATTCGAATGGGCAATGACTTTTGATCCGACCCTTGGATTGCCCTCAAATTTTTACAGGATTTTCCGGAATCTGTTTTCCTTGAAGTAGATGTGGAATCGCTACCAGGTGAGTAGGAGGTATCGTCGATCGAGACCAGAGTACCGTTTCGAAAGGGCAAAACTTTTCATCCGACCGTTGGATCGCCCTTAAATTTTTACAGTAGTTTCCGGAAGCTGTTTTTCTTGGAGTAGATGTGGAATCGCTACTCAGTGAGTCGGAGGTCTCGTCGATCGAGGCCAGAGTACCGTTTCAAAAGGGCCATAACTTTGGATCCGACCGTTGGATCGCCCTCAAATTTTTACAGGAGTTCCCGGAAGCTGTTTTTCTTGGAGTAGATGTGGAATTGCTACTCGGTGAGTAGGAGGTCTCGTCGCTCGAGGCCAGAGTACCGGTTCGAAAGGGCAATAACTTTCGATCCGACCGTTGGATCGCCCTCAAATTTTTGCAGGAGTTTCCGGAAGCTGTTTCTCTTAGAGTAGATGTGGAATCACTACTCGCTGAGTAGGAGGTATCGTCGATCGAGACGAGAGTACCGGTTCGAAAGGGCAAAACTTTTCATCCGACCGTTGGATCGCCCTTAAATTTTTACAGGAGTTTCCAGAAGCTGATTTTCTTGGAGTAGATGTGGAATCGCACCTCGGTGAGGCGAAGGTCTCGTCGCTCGAAACCATAGTACTGGTTCGAAAGGGCCATAACTTTTGATCCGACCGTTGGATCGCCTTCAAATTTTTACAGGAGTTTCCGGAAGCCATTTTTCATATAGTAGATGTGGAATTGCTACTCGGTGAGTAGGAGGTATTGTCGCTCAAGACTAGAGTACCGGTTCGAAAGGGCCATAACTTTTGATTCGACCGTTGGATCGCCCTCAAATTTTTACAGGATTTTCCGGATGCGGTTTTTCTTGTAGTAGATGTGGAATCGCTATTCGGTGAGGCGGAGGTGTCGTCTCTCGAGACCATAGTACCGGTTCGAAAGGGCCATAACTTTTGATCCGACCGTTGGATTGCCCTCAAATTTTTACAGGAGTTTCCGGAAGCTGTTTTTCTTAGAGTAGATGTGGAATCGCAACCCGGTGAGTCGGAGGTATCGTCGCTCGAGACCAGAGTAGCGGTTCGAAAGGTCCATAACTTTTGATTCGACCGTTGGATCGCCCTCAAATTTTTAGAGGAGTTTCCGGAAGCTCTTTTTCTTGGAGTAGATGTGGAATCGCTACTCGGCGAGGCGGAGGTCTCGTCCCTCGAGACCATATTACTGGTTCGAATGGGCAATAACTTTTGATCCGACCCTTGGATCGCATTCAAATTTTTACAGGATTTTCCGGAAGCCGTTTTCCTTGTAGTGGATGTGGAATCGCTACCAGCTGAGTAGGAGGTATCGTCGATCGAGACCAGAGTACCGTTTCGAAAGGGCAATAACTTTTGATCCGACCGTTGGATCTTCCTTAAATTTTTATAGGAGTTTCCGGAAGCCGTTTTCCATGTAGTAGATGTGGAATTGCTACCCGGTGAGTCGGAGGTATCGTCGCTCGAGACCAGAGTACTGGTTCGAAAGGGCCATAACTTTTGATCCGACGGTTGGATCGCCCTCAAATTTTTACAGGAGTTTCCGGAAGCTGTTTTTCTTGGAGTAGATGTGGACTCGCTACTAGGTGAGTCGGAGGTCTCGTCGCTCGAGGCCACAGTACCGGTTCGAAAGGGCAATAACTTTCGATCCGACCGTTGGATCGCCCTCAAATTTTTACAGGAGTTTCCGGAAGCTGTTTTTCTTAGAGTAGATGTGGACTCGCAACCCGGTGAGTCGGAGGTA
>Ga0325400_1000939_pt1 | contig 23067 bp, 6 predicted proteins | sample PopdelMetagenome_2_FD_205662 | JGI IMG/M metagenome (GOLD analysis project Ga0325400, IMG submission 205662) | Populus deltoides microbial communities from Bellville, Georgia, United States - Xylem-PdKOR-R1 | ecosystem: Host-associated > Plants > Phyllosphere > Stem > Wood/Secondary xylem...
TCAAAGCATTTAGTTGGTTCAAATGAACCACATCATCAAAAACAACAAGAACTCTTTTGTGACAAAGCCGTTCCTTGATGAGAACCATTCCTCTATCAACATTATTGATAGTTCCAGCATTTTGTTTCAAAATATCATGAAGAATATGTTCTTGTAAGAGAACGAGACCATTAGATTATTCTGATGTATCATTGATATTGGAAAGAAAACAGCTTCCCTCAAATCCATAGCAGAGTTGATTGAATACAACTTTTGCTAAAGTCGTCTTTCCTATTCCTGGCATCCCATGTATGCCCACAATGCGAACCTCATCTGTCGCAGCACCTAGGAAGTCACTAATAGTATGGACAAGGCGATCAATACCTACTAGGCGAGTAGCAACATTTAGGTTCATGGGATCCAATTTATTCAACACATCCTTGACAATCACTTGGATAAATTTTGATTCGTGGCTGTTCATTGACAAAAGCAACTCATTAATAGAGAGATAATTAAGTATGCTAAAAAAATATTTTGTTGTTTCACATGGTAAAATCTAATGTATAATCACTCCATAAATGCGTGCAAGTGAATCTTAGAGAGAACTGTCATACCCATTTTCCATATCATTGAGATTCCATCCACTTAGATTTCCTGCCTCCTCAAGAGCTTTTCTCCATTCCTTTACCTTTTCTTTAAAACGTTCTTCATGGCTATCAAATGCTTTTGCAAAACTGCCAGTCTGTTTTCTCACATCTGAAGGATCAATGCCATAGAATACAGGAAGAACAATCTGACCAGTTTTCCTGCTTTTGCACTCAAGAATCTCTACAAGTTCATTAAGACACCATCTAGAAGAAGCATATCCTTTTGAGAACACCACTATATATATCTTTGATTCTTGAATTGCCTTGAGGAGATGTTTGGAGATTTCTTCACCTCTAGGAATTTCATTATGATCTCGAAAAGTGAGGATTCCTGCTTGGACTAAGGCAGTATATAGATGATCTGTAAAATTCTTGCGATTATCTTCTCCTCTAAAACTCAGAAATACATCATAGGCCCCTTTTGGTCTAGATCGAGAAGATTCTGGCTCGGTCATGGAAGCTACAGAAATTATGGCACAATAAATTAGCAATGCAGCAATGAATTGGAGAAGGAATCTGCTTTCTTGTAATTACTAGCAAGAAATGCATGTAAGGCAATCACCAGAGGCAATACATATGAATGTGCTGAGATAGAACTTTCACAGAAACAAACGGATTGGTGATATTTGTCAGTGGAATTCTTCATTTCTGACCATTGATCAACACTTCCATTATTTATCAGTGGATTATCAGTAAGTCAAAAGATATTTGCTAGGATATTCCAAAATTTAGTGTTCTTTCATTTAGTGATTACCAGACAGATTCAATAGACAACAAATTACATGAGAACACTCATGGGTACATGAGATAGGACTGAATCAGACCAGGAACTCCAACAAACAAACCCTTTGTCTTTCTCCTTCCACTAAATATGCAAAAGCATCTTTATCCCAATCAGTGACCACATCATTGTCATGTCACCTGACGCGTTACCCGCCACGTGTCAGGACAAGCCATCTACCATATCATCTACCAAATCTCCATCGGCCACGTCATCAGTGGAATGCAAGAAGCATGAGGTTACATGCTGGGCTACCTCCATCATCTTGGTCCGGAGTACTTGTTAATACTGCAGTCTACTTGATCAATCAATGACCTTCTGTTCCTATAAATTTTAGAATTCCAGAAAAGGTTTGGACAGGAAAGGATGTAAAACTTTCACACTACAAAGTATTTGGTTGTGTTTCTTATGTAAAGTATTTGGTTGTGTTTCTTATGTACACATAGATTCTGAAGCTAGAAGCAAGCTTGATCCAAAATCTAGAAAATGTAACTTTATTGGATATGGAACTGATGAGTTCGGATATCGGTTTGGGATGAGAAAAATCAAAAAATTATAATAAGTAAAAATGTCATATTCAATGAGAAGGTGATGTACAGGGACAAGGATGCAGCAGCTTCAGGTAGGCCTAAACCAGAAACATAGACAACTGAGGTAGTTGATGTGGATGATATTGCTGAAAGCATTGTGCAAATTAGTGGTCAAAAGACTCGAAACAAAGAAAATGTTGATCCATATATAGAGCCATAGACTCTAGTAACGGTAGTCAGAAGATCTTCCAGAACTATGAGACCTCCATAATGTTTCTCACCATTATTGAATTACATCTTGTTGACACAGATAATGGTGAGCCACAAAATCATGATGAAGCCATGCAATTTGAAGAATCAAGGAAGTGGGTGTGATGTTTTGAATTAAAAGAGATAGAAAAAGACAATAAAGTCCTTGGAGGCTTAAAGAGTAAGTATAAATGAATAAGAGGTATTACAGTAATTGAACAATGAGTTAATAAATATAAATAGAAAAAGAAAAAAAGAAGAAGAGAAAGCTATGTTCTTGAGAGAAAACCGTGAGAAAGAAGAAGAAGAGGAGAAAAGAGGGAAATTAGAAGGGAAATAGAAAGGAGTTGAAGACAATTAATAAGTAAAAGGGGTAAGATTTATGCTTTAATGTGTATAATATGTTTTTTTAGCTTTAAATTTGTTTTGATTGAATGTTAGGGTTTTGATAGCTCCTTATTTGATTGATGTCATAAGTTGAGTCTTGAGATATGAATATGTCTGTTTGATTAGGATTATGGACCTATGGTTTGCCAGTCAGAATACCCATGCTAATAGGGTAGTGTTAGTCTTTGTACACATCGTATCTGAACCATAATTGGTCGGGGGAGTCACCAACTTATATGGACTGATCATCCCACAATACGGAGCCTCATGCTCATTGCATTTTGATTTTCTGACGAGCTTTACCTTATGATATTTTTGTTATGGCCTATTTAAGATATCTTCCTATAAGAACCTAGAGCCATAATTGTATATATATTCGTCATTGTTAAATTATCTCATGTGTGTATATTGAACGTTATCTACTAACTGAGTTGTTGAACTCACCCTCTCATTATTTATCTTTTCAGGCTTTTAGCTTATTAGCGGGTCATTTTGTTTGACCTTCAGGACCAACTCTTTGGTTGTAATTTATACCTTTTCTTTATGTCTAGTTAGTGCTCCACAACTATAAAAATTATATTAACTCTTGTATTAAGATAATTAAATTATATTATGAAGTTAGTTTTGTTGTTACTCTTACGTCGAACTCTGATTGAATTATTTAATAGATAAGTTTGTCTGTAAGTTTGGGTTCGCATAGGTATAAAACCTTGAAGAGGAACTTTGCCTATGTGCCGGTCATGTATCTGGGAATCAGGCCGTGACAGATGTTTTAAAAAATTTTCAGTTTGAAAAATAGCTAAGAAAGTTTTTACTAATCCTATTAAAGAGCTTATTCTTAGCTTTATTAGGGTGACAAAATCTTTTATCATAGTCGTCAAACCTTGGATCATAAGATTATAACGTCATGTTATTTTTTTATTAAAATAATATTCTCTTTCTTTTCAATTAAACCACCCCAAACCCAAATACTTTGAGTTTGACAACCATGCTAGATCCAAGATAATTGCGTCTAGAAAACAAGCTAGACCCAAGCGACTTGGGTCTAGCAAACACGTTAGGCCCAATCGTCTTGGGTTTGACATGTAATGTAAGTCTAACATTGTTGTCAGGCCCATGTAAACATGAATGCCCCTCATGATTATAGAAAATTACACAAAGAAACAATTTGAAAGAATAAAAATACCCACATATACAAAGTTTATTTTTTTTTATTTTTTCAAGGTTAAAAATCTATTTTAACTATTTAACAATGACTTGTAATATAATGTAAGTCTGACATAGTTGTCAGGCCCATGTAAACATGAATGCCCCTCATGATTTTAGAAAATTACACAAAGAAACAATTTAAAAGAATAAAAATACCCACATATACAAAGTTTATTTTTTATTTTTTTCAAGTATAAAAATGTATTTTAACTATTTAACAATGATTTGGGTCTGGCATGGTTTTTAGACCTAAATACCTTGGGTCTGGCAACGTTGGGTCTAGCCAGACCCAATTACCTCTCCATTCTTTTGTTTTCTTTGATTATCTCTCTATGGTTAGGTTTGGTAACCGTGTTAAACCTAAGTGACTTGAGTCCAGTAAGCCAAAAGCAACTTTGGTCTCCCAACCATGCCAAACATAGGTATCTTGGGTCTAGTAAGCAATGTTAGGCTAAAGTGCCTTGGGTTTCATAGCCATGAAAAACCCAATGTCTCTGGGTCTTGTGTGGACCTTAAGTATTTGGGTCTGATGCAAGTTACATGGAAAATACTCCAACTTGCAATGGAGCGAGGGCAAATGTACTAGACTTAAACTAACAAAGAGATGGAAGGAACTTAACTGAATGATGTAAACATAAAAGCTTCCGCAAGTGTTTTTTTTTTTGTTTTAATGAAATCAAAGTTATTTGTCAAGGAATGAAATTAAAGCAAGAAAGAGGCGAGGAAGATTTACTAGCAAAAACATGACAACATAAAATCCCATCTAACAATTATTTTCTTTGGCAATCTTCTTAGTGTTAATATTGCTGTAAACATGAAAACAAAAACGACTACATGCTAGATGTTAATGATGTTAGATGATCAATGAATAATTTTGTGCATCAAGGAAAGAAAAACGACTACATGCTACACGATAATTTGTTAGATGGCCAATGAATAATTTTTATTATTATTATACTCTCAGCACGACATATTTCTACTTTACCTGAGGAGACAAAACTGACAGGCTTCCTGAGGTCTGCTTTTCTTCTCTTTCGCGAGGATGAATCGTTTTCTTCATCTTTGGATTGTTTACGTTTTTCCTTCTGCATTCTAAAATAGAAGAAAGTTGTCAATGATATGTATAAACCTGAAGCTTTCAAATTATTGTTATGAGGAAAGACATGAAATTGAAACAAGAAAGAAGCAAAAGAAGAGGTTAGTTATACCTGTATATAACGAAAGGGTTGGTTGGATTCCAGCAGCTATGAAATTGTAGCAATCGGAGACAGATGTTAGCTGATCAATACGGCTTCCAGATGCCTTAGTTTGACGTCTCAGACTGGGAACTGAAAGGCTATTCCTGAGACGTCACTTTCTTTCAACTACCCAAACACGGTTATTATTATTTTTATTAATTTCCAAGTCGGTCCCTAAATTTATATATAGTTTCAAAGAAGGAAAGAAGAGTTGCTAGCAAAAACATGACACCATACAATCCCCTGTAACAATTATTTTCTCTGGCAATCTTCTTAGTGTCAATATTGCTGTCATGCAAAAATTAATATTACTGAGAAGAAGAAAACAAAGAAAACTACATGCATGCAATCAGTAGCAACAATCTCACTGTTTACCTCTATATGGTGTTCATGAGTTGGTCGACGGATTCCACCAACTTGGTGACTTTAAAGATCAAAATGCAGCAATCGGAAAGGTTAGCTGATCAAGAGTAAAGTAGAGCCAATATTGTTTCAGAGACAGAATATGAGTTATTGCAAATTATTAGTGATGCAATAATTACCAAAGATAAAAACTAACGCGTAAAGGAAAAGGAGCAAGGAAATTTCTTTATAGCTCTTGCTTGAGCATCTAAAAGTTTTCTTGAGAACCAAAGCAGTGTAAAAGCAGGTGTATGGTCTATTTTATCAACCGGGTTGTTGGGGAGGTTTTGACAGCATCAGAGTCAAATGGAACGATATTCCACACGGCAAATTAATAAGACCATTATCACAGCATCAGAGTCAAATGGAACGATATTTGTGATGTGATGTGATGTGATGAAAGAAAACATACAGCAATGGTAGAGAGAAACCAATTTTCCGAATATACTCATTATATATATACATCAAGTGTACGATTATAAAATAAAAACCTACTTCAAAGTATAATTAAATAAGATAAAACGTTACATCAATCACACCATATTATAATTAAATAAGATAAATAATATTCATCGATTCAACATAGTTCCTTCTATGTACGAGAATATTAGTTTTTACTTAACATAATTTCTAAATAAAAAGTATATAATTGTTCCAATAATAATGTGTTTATTAAAGACAATTCATGTTATCAATAATGATGTATGTCATAACTTAATTTTTTACTCTTTTATTTTTATTTTTACTATATTTTCTATAAAAAAAATGAAAAAATAATAATAAAATGATGAAAAAATGAAAAAAATAAAAAATGATGATGAAATACAAATAAAAATGAAATGAATGAAGAATAAATTAAAATCTAGGCTAATTCAATATAATTGAAAGTTTGAGGACTTAATTAAACTTTGGATTAGTTTAATTAACAACATTAAGGGCTTAATTGAAAAATTGATAAGTTTTGAGACTTAATTGAACTTGGAATTAGTTTAATTAATGGAATTAGGGGCTTAATTGACAAATTACCAAAGTTTGGGGCTGATTTGGGTCACAATTGCAAGGAATGAAAATAGAACGACCAAAGTGAAAATACTGGGTAATGTAGGGAGCTTAATTGATTTTTCTAGGGGTAAATTTGAAAGAATTACAAGTTGAAGAGTCAATTAAGGACTAAATTGGAAATTTTAGCAACCAAGGACTGGTTCGTACAAGGCGCAAACATGCAGGGGTCCAATTAAATTTAACTAGGGGATTCATTACAAATGTCAAAACCTAGAGGACCAAATTGCAAACGGCCGTTCCCATTCCAAAACGGCGTCGTTTCAATATCAGACAGGGAGGAACTAAAGGAACGGACCGGGGGGGGGGGGGGGGGGGGGGGTGGGGGGTAGCAAAGAACTGGAAGGGGAAGCTGGAAAAACGGGGAGAATGGGGGTGAACAAAACATAACCAGAGGAGAAAAACCCAGAAGTGCACAGGGGACGCAAACAGGAGGACGAACAGGGGAGGAGGCTTTTCCCAGAAAATAGAAGAACACGCAGGAAAACTAGAGAGAACAGAAAAACCCAGGAACACACAGACAAACAGAGAAGAAAAACTGAAGCGTTATCCGGAGCACGCCATCACCATCGTTTTCGACCTTGTCTCCCCGCATCAGGTGAGTTTTTTTGTTTTTCATTCCCCGTTTTCCTTTGCACTTTGTGAACAACACAAGCTGTAATAGGCAACGTCTAACTTCCCAGTCTGGTGGTCGCATTGTTTTTATGAACTGAATGGTTCCTTGCCTTAAAAATTTGTGTTGCGAAACTGAAAAATTAATGATGTAAGATATTAGTTGAAATGGTTTTATGATGCAGTTCTGAAATTATCTTCTTGCCTAGTTCAATGGAATCCATAGCAAGTGCCAGCGAAACTGAGGATGATAATGAAAGAGTTGATGCCTCGGAGGATGAAACGAATGACCATGAGAATAAATTCTCCGATACCTGTGAGTTTCTATCGTTTGCTTCTTTCGAAAGTAACAAGTCTGATTTTCAGACATCATCGTTCTCTCCAGATGATTAAGGATTTTTTGCTCTTGAATCAGAAGCAGGCATTGATCACTTTTGCAGCAGATCGTACTCAGGCTTTAAACGATCAAGCTAAACATAATAAGCCAATGTTATCGATTCCATGAAGATATGCTCTATTCATGAAAGGGTTCATCAGCAACTTCTAATTTCTACTGCTTCGTGTTATACATGGATATCTGTTCAGAAACTTCCTACAACTGTTAAGATAAAATATTAATCGGTTAAATTAGATGAATTGAATTATTATTAATTTTTGTACTTTTTTTTAGGGCAAACATAAAAAAAAAGAAGCAGCCTCCAACTATATAATTACCAGTTTCATCCATTTTTCAGATTTTCCATCCAATTCTGTTTTTTCACTTTGGTGCGTTTGTTTCTGAAAAGTGGTTTTAAAGAAATTATTTTTTAAATTTTCCTGTGTTTGTTTGCTGTTAGAAAAGTTGGTCAACGGAAAACATTTTCCGGTCAAAGAAAAATTTGGCTTGGTTTTCAGGAAAAAGTTTTCCTTTTATTTTGGGTGGAAAACACTTCCCGGAAGTTCTGAAAAATTTAGAAATGTTATTATTTGCTGATTATATCAAATTTGGTCCTCGAACTTTTAATTGCTATATATATTTTGTTTTGAATATTTCATCCCTTATAATTTAATTTTTATATAACTTTGGTGCTCATTTTTATAATTGTTACTTGCTTTTCCCTTATTATTTTTTAATTGAAATTTTTAATCTATCAAATTTGGTTCTCATTCTTTTGATTGTTACTTATTTTATTTGAAATGATTTATGAAATGTTAATTATTATTATTTTAATTTCTTCATCTTTCAATTTTTTTATTTTTTAGATTTGATCTCTATTATTTTGATTATTATTTATTTTATTTGAGATAATTTATTAAATTATATATTTTTTTTCAATTTCATTCTCATTTAACTTTTTAATTTATAAGATTTGTTTCTTATTATTTTAATAAACTTGAAAAAAATAAAATATTAATAAGTTATTTTCTAGCTCATTTTCCATGACATAACTAAACACTGGAAAATGTTTTCCAACTTATTTTCCATTACACTACCAAACATCGGAAAATAATTCACTTTTTCGGAATTCACTTTTCCAGAATTCACTTTTCAAAAAAAAGTACTTTCCAGCAAATAAACAGCGCTATGAAACAATGCCATTTTACACTTTTCATTGAGTGATTTAAACACAAGTCCTTACTTAAAAAATCAAAATAGTATGATACAAAAGACTGTTTGGATGCAAAATTTGATACTACCTCACTTCTGCCGCAGACATATCCGATTCTAGTTTTACTTTTTCTTTCATTTTTCTTGTCAGATTATTTTATTTAGGATTTTCTTATGCTTATTTTGTTTTATGTGAGAAGTTTCACGCTCTTTATCAGGTCAAACAACAATTTTCACTACGTTCCTTTGGAGCAGAGCACAAATAAGAACAAAAAATGCAAGAGCCATTTCCGATTGCAACTCAAAAACACTACCATCAAATTACACAAGCTTTTATTAACAAGGGGCTTTTCTCGAGTGCCTCTAACTTCCAATACAAGATGCATTGCTTACAAATCATACACCAGTCCTGCGAAATGCAATACGTTAACACAGCGTCATTTCTGGCAACGAAACTGGAACGAATGGAAGAATCTTGATCGTATCTGTATTCAATCTCGGGCAACGGTATTTTCCAAAAATTCCACGAGTTACAATCTTCCTGCTGACATGAGGAACATTGTTGCAGAGCAATTACAGAGTAGGAAAAACACTATTTATAACAAAGACTTTATAAAGTTACATTACACTTACTAAGTGGACGAGTTGGTAGAAGAATGATAGAAGAATTGTATGATCATGCTGGTGATATTGGTATTCGAGCTGCTTAGTGTCTCAAGTTTAATTAAAACAGGGCAATATCCCAATCAAAAAAGCTGAAATTAATGAACTTCTGTTAACCTTTGTTATGTCATGTTTTATAATGCCATTATCGTCGTTTTGCAAATGAACACAGGTCTGAAAGAAGATAAATTCAAGAAAAACAGAAACAAAACTACTTCGGACTATCAAGGTTACAAACTACTTTGAAATCATACAGATCAATTGTTAGTGGTTGTGGTTGAGACTAATCCAAAGTTAAGGGCAGATACAGAGAAAGGAATGAAAACATGCTCATCAAGACGTAGGTAGCGATACATAGTTGGGTCCCAAAACCACGAAAAGGGTAAAAGGACACTCTTGGCATTAGGATGCTTCCACTGACTCCCACCATTCTATTTTTTGGTTTTTACATAGATTTTTTCAAGAGAAGGAGGAGATGGCTAGTCATTGTCAAGCAACTGAAGAAAAATTAGTATGTTGGAAGAATTGCAAGTCAGTTTTGCACTACAAATGCTTGCAAGTTCAGGTAAATATCCCCATCTCAGAATCCTTAACTTTGGGAGAATGAACTTTTGTGGTGGAACAGCAGCTGCTTTCTTCTCCCATAATCCCTTCTTCATCTCATGTTGCTATTATATCCTCCATTTTGTCACAGCAGTATACTTTAAGTTCTTCCAGGTTTCATCCATAACAAGCAAAGCGATTCAGAACAGAAATGATACCACTAGATGGCAATGGTGATGAAGCTCAACAAGACCAAGAAGATGAAAGCAAGCTCTCCATGCTATCACATTCCTTAATGTTTGTTGATCATGACATCCAGTTCTGTTGCATATTTCAATGATGAAACATCGCACAAACCTGAAAATCTCCACTGCTGATTCTGAAGTGATTAAAACCCGAGTGCTTTACTTGTGTGAAAATTTGTATTCATTATCTTATATTCACATTCGTTTCACAATCGGGCAAAATTTTTGTCATGCCCGGTGCTTGAGATTTGAGAAACGCTGCGAAGTCAGAGACTTGTTCAAAATGGCATTCCAAAGTTTCCGACTTCCTCGAGCAACCTGCTTCTGTTCCTCTGATTATAACTGGAGGATGTAATAAGAATCCAGGACTATCTATCTTTGCTTTATTTTCTCTTTTATATTTGAGATAGCATGCACTGGCTCTGCCGCGGGTTTATAAATCAAATATACTTGATAGTGTTATAATTATGAATCAGTATTAGATAAGTAATAAAAACTAAAAGTATGATAGAGTCAATATTTTATGACGGAAAAGAAAAGTTATGTTGGTGATAAAAAACTTAGAGACTGAACAAAATGACTTGTAGCAATCCACAGTGTTTTGTGAGGAAAGATACAGTGCTTTCGCCATATGATTTAGCTTTTTTGTTAATAAAAAAAATTACAAAGCTAAATTTTCTACAAACTTAATATTAAAAAAAAATTGACAGATAATTTTGGAAGGAAAAAAACCATGAGAAAAAACGTTGTAGCAATTGACAATGTTTTGTGAGGAAAACTACAGTGTTTTCCCTAATAAAATCGACAAAGATAATTTTAGAAAAAATCATCAAAAAAACCATTTAGAGAAATACTGTAGCAATCTACAGTTTTTTATAAGGAAAACAACAACGCTTTCCCCATATGATTTAGTTTTATTTTAATTATAATTCTTAACCAACTCAATATTTAAAAAAAAATCGATAATGATAATTTTGGAAAAAAAACATAAAAAACAATCATGTGGGAAAACACTACAACAATTCACAGTATTTTTTTAAAAAAAATTACAAAGTTAAATTTGTAATCGGCTCAATATTAAAAAAAAATCGACAAAGAAAATTTTAGAAAAAAACAAATAACAACGCTTTCCCCATAGGATTTAGTTTTATTGTAATTATAATTCTTAACCAACTCAATATTAAAAAAATAAATCGACAAAGATAATTTTGGAACAAATCACAAAAAAAAAAATCATGTGGGGAAACACTGCAACAATTCACAGTGTTTTAAAGAAAAACAAATTACAAAGCTAAATTCTCTATCAGCTTAATATTAAAAAAATAAAATCGGCAGAGACATAAAAAAATATAACAAAAAAACCGAAAAAAGGAAAAAAACCCTTGTTGGAAACACTTTAGCAATTCATAGTGTTTTGTGATGAAAACTACAGTGTTTCCCCACATAATTTAGCCTTATTTATAATGACTTATAATTGTAATTCTCAACCAGCTCAATATTAAAAAATAAAATTGAAAAAAATAATTTTAAAAAAATCAGAAGCAAAAAACCATATGAAGAGACACTATAGCAATCCACAATGTTTTGTGGGGAAAGCTATAGTGCTTTCCCCACATGATTAAGCTTTATTATAAAGTTAAATTCTAACCAGCTCAATATTAAAAAAATAAAATCAACAAAGATAATTTTAAAAAAAATATATTACAAAAAAAGAAAACACAAAAGAAACTGAAAAAAACAATGCGAGGAAAAATTATATCAATCCATAGTGTTTTATGAGGAAAGTTACAGTGTTTTCCCCACATGATTTAGCCTTACTTGTATGTACTTGTAATTATAATTCTTAACAAGCTTAATACTTAAAAAATAAAATTGACAAAGACAATTTTAGAAAAAAAAAAACATAACAAAACAGAAAAAAATCATGTGGAAAAAAACATTATAGCAATCCACAGTAATTTGCGAGAAAAGTTGTAGTGATTTCCTCACATATTGTAACTGTAATTATTAACCAGCTCAATATTAAAAAACAAAATTGAAAAAGATAATTTTGGAGAAAATCATAAAAAACCATATAGAGAAACATTGTAGCAATCAATAATATTTTAAAGAAAAAAATTACAAAACTAAATTCACAATTAGCTCAATATTAAAAAATAAAATCAACAAATATATTTTTAAAAAATAAAAAAATAAAATACAAAAACCATGTGAGAAAACACCGTAGCAATTCACAGAATTTTAAAAGGAAAAAATTATAAAGCAAAATTTTTAACCAGTTAAATATTAAAAATATAAAATTAATAAAGATAATTTTGAAATAAAAAAACCAAAAAAAAGAAATTACTGTTGGGAAAACAAAAAAAAAAGAAAAGTAATATACTGATGAAAAAATATATATAAAAAAGGAAAAAGTGCAAAAAAAAGAAGAAGAAGAAAAAACCCAAAAAAGTAATACAATGTAGATTACATGTGAATAGCAATTCCCCTGTAGTTTGAAAAAGAAATTTATTACTGGTGGGTGATTTAAGGTGACTTATACCACTTAGTAGATGTATTTTTTTATTGGGTTACTTTAATATTGGGAAAGTTATAGTATTTTTCTAATATGATTAAATTTTATTATAAAGTTAAATTCTAATCAGATTAATATTAAAAAAAATTAATAAAGATAATTTTAGAAAAAAATATTACAAAAAAAAAAAAGAAAAGACAAAAGAAACTGGAAAAAAACTATGTGAGGAAAAACTATATCAATTCATAGTGTTTTGTAAGGAAAGTTAGAGTGTTTTCCCCACATGATTTAGCCTTACTTGTATTTACTTGTAATTGTAATTCTTAACAAGTTTAATATTTAAAAAATAAAATTGACAAAGACAATTAAAAAAAAACATAACAAAACAGGAAAAAAAACCATGGGGGAAAAACATTATAGCAATCCATAGTAATTTGTGAGGAAAGTTACAATGCTTTTCTCATATATTGTAGCTGTAATTATTAACCAGCTCAATATTTTAAATAAAATCGAAAAAAATAATTTTGGAGAAAATCATAAAAAAACAAAAACAAAAAAAACCATGTGGAGAAATATTGTAGAAATCAATAATGTTTTAAAGAAAAAAATTTATAAAACTAAATTCTCAATTAGCTCAATATTAAAAAAATAAAATCGACAAGTATAATTTTGAAAAATAAAATATAAAAACCATATGAGAAAACAATGTAACAATTCATAGTATTTAAATAAAAAAATTACAAAACAAAATTTTCAACCAACTCAACATTAAAAATATAAAATTAATAAAGATAATTTTGGGAAAAAAATGAAAAAAAATAAGGAAAAGTACTGTTGGAAAAAAAATTAATACACTGTCAGTGAAAAACTTTATGAAAAAAAGAAGGAAAAAGTGCAAAAAAAAAAAGTAGAAAAAAAAAACCGAAAAAGTGAAAGAAAAAAAGAAAATGTAATCCACTATGGATTACATGTGAAATTGTGAATAGTGATTCCCCTGTACTTTGAAAAAATAATTTATTACTAGTCGGTGATTTAAGGTGACTTATACCGCTGAGTAGATCTATTCTTTTATTGGGTTACTTTAATGATAAATTAATATAATGTTTTTTTAGATGTTCATGGTGGAGAAATTTGATGGATGGATATATAATGTTAAATTTTAATTACAAAAAAAAAGATAATTGAAAAAGATTATTTGTGATGATTATATATAAACTGGCAATATAAACAAAGAACATTTCATTTGAACCAATCTGGATGTTTGATGATGGCGGAATTTAAAAAAGGTTTACATGTTTTTTACAGGCTAGGAAACAGAGAATTCAAAAATAAACAATAATTCCAGAAATATATAGGAAAAATAATCAAAGTAGACTAAACAGTATCTTTGGAGCCTACCAATAATTAAATTTCCTATTATTAATATTTTAAATTATTATTCCAGTTTGACGTGAGGAAGCCTGCAAGCATCCACGCCTGCTCAGAAGAACCCGCATAGCCATCAATAAGAGAAAAGATGGTATTCTATGATGTACTCACAAAATACGACATCGTGTGGATTAGGAACCATTCATTCCAGATCTTGCAGAAGCAAACAAACATTTTGCAGTGCCATAAACTTGAGATGAATATTTTATGATAGTGAATTGGGAAGAGGCAATATGCTTTCTTTCCATTAATCTTTATTAAATAGAAAGATCACCAATTAGTAATTTAAAGCCATAAACTTTGAAGCCAATAAATGATGAGAGAGTCATTCGATTCCACACCAAGTACAGTAGATAAATTGAGAATTTTCCTGTCTTAGGTATACACACAACAATTGATTCTAATTCATTAAACTTAAATTAAAAGCAAATTGAGAGATTGAGGAAGAAGGATGCTTACCCATCTTATCCAAACATTAAGAAAGGACGAAGGACATCCTTAGCGTTAGGATGCTCCCCCTCCACTACTGACTCCCACCATTCTTCTGGATATGCTGTGATTTCTCTAAGAGAAGGGGGAGGAGATGGCTGCCCATTTTCAAGTAACGGAAGACAAATTCCCATCCTCTTCAGCTTCTCACAATTCCATACTGGTTTACAAGGCGAATCCAAGAAGATGGAACCAAGATTTCTGTGATACTGCAATTCCTTACGTAAATTACTTGGAGAGAATCGCAAATCAGTTTTGCACTACAAATGCTTTTTAGTTCTGGTAAATCTTCCAATTGCAGTTTTCTCAACTTTGGGAGTTTGAATTCGGTGTTTCTGATGCTGCTTTCTTCACCCATATCCCCTTCTTCATCCGATCTTGCTCCACCTATTATCTCCTCCATTTTCTCACATCCTTCAACAATAATCTCTTCTAGGTTTACAAGGCGAATCCAAGAAGATGGAACCAAGATTTCCATGATACTGCAATTCCTTACTTTAATTACTCGGAGAGAATCACAAATAAGTTTTGCACAACAAATGCTTTTTAGTTCTGGTAAATTTTCCAAGTGCAGTTGTCTCAACTTTGGGAGTTTGAATTCGGTGTTTCTGATGCTGCTTTCTTCACCCGTATCCCCTTCTTCATCCGATCTTGCTCCACCTATTATCTCCTCCATTTTCTCACATCCTTGAACATCAATCCTTTCCAGGTTTACAAGGCGAATCCAAGAAGATGGAACCAAGATTTCTGTGATACTGCAATTCCTTACGTAAATTACTTGGAGAGAATCGCAAATCAGTTTTGCACTACAAATGCTTTTTAGTTCTGGTAAATCTTCCAATTGCAGTTTTCTCAACTTTGGGAGTTTGAATTCGGTGTTTCTGATGCTGCTTTCTTCACCCATATCCCCTTCTTCATCCGATCTTGCTCCACCTATTATCTCCTCCATTTTCTCACATCCTTCAACAATAATCTCTTCTAGGTTTACAAGGCGAATCCAAGAAGATGGAACCAAGATTTCCATGATACTGCAATTCCTTACTTTAATTACTCGGAGAGAATCACAAATAAGTTTTGCACAACAAATGCTTTTTAGTTCTGGTAAATTTTCCAAGTGCAGTTGTCTCAACTTTGGGAGTTTGAATTCGGTGTTTCTGATGCTGCTTTCTTCACCCGTATCCCCTTCTTCATCCGATCTTGCTCCACTTATTATCTCCTCCATTTTCTCACATCCTTGAACATCAATCCTTTCCAGGTTTACAAGGCTTGGCAGCAAGACAGGAGGGAACAACTTCTTCATACCATTACAACCAGAACAATTAAACCTTTTAAGACCAGAAAATATACCATTATAAGATGGAGATGGCTGTGGTAGTGGAGCAGAGCATAACCAAGAAGATGAAACCAAGCTCTCCATGCTATTGCAACTAATAATACTGATAAATTCCAGTTCAGTTGCATACTTTAATGGCGAAACATCGCCTAAACTTTTCGCATCGATACATCTACAAATTAGTTGCTGAATGTCATTTGAGGAGATGACCGGAAAATCTCCATCTCTATTGATATTCAAATTACCCAAAACAACCATTTTACTTTCCTTACCACTGTACTTAAATCCCCAAAGTCCATCTTCATCCAACTGTCCTACAACAATTTTGTATTTCCTTAGTGATTGGGTCCCATCCCGAGATTTGAGGTACTCCACGTAGTTAGAGTGATCTTCAAAATGGCATTCCAAACTTTCCAACTTCCTCAAGCATCCTACTTCCTTTCCTTCAACTGTTACTGGAGCATATCTTTCCACCCGGTAATCTCTTATCCCCTCTAGAATCCATTCCTCTAGTATCAAGACTTGCAGGTGAGAGAGTTTAGGTAATATCCCACAGGGAAACTTCTTTTCACCACATCCATTCATTCTTAGATACCTCAGTTTGGATAGACATTCCATGCCATGAGGAATCTTTTCAAGTGGAGAATGAGAGAGATCTAACCTCTTTAGTGCCCTGAGCTTTTTCAATGTTGGTACACGGCTTAACCTCCGACAATGTTTGAGCAACAATGAAGTGAGACCCACCAAATCAGAGACAGAATCAGGCAAACATTCAATAGCTGTTTTAGATAGATCGAGGACCTTGAGCCCATGCATTTGCTCGAAAAATGAACCCGCAATGTCTTGCAAACTATGATTACTACATAGCAATAAGGTTGACAGATTTGGACACCTCACTGAATGCCTGGAACAAATCTCTTCAATTTGGTTGTGCATTAGTGAAACGGTCGTAAGGTTCTCAGTCCACTCCTCTGCATCCGGCAATTCTTCTAATTGTGCACCGGCTTCAACAATGGCTTGAGAGTTCTCTTCAAGTATTTGAATGGCCATGTCCCTAATCAAGTCATGCATCTTGACAGAATCACCACCATGCATTCTTTCCAATAGACAAACATTTTCAAGTCTATTAAGCATTGTGTGGCCTTTGTTAATTTCTGCCTCCCTACTCTTTTGACCTTTTACCACTCCCCCATCAATCAAATGATCTATCAGATTCTCTCTAGGGATCTCAAAGTCTTCAGGAAATAATCCACAGTACAAGAAACATCGTTGTAGAGCTCTATCACTTAGGTGGGTGTAACTAAATCTCAATATCTTAAATACCTCCTCTTCCACTTTATCTTGCATAACTCTTGATTGTCTGAGGTCCTCTAAAGCATCGCTCCATTCGTGGATGTCATCTACCCCCTTCATGGTTCCAGCAATTGTTTTAATTCCCAGCGGCAAACCATCACACTCCCTTGTGATAGATTTTGCAATTTGTTCCACTTCTAGAGAAAGTCGTGTGTCATGTCCAAGTATCTCTGTGAACAAAGTCCAAGCTTCTTTATCAGAGAGAGGATTCACTCTGACATTGTTTATGCTATTCATCTGTCGACAAACCTCTTCTGATCGGGTTGTCATAATCAGCTTGCATCCTTTTAATAGGACAGGAATCCCCACTTCGTGTAGCTCAAAAGAGTTCCACAAATCATCTAAAATAAGAATCCATCTTTGTTTCTCCATTAGTTCTTGTGACAATTCTGCAGCTATGTGCAACTCCTCCTCTTCATTGGAAAGAGATAAATTTATACGTTTTGCGATCTTCTTCTGCAATGTATCAATGCTGAAATCTCGAGATACGGTCACCCAGTAAACTTGACGAGAAATATTTACACGACGAGAAATATTTGCAATTCGTCGAAGCTCGTTATAAATATGTTTCAGCATTGTAGTTTTACCAGCTCCTCCCATCCCGTAAATACCAATGGTTGAGACTTCATCATCCATCAACCAAGACCATATCACTTTCCTATTCTCTTCAAATGCTCGACCCACTAGCTTTGTAGAGCCAGTAGGTAAAGGAGCTCCTCTAGTCTCACTTGGGTTGTGTTTAAGGCCTTCAGAAGGCCGAGCTCCTGCGCCAGACTGCACTGATCTTCCACTATTGTTCTCCATATCCTCCTCCTCCTCCACTGGTTCTTTCCTCATTCTATCCATGTTCTGCACATCATTCATAATGGCATCATTGTTTTCTGCTGGAGAACAGAGTTGCTCATCATATCTTGCGTGGCCAAGACACAATAGATCTGCTGGTTGGGATGAATCTCCTCGAGGCTTCTCGACCTGATTAATTGATGGCCTCTCATGAGAGCTACCTCTCTCCAGAAGCGGCACTCGTTCTGTTCTCGGTATAGTCTCAAATGCATCATGCGTAAGCTCTTCAGGGGAACTACGACCCCATGGAAGCTCAGTCTCTAGACTAGCTTGCTCTGTTATTGGTCTGGTCTCCGGTGCAAGTTCAATCCCTCCTCCACACAAATCACATGCAATTTTCCCAGTGAAAAAAGGTTCTCCACGTGCCATTTCTACATGTATCACTTTATTTTTATGTTCTTGAGCAGAAGCTGAAATTGCACAAGATAGTGGATCTCCTCTAGTCTCACTTGTGCTGTAATTTAGGACTCCAGAAGAGCTAGCTCTTGCACCAGGCTGCACAAATCTTCCAGTATTGCTCTCCACATCCACCTCCTCCATTAAAACAGTAGAGATCTGGTCCCAAGGTTCACCAGCTAAGTGATGCACTAGATCTTTGATTTGTGTATCTTCTCTTCTATTATCATTCACATCAACTGTGAGTCTGCAAGGAGAGACATTTCCGTCAACATGATGAGTAAATCCTTCGTTAGTGTTTTCCATGTCTACACGCAAACAAATTCTCTCTTCCTCCCCGCCTTGTTCCATGCCCTGAACTCCCACTTGTTTCCTTCCAGCATCCACAGACAAATTGTCAAGTTCTGCATTGCTTTGTTCCAACACTTGAACCACTGGTTCTGTCCTCACTCCAAATACGTTTTGTGCATCATTCATGATGACATCATTGTTTGCTGATGGAGAACAGAGTTGATCACGTGTTGGTTGGGATGGATCTCTTCGATGCTCATCAGCTTGATTAAATGATGGCCTCTCATGAAAGCTACCTCTCTCCAGAAGCTCCACGTCTTGAACAGTGATGCTAGCCATCCAATCTTCGAGCGAAAGATCTTCTCGTTGGTGTGCCATCATCATTTCATTGTTCTGTAGTTGTGCTGAAACTGAAATTGCATTCGTGACCTCGTTATTGCTTGAGCCTGCTACAGTTTTAAGTTTCTTTTCTGGAGGGCCATCAATTGCTGCAAGGGCTGCGTCTTGGACATGTTGAGGCACTTGTCCACAAATTTTAACACCACGGCATGTCACTCCTGCTAAATGCAATTTGATCCTCGAAATGGAAGTACCTTTGGCAAAACAATGCCCACAAAACTTACACCTCATGCGACCATCATCCATCTTTTCAACATATTCCCAAAAAGATCTGTCAACATGATGCGAAACTGGATCATTCTGTCGAAGCATTTTGATAAGTGGCTCTGTAGAAAAGAAAAAAGAAAAAAGATTTGTCAACGTGATGCCAAAATGGATAGATCAGGTTCAAAATATTGAATGAAAATTAATGGAAGTTACATGAATTGTAAAAGGGAATGTTGAAACTGAAATAAAAAAATTAAAAACAGTAAAGAAATGAAAAAGAAAAAACAATGAATTCAAGAATTACAGAAACAGAGAAAGACAAATTTAATTAGTTCTGGGAACTATAGAATATGATCCTAACTCCAAAGTTTCTCAATAAAATTTCTACAACTTGTTTTGGCACTTAAAAGATCGAAACAATAATAACATGTGAAGAACAAAAAATAATATACCTGGATTCAGCTATTGATCGATGTTCTTCAAGTGCTGGTTTGCTGAGGCAGTATTCAGAAGAAGAAGAAGAAGAAGAAGGAGAAGCACAGATCAGAGAAGAGTATAGGTTAAGCTAGTTCATTCTGATAAGATGTGGAAAGGAAAATAGTTGTGCTGTTTGACAAGAAAGAAGTTGCTGGGAAGGAAGGAAGGAACAACTTTACTGATAGTTCATAGTTCTTTTTAATTTTATTTTATTTATTTATTTTGATTAGGGCTGCATATAACTAAAAACTTCAACAAAAGAAGGAGAAGCCAATTATTGAGCTTCAGTGAGTTAACGTGTGGACCCACCCAGTGTTCAATCTTTGGAAAAGCTCATCTGAAAATGTATGAGCACATGCTAAAGGAAGCTGTGCTGTGTTCCACCTTTTTGCTTTTTCTTGTTTTAACTGACCGTTTGTTTGCGTGGTTGTTTCTGAGCAAACATAATGTTTGGTAATGTTAAAAATGTAAAAAATAACTGGTGGGATCCATGCCAATTCACGTTTTTAACACAACATTAACGAAGCAGCTCCAGGCTACTTTTTTACCTTTGAGATTTGCGTGCACAGTGCAATTCACTTGCACTGTTCGGGTATTTATTTTTTTTAGTGTGTATAGTTTTTGTATATTTCTTTTTTAAAAAAACTAGTTTTCCATTCTCATGTAAATAATATTTTTTTTAAAAAAAAAATAGTATAGAGCGAATTAAATTTACTCGCACTGTAATATCAAATTAATTTTATTCCTGATAATATTTTATCTAATTTTATTGCACGCTCAAAAAATTATAGAAACTGTAGTTCTTATCGAATGAATTTTGTACGTAATAAAATTGTAGATGGTTTAATGGCATAATAAAAAATATTTTATATAAAGTATTATTTATTTCATGAATTAATAATAATAGTTAAATCTACAATATTTAAATTTAAAACCATCAATATTAATATATTTTTAAAAAAATTATTTTATAACCTCAATTTCAAAAACATTCTTAACCAAACACATTAAACTACTTTTTCTTAAACCTCAATTTTAAACACAGTTTTAACCAAACACCTATTTTTTCAAACCAACCTCAACTAAAAGTACTTTTTATAAAACAACTTTTTTTAAACCACAACCACAACAGCTACCGCAATACCAAACACACTTTTAATCAGTACAAGCGTGTGTTTAGAGTATCGATAAGATTGTTTTTTAAAATATTTTTATTTTAAAAAATATATTAATAATATTTTTTTTATTTTTTAAAAATTATTTTTAAAATTAATACATTAAAATGATTTAAAAATATTAAAAATATATTAATTAAAAAAAAATTGAAAGGGTTTTTAAAAAGTACTCCTAAACACCTCTAACTTGTTTGGGGTCTGTCACTAACAGCTCACCTGTGCAAATCGCTTGTGATCCGATCCCTCCAGCACCTATGAGCAATTTTCTTATGAGCAAAGTTTTCATCAGAGAGAGCTTAATTCCTGGAGAATATCAAAATCGATTTAGGGTTAAAGCAATAAAAAAAGTATATATTCTCCATGCATGTATGCATGTTGTTCTGAGACTAGACAATGGAATGAATCTCTGTCAGGTCTAGAAGAAAGGGTTAATTTCCAGTAATGTTGTTTGCCCATGATTGGAAGTTGCTTACGATCCCTTTAATAATGAGATATTGTTATCAATGGCTCAAGCAATATTTTCCCACATAATTACAAATCCAAACACTCTTTAATAAGTTTTTAAAATTTAAAAATTAATCTTAGGATGTAGCTCAACTGGTTAGATCCTGAGTTGGCTTCTTAGAGATCACTAGTTCGAGTCACACAAACCTTAGAGTCACTAGAGGCTTACATGGTCGTTAACTTCAGGCCCCGTGAGATTAGTTGAGGTGTGCACAAAATAACCCGAACATCTATATTAATCTAAAAAAATAATCAAATGAAAAAACCTTGCTAAGTTGATAAATCTTTTTCAATATAAACAATAAAAAAAATTAAAGATGAATTATATTTTTCCGACATCCAAACACCTCTAACAAATATAAAAACTAAAAATCAAATCTAAGTAAATTTTTTTTTTCAAATCTTAATCAATTTTTTCAAACATTATTAGAGATTTAAAATCATTTTTATTGAATACTCATAAGCATTGAAACTAATGCTTTTATAATTGGAATATGCCGGGTCCAAAACATCACTCTCATTCTCTCTTTATTTTTTTTTTATCAAATATAATAAAAATAAAAATTAAGACTGAATTATATTCTTATGATTACACCTTGAATGCGTTGTACCAATCCATGATGCATTTACGCCTATAAATTAATACAATAAAGTATAAAGATCATGTGATTTAATTTGATTTTGTAATCATAATGAAATAAATCAAAGGAATTGGGCACCCAAACTCAATTAATTAATAGCAAATGTTATTTTCAATTTTGCAACTATATATGTAAATAAAGTATGTAAAATTCCAAAACCTTGCTGGCTACATTATCTATCTCATCTCACCTTCCTAGTGTTCTTGAGGTATAATTATAAAATTTAAATTAGTCTGTGAGTTAATTTGAGATTTAACTAAAATCAGATTTAAATTAATTTAAACTAAAAAAAAAAATTAATCCAGTTTAATCCAATTAAAAATAAAAATTAACTCGTAATCTTATATAAAAAAATTATAATATTAAGTTATTAACAAATTATTTATACTTCCATTTTATAAATAATATTTTAATTTTTATAAAAAATTATTATCATCACGGATGAATTCAACAATTATGTCTCCATTTAAATCGTTAATAATTTAGTTCTTTCATCAATTCTATATGTTTTCTTTATTTATTTCTTGAGAAATTAGAAAAAAAAAATAAAAGATTTGAAATTTTGATGAGATTTTGAGAAACAATAATGATATTAAATAATGCTTTAAATTTTCTTAAATGATAAGGACTAATTAGTTATTTATTATACTATAAGGATTAATTAATAATGTGTACAAACTATAAGGACTATAATATAATTGCTTTAAGCCTCAAACTTTGGGTGCTTTATTTATGTTGTCTCAAATTCGTTACTGCGATCAATACTTCACGCTTTAGGGAGTTTCCTCCACTAACCCGACCGAGTCACAACTCAACACTCTGAGTCGCAACCGATTCCGATCTCCTCTCACTCTCTCAGCCCAATTACCACCATGCTTTACGCT
>Ga0325400_1000940_pt1 | contig 23054 bp, 23 predicted proteins | sample PopdelMetagenome_2_FD_205662 | JGI IMG/M metagenome (GOLD analysis project Ga0325400, IMG submission 205662) | Populus deltoides microbial communities from Bellville, Georgia, United States - Xylem-PdKOR-R1 | ecosystem: Host-associated > Plants > Phyllosphere > Stem > Wood/Secondary xylem...
ATGCTTAAAGTTCTGGAAGAGGACAGTGAAGCGATGATTGTGACAGCCTATAACCGGCGTACTAATGAAGTTGAATCAGTTTTATTACAAGAAGAAAATTATGAAGATACTGTCATGGATTATCTACATATATCACCTGAAGAGTTCTACGAAAAAGTAGATACATACCAAGTAATACCTTTAAAAGAGTTTAAATCTCCTACCGGCTTGTAAATAACCAGCTTGACAGCCTCAAAGCCTGTTAGCTATCATAAAACCACAACTTAGCACTCTCAATGCTTTAGTGCTAATTATGATCTAATTGCAAGGAGGATTTCATGGCATCACCATTACAGCCATTGGCTGATTACGTTGTGGCTCAGACCGAAGAAGCCCAAACCCGGACCGCCAGCGGTATTTACTTAGCTCAAGCCGCCCAGGAAAAACCTAAGACCGCCGTTGTCGTTGCCGTCGGCAGCGACGTTAAACACGTCAAAGTTAGTGACCGGATCGTCTATAAAGAGTACAGTGCGACCACCGTTAAAGTCGAAGCCAAAGACTACTTATTAGTTAAAGAAGAAGACATCTTAGCAACCGCTAACTAGAAGGAGATTACTGAACTATGGCTAAAAAAGTATTTTACGATGATGATGCCCGCCGCCGCGTGCTGGCCGGTGCCGAAATTTTATATAACGCCGTTAAAACAACCATGGGTCCGAAAGGTCGCAATGTCGTCATTAGTAAGAGCTACGGCTCACCGACCGTCACTCACGATGGTGTGACCGTCGCTAAAGGCGTTGAAATCGCCGACGTCGACGACGAAACTCTGGGCTACAAAGTTGGCGCTGAGTTAATCAAGCAAGCCGCCAACAAGATGAACGAAGCCGCCGGTGACGGCACCACCACCGTAACCGTCCTGACTTACAACATCCTTAACGAAGCCAACAAGTTGATCGCCGCCGGTCACAACCCGATGCTACTGCGCAAAGGCCTTGAAGCTGCCGCGGCTGAAGTGATTACCGAATTGTCCGGTATGGCCGAAGACATCGCTGGCAAAAAGAGCCGCGTTGCCGAAGTCGCTACCATCTCGGCTGGCGACGCCGTCATCGGTGATCTGATCGCCGATGTCATGGATAAAGTTGGCAAAGACGGTGTCGTTACTGTTGAAGAAGGTCAGGGTCTGGAACTTGAGAGTGAAGTCGTCGAAGGCTTCACGATCGACCGCGGTTTCCTCAGCCCGTACATGGTGACCGACACCGCCCGCATGGAAGCTACCTACAGTAAGCCAGCTATCGTCGTCACCGATAAAAAGGTTTCTAGTATCCAGGAATTTCTGCCACTGCTCGAGAAGTTAGCCCAAGCCGGTAAGAAAGACTTAGTCCTGATCGCCGAAGAGGTCGAAGGTGAAGCCCTCGGTACGCTGGTCTTGAACCGCCTTAAGGGTGTCTTTAACACCGTCGCCATCAAAGCTCCATCCTACGGTGACCGCCGCAAAGATATTCTGAACGACATCGCTATCCTGACCGGTGCGACTGTCATTTCCGAAGACCGCGGTTACACTTTTGAAACAGCCGACCTTGATATGGTTGGTACCGCCCGCCGCGTGATTGTCACCAAGGATCAGACTACCATCATCGAGGGTGCTGGCCAAAGCACCGAAGTCGCCGCCCGGGTTGATCAAATCAATGCTCAACTTGATGGTGCTAAGAAGTTTGATCAGCAACACCTGACTGAACGCCGTGCTGCCCTTGAAGGCAAGGTCGCTGTCATCAAAGTCGGTGGTGCTACCGAAACTGAAATTGAGGAGAAGAAGTACCGTGTTGATGACGCTGTCGCTGCTGTTAAGGCTGCTCTCGACGAAGGTATCGTACCGGGTGGTGGTGTGACTTTGGTTAACTTGGTTAAGTCGATCACTGTTACTAATGACGACGATGCGGCTATCACGGCCGGCAAGCAACTGCTCGTCCGCGCCCTTGAACAACCATTCCGTATCCTGCTTACCAACGCTGGCCTGAACGCCGATGAATGGCTACCACTCGTCCGCGCTGCTAAGCCAGGGCAGGGCGTCAACGTCAACGATCCAACCCGATTAGTTGATCTTAAGACCAACGGTGTTGTTGACCCGGCCCGAGTCACTAAAGAAGCTTTGCAGAACGCCGTTTCAATTGCCGGTACGGCTATGACTATGGGTGCCTTAGTCGTAGAAGTGCCAGAGCCAAAAGCCCCAGCTGCGCCTGATATGGGCGGCGGCATGGGTATGATGTAGCACTTACGCCTGCTGCTTGCAAAAAGTAAACATTAGTAGTATAATATTTGTTATGAAGTTATCTTTTCGCAAGCAGCAACGTACGCCGTATGTCCCCGAAGGTGTTCAGGTCTTTCACGGCGAGCAACCAAGCGCTCCTAAGCCGAAACGCCGAATAGCCGTTTGGGTCGTGTTGGCTATTGTGATTATTGTTATCACGATCATTGCCGGACTCGCCCTTGGCCGATTTTTAAGTACGAATGATGATAATGATGATGCGGCTCAACGCGCAAGTAGTGAACAGCGCGTCAACCAATCGCCTCAGGACGGCCAGCCAGGTGTTAGCCCGACACCCACACCAGTCCTGAATGATACGATTACTGAGTAATAAAAACGTAACATTAAGAAAACACCGGTTATAAAACCGGTGTTTTCTTTTTGCAAAGGGGAAAGTTTTTGTTTAGCCAGCGTTGTGCTGGGTGAAGTAGTTGATTTCGTTAACGACGTCGAGGAGAGCCTGAGCGCGGGCTTTTTCGTCGCTAATCTGGCTGGCGGCTTCGTAGGCGGCCTTTACCAAAGAGTGATCATCGGATGCTTGAATCATCATCATCGTAGTGCGGAACTTTTCTTCTGGAGACTGCTCTAGGTGACCGACAAGTGGAGATAATTCCTGAAGAGCCGACTGCTTGATAGCTAAAAGATCGTCGTTACCGGCAGCGGTTGGTTCTTCGACAGCGGTTTCGGTTGGTTGGACTGGCTCGGCTGGAGTAACGGTTGTTTGAGGCAGATCAGCTGGTGCGCCGAAGCTGCTATTGTCGTCGGCAGGTGCACCAACGATTGGTGAAGCGGCCGGGTTATCGATTGGTTCGGCCGGCGTGAAAGCCGAGACGTCGTCGTGTACCAATGGCGCGTTGTCGTCATGGTGTTCATCTTGTTGGTGCCCAAACATATGTTCCCCTTATGTCCATTAAATGCTTACGGTATACTATACCTATATAATAGGGTAAGCACAAGGATTTTAGACATGGCAGACACACCGCCGAAATTTGATACTACTTTCTTTGATATTAACCCCTATGTTAAGCGGATTGATAAGCCGTGGGGCTATGAGCTGCACTGGGTGCCCGAGACCGCGCCGTACATTGGTAAAGTCATCCATGTGAATAAAGGTGCTCGCTTAAGCTTACAAATTCACGATGAGAAGCAGGAAAGCTGGTTCGTCATCAAAGGTGAAGCCGCCGTCATATGGGAAGGGGCGGATGGCAAGTTGGTGCAGACTAAGCTTGAGCCAGGTTTTGGCTATAGCACTGAGATTGGTCAGCGCCACCGTTTAATTGGCGTGACTGACTGCGATATTATTGAAGTTTCAACGCCGGAGGTTGGTACGACTTGGCGTTTGGAGGATGATTATGCCCGGCCGCACGAAACGCCCGAGCAACGCGCCCACGAACGTAGCGAATAGGCTCGCCGACAGGCCGGTTGTCCAGCTTGGATTCGCTATGGTTCTGGCAGCCGCTGTTAGCATTCTACTATTCGGCTATGGCGCGCTCCGTAATCAAAGCTTGGAGTACGAGTACTTAATCTGGAATCTATTTCTAGCCGGTTTACCGCTCATGTTTGCTTTAATGCTACTTAAAGTTTTACCGAATCGTCCTTGGACTGATTGGCAGCCGCTCGCTCTGACCGTATTATGGCTCGGCTTTCTGCCAAATAGTTTTTACCTGATTAGTGACTACATCCACTTACAGGACATTGTCCGGATCGATATTCTGTATGACGTTGTCATGTTCAGCTCGTTTATCTTCAATGGCGTGACGCTCGGGTTCCTTAGCTTATTACTTATTCACCGTGAGTTACGTCACCGCGCGACGCCGCAGGTTGCCGGATGGATTGTCACACTTATTTTGCTAGCCTGTAGCTATGCCATATTTCTAGGCCGCGACTTAAGGTGGAACACGTGGGACATTATCTTCAACCCGGCCGGCATCTTGTTCGATGTATCCGATCGGTTTATCCGGTTCGGCCAAGATTCGCAGATGGTATTGACGACGGCCGTATTCTTTATGTTACTTGGCTCAAGCTACTTAATTCTCTGGCGTGGTCTGATAGCCGCCAAAGCTCTCAAACAGAGATAATCTGGTATACTTGGCTGCATGAAAGCATCTGTTGAGCAGGCATTATTGGAACTAATTGAGCGGTTGTTTAATGCGCAACTTGATCTGCAGCTAACGCGCCCTGATCCGCGGTTCGGCGATTATACGACCAATGTTGCGCTACGACTAGCCGGTACGGTTCAGCAAGCGCCGCGCCAAGTTGCCGAAGCGATCGTCGCCGACCTTGAAGCGCAATCGATTGATTGGCTGCATGACGTTCAGATCGCTGGCCCCGGGTTTATCAACCTGACACTTACCGATGCGGCTTTATTAAGTCAGCTAGAGTCCTTGCAACCGACTCAAACCTACGCCAATAAGATTGTCGTTGCCGAGTACTCCGATCCAAACCCTTTTAAAGTCCTGCATGCCGGTCACTTTTATACCAGTGTGGTCGGTGATGCCATTGCTAATTTGGTTGCAGCGGCTGGCGCCGAAGTGCATCGGGTCAATTTTGGAGGCGACGTTGGTATGCACGTTGGTAAAACGATGTGGGCAATTATTGACGAACTCAAGAGTGAGTCACCGGAGCTATTACAGACCGTGCCGTCCGACAAGCGTTCGGAATGGTTAGCGGCCGCTTATGTCCGTGGCAACAACCTATACGAAGATAACGCCGACATTAAAGCCGAGATGGTTGCGCTCAATAAGCGGATTTACGACATCGTCAATACAGATGATCATACGTCAGATCTGGCGCAGCTTTATTGGACCTGCCGCCAATGGAGTTACGATTATTTCGATGCTTTCTATGAGCGTATCGCTACCCAGTTTGAGAAGTATTATCCAGAAAGTCAGACAGCCGCTATTGGTTTAGCTACGGTCAAAGAACATATTGGCTCGGTCTTCAGTGAATCCGATGGGGCAATCGTCTTTAAGGGTGAAGACTACGGCCTCCACACTCGAGTGTTCATTAATAATCAGGGTATTCCAACCTACGAAGCCAAAGATGTCGGGCTCATCATTAAAAAACAAGAAGATTATAAGTTTGATGAATCGATCATTATAACGGGGAATGAGCAGGCGCAGTACATGGCCGTCGTGCTCAAAGCGATCGAGCAGTTTGCGCCGGAATTAGCCCAGGCTACGACGCACCGGACACACGGTATTGTTAAGTTAGCAGGTAATGTTAAGATGAGCAGTCGCCGTGGTAATATCCTGCGGGCCGTCGATGTTCTGGATGCCGCTGCCGAAGCTAATCAAGTGGCTACTGGTAAGGATGATCCAGCCGTTGTACTCGGCGCCATTAAGTACGCCTTTCTCAAGAACCGGCTTGGCGGCGACATCATTTACGATCCGGCTGACTCGGTTGCTCTAGAAGGTAATTCAGGTCCGTACTTGCAGTATGCATTAGTGCGAGCCCGTAGCATTCAACGAAAGGCGATCGAAGCCGCCAGTACGCCGACCGACCTTGACGTGGCTGAACGTCAGCTAGTTTTGAAGCTAAGCCAGTACGTTGAAACAGTTGACTTAGCTGTCGCCGAATATTTCCCGCACCATATCTGTGGTTATTTATATGAATTAGCCCAAGTCTTTAACCGGTTTTATGAGCAAAGCCGAGTACTGGATGACCCACGGACACCACAGCGTCTCGCGCTTTTAGGTATTTACGCTGACGTGCTGCAAAACGGACTGTCGCTGCTCGGTATTCCAGCTCCTGAAAGCATGTAAACACGCCGTTAGCATGATAAATATTTCATAACGTTGATGAATGTTTTATGCCAGAATGAAAGTCGTTAGGAGGTACTATGACTGTACAAAAAACTGATGATGAATGGCGCACCGAACTGACGCCCGAACAATACCAGGTCTTACGCCAGCAGGGAACTGAAGCACCTTTTACCGGAGCTTTACTACATAATCACGACAGTGGCGATTACAACTGTGCAGCTTGCGGCAAGACTGTCTTTAGTAGTGATACCAAATTTGATTCCGGTTCCGGCTGGCCCAGCTTTTATGACGTTGCTAACACCGAAGCCGTCCATTTGATCGAGGACAGCTCACACGGCATGAGCCGGGTTGAGGTCCGTTGCGCCAACTGCGACGGTCATTTAGGTCACGTCTTCCGCGATGCGCCTGAGCAGCCAACCGGCCTACGGTTCTGTATCAATTCGGCTGCCTTAGATTTTGACAAGAAAGCTTAGCAGTCGCCGCTGTAATGCTTTTCGCCCCAGGCTGCCATCTGGCGTAGGACAGGCAAGAGGTCGTGACCCTTTTCGGTCAGCGTGTATTCAATACGAGGCGGTACTTCAGCAAAACTTTGTTTGGTAACGATGCCGTGTTGTTCAAGATCATCTAAACGCTGACTGAGGGTGCGAGGGTTGATCGAACCGACTGATTTCTCAAGTTCGCTAAAGCGCTTTGGACCAGTACAGAGATCGCGAAGGATTAAAGCAGTCCACTTATTCCCGATGATTTGCATGGCACTAGCAATGCAACCAATCTTTGGCTCGACATCGGTAGGATGAGTAATAGGCGTATTCATAGGTTAATACTTTACAAAATATAGCCAAGTGCTACAATGTTTATACTATACTTAATATATCATAGGAGCGACAGAAATGAAAGTTCAAATTATTGTTGGTAGTACCCGCCCGGGCCGAGCAACCGATCGAGCAGCCCAATGGGTAGCGAAAACAGCTGTAAGTAGTGATGCTGAATACGAAGTAGTCGACCTTCGTGATTATCCATTATCGTTCTTCGATGAGCCGATTTCACCACAGTACAACCCAGATCGCCAGGCAAGTCCTGAAACTCAAAAGTGGCTTGATAAAGTCTCCGAAGCCGATGCTTACGTCATTGTTACGCCTGAGTACAACCGCTCAATTCCAGCTATCTTAAAAAACGCTTTGGATCACTTAGCATTTCAGATGGCTCACAAACCAATTACAGTCGTATCACATGGTGGTAATGGTGGCACACAAGCTCACGCCACCCTTAAGCTGATCATTCCGCAGATCCAAGCTGTTAATATTCCAGCCAATGTTTACATCAATGGCATGGCCGGCATGGTCTTCAGCGAAGATGGCGAACTTAATGATGAACTTAAGTCTAACCCATACGGTCCACAAGGTGCTTTAGAAGGTGCGCTTAAGCAACTGACCCAGTACGCCGAAGCCTTGAAGCCACTTCGTTCTTAACGTTTATTGAACGTTCACTAAAAGCCCTGTGATAAACAGGGCTTTTTTTGTTATAACAGAGATAGCGTATACTAAAGGGCAATATGGCAGACATCGATAAATCTATCAAACCAACCAAGCTACTATGGGTCGACCTCGAAATGACTGGTCTCGACCCGAACGAACACGTCATCATTGAGGTAGCCGCCGAAATTACCGACATGAACTTCAAGACGTTAGCTAGTTACGAAGCCGTTATATGGCAGTCCGACGAAGTCTTGGAACGCTCTAACGAATGGGCTTATAAACAGCACACTGCCAGCGGCCTAATGGATCGCATTCGCAACCAGGGCAAACCCGAGACAGATGTCGTCCACGAGCTGGTCGGTTTCATTAATTCCCATTTCAACACTGAGCCGGCCGTATTGGCGGGCAATAGTATTCATAATGACCGCAACTTTATAAAAAGGTGGTGGCCGGAAGTCGACGATCTGTTGCACTACCGGATGCTCGACGTCAGTAGTCTTAAAGTTATCATGCAAGGTAAGTACGATGTTCAGTTCGAGAAAAAGGAAGTCCACCGCGCTTTCGATGATATCCAGGCAAGTATCGCTGAACTACAATTTTATCTTGGCTTATTAAAAGGGCAGGACAATGGATCATAAGACGGTCGAGGAATATGTTCTAAGTATGCCAAATGCCAAGCTGGATTACCCGTTTGGTGAAGGCACGGCCGTATATAAAGCTGGTGATAAGATGTTCGCTTTAATTACCGAAGGTAAAGACCCGGTTCAGATCAGCCTTAAATGTGATCCGCAGCTTGCCACGACACTACGAGAGCGGTATGAAAGCGTGCTGCCCGGCTACCACCTCAATAAAAGGCATTGGAACACGATCATTTTGAGCGGTCAGCTACCGTGGGATGAAGTTCAAGACCTTATCCGTCACTCTTACTTGCTAGTTACTGCTTAGCTTGTTTAGTTAAAAGCTCAGCGTGGTCATAAGAAGTAGATAACACTTGTTTGGCGCTATCGCCACTGACTTGGTTATAGGTTTGTTGCAATGATGCCTGGTATTTTTCAAGCTTGGCTACGAGGATTTCATTGAATACGCTATCGAATGTGCTGGTAGACAGAGAAGTGTCTAACCGTTTGCTAGCGTTAGCGTCCGCTCCCAAAGCCAATTGTTCGCTTTTGAAGCTAGTGCCGTTTTTGGATAGGTAGCTATTTAGATTAGTAGCGTCAGTCGACACCGTCATATTAGTTGTTAAAGCAGTCGTACGGGTTTTGGCGGAGGCGTCATTTTCGGCGCTACCGATCGAAGAGATCCGAATGAGTTCGGCTTGCTGTTGAGACAGACTCAAAAAGGCTTGTTGGTTCGGGTTCGGCCGATTACCCAACAGTGCGAAGGCACCTACTAGAAGCAATATGATCACTAAAGCTATTACTACAAGAATCAATTTTGATGAACCACCGCCGAACAGTGATGTTTTGGCCGTCGGCTTAGCCGGGTTCATGATGAAAGCATAGTCGTTCGGGTTGGCGTTACTTGGGGCCGGATAGGTCGGCAGGGGGTTAGCGTTTGGTAATTGGCCGGGAGCAGGGTTGGTTGGTGCGCTAGGCTGGATCGAACCACCTGGAACATAGTCGGCTGGCTGATGCGGTTGCAAAGGCGCCGGCGGAGGAGAAGCCGGGGAAGCCGGGCTACCAGGTTGCTGAGGAGAGCCACCGTACGGCGGTTGAGGTTGCATTCTTTTATTTAACCATAATCACCATGTTAATGCCTATAAATAAGATACAATACGATTATTATGGATGCCGTAGCCGAGATCAAATCACGTCTTAACATTGAGGACGTCATTGGTGAGTACGTCGAGCTCAAGCGGGCCGGGCGTAACTTCAAAGGTCTCAGCCCGTTCGGCAGCGAGAAGTCGCCAAGCTTCATGGTCAGCCCCGACAAGCAAATCTGGCACGATTTCAGCAGCGGCAAGGGTGGTAACATGTTCAGCTTTATTATGGAGATGGAAGGCCTGGATTTTAAAGGCGCGCTCGAGTTATTGGCCCGTAAGGCCGGCGTTGACTTGGAGCAGTTCCGAGGGCAAGGTGGTCCGTCCGGACAAAGCAAGGAAGCCCTATTTACGATCCTCGAACTGGCCACCAAGTTTTACCAGACCCAGTTCGCCGGTAACCGTGAAGCTTTGGAATATGTGCTTAGAAAGCGACAATTCAGTAAAGAAACGGCACTTGAATGGCAACTAGGCTACGCGCCGAACAGTGGCCGAGCGCTGGTCGACTTTCTAAAGTCTAAAAATTATAAAGAAGCCGACATCAAGCTGGCTGGCCTTACCAATCGCTACGGTGGGGACATGTTCCGTGGCCGCATCATGATTCCATTGGCTGATCCGCAGGGGCGGGTCATCGGCTTTACAGCCCGCTTATTGGCCGACGATCCGAACGCGCCGAAGTACATCAATACTCCCCAGACACCGCTTTACGACAAAAGTCGACACGTCTACGGCTTACACCTAGCCAAAGACGCGGTCCGCCGGAGCAATTACGCGGTCGTCAGCGAAGGCAACTTAGACGTGATCGCATCGCATCAGGCCAGCGTTCGTCAAGTGGTGGCTACAGCTGGGACGGCCCTGACCGAACAGCATTTAAAAGCTCTGAGTCGTTTTACGGGCGATATCCGTCTCTGTTTTGATGCTGACAAAGCTGGTTTGAACGCAACTGAGCGGGCAATTCCAATTGCCAGCAAAGTTGGCGTCACCCTTAGTATTATTAGCCTGCCAAGCGGCAAAGACCCGGACGAATTAATCAAACAAGACAAGACAATTTGGGAGCAGGTAATTACGAAGCCTCAGCCAGCGCTTGATTGGTTAATCGAGCGCTATAAAGTTCAGGTCGACATTACGACAGCACCGGGTAAACGCCAATTTACAGATGTACTACTACCAACTATACAGGCCTTAACTGACAGTGTTGAGAAAGATCATTACCTCAATCTGCTGGCTGAAACATTGCAAGTGAACCGAGAAGCGTTGACCACTAAACTAGCTGATACCAAAGCAGCCGATAAACCAGCGCTTAAAAAGACGCCAAAACCAACTGTCGTCGATCCTCTATTGCAAAAAACCAACCGTTCGATCGGACTACTCATGAGTATCATGTTGGTTCAGCCGACTCTCCGCGACCGATTAGAGACAACACCTGAATACATTTTTGAAGGCGAAGCCGCTGATATGCGTCAGTTCCTGCTCGATAACCGCGAGTTCAACGTCCGTAAAGCCGAAGGTCTCCCTGCCGAACAGCGAGACTACGGCAATCGCTTACTGCTTCAATACGAAACCGAATATCAACCGCTTGATCCATCTGAAATACCGTATACTGCCGATTTGCTCCGCCGTTCGATCATTGATGACTATGCAAAATACCAAACGAGGCGCCTGAGTCAGGCTATGGAATCACAAACACTAAGTGATGAAGAGCAACGAGCTTTACTTACCAAAGTCGCCGCACTCAATAAGCTCCGTCGCTAATCGTTCAATCTTATCAAATGTGATATAATAAAAGTAATAGGGCTGCCGGGCTATATCTGTTTATCCAAACTGCCGGTATCTAGCCGAATGACACAAAAATTGTAACGCCAAATAACTTTAGAAGGAGTCTCCATGCCAAAGGCACCCAAAAACGACGCACCTGACTTACAGGCCGTCAAAGCTGAGTTAGTCGAAAAAGCTAAAAAGGCCGGTAAGATCGACCAAAAAGAAATCATCGCCGCTATCGCCGAAACCCCTGAAAATACCGAGCTACTCGACAGCCTCTATACCGAACTGGCCGATGCTAACGTCGAAGTCAGTGCCGGCGAAGCCGAACCAGATCCGACCGTCGACTGGTCACTTGAGGACGACGAAGAGGAAGAAGTCCCCGAAGCTCAGGTTTTCCTGGAAGACGATGTCGCCGATGACTCCGTCCGCTTGTACCTGCGTGAAATCGGTAAGATTCCGTTACTTAATGCCGAAGAAGAACTTGAGTTAGCCCACAAAGTCATCGCCGGTGACAAGCGCGCCAAAGACAAGATGGCTGAAGCCAACATGCGTCTGGTCGTCTCGATCGCTAAGCGCTACGTCGGCCGTGGCCTCGACCTGCTCGACCTCATCCAAGAGGGTAACACCGGTTTGCTCCGCGCCGTCGAAAAGTTTGATCCGGATAAAGGCTTTAAGTTCAGTACCTACGCTACCTGGTGGATTCGCCAGGCCATTACCCGTGCCATCGCCGACCAGGCCCGCACCATCCGTATCCCGGTCCACATGGTTGAGACTATTAACAAGCTACTCCGTACCCAGCGCCGTCTGACTCAAGAGCTCAACCGCGAGCCAACCAACGAAGAAATCGCTGCCGCCATGGAAATTGAGCCGGACAAGGTCGAGCACATCATGAAGATCAAGCAGGACATTTCCTCGCTCGACGCCAGCATCCGCGACGAAGACGAAGATACCACCCTCGGTGAATTCATCGAAGACGACCAAACGGAACCGCCAGAGGTTTCAGCTAATAACCAGCTTCTTAAGGAGCAAGTCCGCGACATGCTCGACGCCCTCACCGAACGCGAACAAAAAATCCTCAAGCTCCGTTTTGGCCTGGAAGATGGCAAGTCTCACACCTTAGAAGAAGTCGGCCAGGAATTTGCCGTAACCCGCGAACGCATCCGCCAGATCGAAGCTAAGGCTTTGGCTAAGTTGCGCAAGCATCGGGATGCTAAGAAGCTGCACGATTACATTAAGTAGCTTCTAAATCTCTCGTAATACTTACGCTTAGTTAGAAATCTTACTAAGCGTAAGTATTTTTCTTTCTTTATGGTTATTTTAAGCATATGATGCAATTAGCATAACTATTAGAGGGGGAGGGTAGTATGAGGTTTGGGCTTAAACTAACGCCAAAGCGGACGGGTACTTATCGTCTGCATCGAAGTTCATTAACGGAACGATCGACGTACAAACGTCATACTTCATTTTTTAAATCAAAGACACGCCGGTACGCACTGGCGTGTTTTGTATTTCTAGGCTTATCGAGCTTAGGCTTCGGAGCGAATGTGTATAGCGATGTATTAAATAAGATCTTGGGCCCGGAATTAAAGAGCCTTAGCAGTAAGGCTGATATAGCCACCATCCCAGCCGAGTCACGTCTGAGCAATTCGACTGCCATAAACGCATTATCCAAAGAAAAACAGGATGTTTTGCAGCAAGAGCGTAAAAAACTCACGGAAACTCCCAAAGAGGCACGCACTCCAATCAAGCTCTTGGATCAAAATGAAACTACCAAGACATTTTTAAATAATGACGCCACCATCACCCGTGAAACCTCTATTAACCCGGCCCGTTTCAAAGTAAACGACAAATGGGTCGACATTGATACGACTCTTAAGAAGGATGAAAAATCCGGTAAATGGTCGACAACCCAAAATACCTGGAAAGCCAGCTTTGGCGCTATGACGGCCACCACCGGTGTCGAGATGAACAAGGGCAAGCAAACACTTACGCTATCCCCAGTCGATGGCCGTAAAGTTGAGCCGACCGTAGCGACGGTAGGTAAAAAGCAGGTCGTGACATATAAAGATGTTTGGCCAGGCGTAGACCTTAAATATAGCGTATCTTCGACCGAACTCAAGGAAAGCATCTGGATTAATAATCCGGATGCCGCAAAACAGACCTTTAAATTCAAGGTTTCTGGCGCTACTTTGACACCAAGTACAGAACAAAAGGGCGCCTACGATCTGGATGGTGACTTAAAGGGTTATAAGATCTCGGCTTCAACGCTCTTTACCACTGAAGGTATCGTCGGTGGTGAACCGTACCTCGTTCAGTCGCTCGAAAATAATACTATCAGTATGAGCCTTGATAAGGCCTGGTTAGCTACTCAAACCGAAAAAGCTTATCCAATGATGATCGATCCGACCGTCGTGGATTGGGCTAACCAAAATTACGCGAGCTATAACAATACGGGCTATGTCTGTGGGGCTGGTATGGGCTGCGGCAATAGCACCGGCAATAATCATCCTTACTACATCTGGCGAACGGTTACGCGAACTAATTTTGTGAATAACTTTAGTGATAAAAACACTAAGCTGACTAACGCCACGTTGTACCTTGAGATGACTACACCTGGTGAAATACCTGATCCAGGCACCTATAGCCCAAAAAATATATATGTCCGTCACGCCGGTGCATTGAATTATAACGGCGGTAACAATGGATATGGTGTGGCACAGTCTGTAATCGGTTCGTCCGGCAACATCGATGTGACAGGTATATACCAGAACGCAATAAATAATAACGATTATGGCATCTGGTTAATGATAAACGGCGAAGAGTCGGCCGCCTATTCGTACAAATTTTTTGACTGGGATGCGACACGCGTAACGTACACCTACGATGAAATGCCCAACCCAACTCTCAGCTCGCCTGAAAACGAAGCTGTCGTTGTCATGCCTCAACCGCACTTGGTAGCTAACCAAACCAATTTTCACGGCTACCGCATGAAGTATAACTTTAAATTAGGTACCACGCCTGATGCCGAAGGTGGCCAGGTCGTCGAGTCCGGCCCGCTTGATACACCACAATGGACAGTACCGGAAGGCGCCGTCAGTGATGGAACGACTTATTACTGGAAAGTGACGACTACGCCGGCTGACTATCCAACCGCATCGCCCAAAACTAGCGATGTCAGGAGCTTCAGGATAGATCTTCGAAATGGGAAGAATTCTACCCAAGCGTTCGATAACGTCGGGCCGTTCAGGGCAAACCTTAATACCGGTAATGTCAGCATGAGCACCAAATCCCACTCGATTACCGCATTGGCCGGCGAGCTAGGACTGGGCTTAGAATATAATTCACCAATGCGCTCCCAACCGGGATTGATGGCCGAATACTGGAATGATTCGGCTAACTGCGCTTGTTTCCCTAACAGCGCACCAACGTTGACACGTATCGATGGTAACGTGCAGTTTGATTGGGGTAACGGCTCGCCGGAACCTGGTAAAATCACGACTGATCATTTCTTAGCTCGCTGGACAGGGTACTTCGTGGCACCATTTGCCGGCAGCTATAAATTTGGGGCCGACGCCGATGACGGCGTCCGCATCAAGGTTGACAATAACATGGTACTAGATAGCTGGGGTTATGCATCGCCCACCAAACGCTTCGGTGGAACCGCCGTTAACTTGACAGCCGGGCAGGTCGTACCGATCACGGTAGAATATTTCGATTGGGAAAACGGCTCTAAAATCCAACTCTTTATCCAAAATAGTGCATTCGTAGACGCTAATACTAATCCGACAGGTGAGCGTCCAATGTTGGCCCAATGGTTGCAAACCGGCGCCCGTAACATTGCTGCCCAGCAGGGTTTAACCGGCCGGTATTACTATAACTCTGGTACGACGAGCGCACCGGCCTTTCCGGCAAACCAGGATGATCCGACCAAGCTCTTCCTGACTCGCACCGACGGGTACTTGTCATACAATTGGGGCTATAACAAGCCAAGCCCAACCGGACCAACTGACGACTTCCTAGTCCAGTGGACAGGCTATTTCACGCCCAAAGTGACAGATACGTATAAATTCCGGGCAACATCCGATGACGGCGTGCGGGTCTGGGTTAATAATATGACAACACCGATCATTGATAATTGGCCAACACCAACCAATGCTTCGACTGGAGCTTTATCGGGGGACGTTACTTTAAATGCCAACCAACGCTATGCCATCAAGATCCAGTACTACGAAAACTCAGGACCAGCTAACTTTAAGCTAAACCTTTTGACTTCAGCCGCCAGTGGCTCGCAGGAAAGCGTCATACCGGCTAGCATGTTGACGCAGGACAACACCGGCCTGCCGACTGGTTGGGCTGTGTCGACCAGCCTTGATGAAAGCAACCAGTACGACCGAGCGACGGCTGGTAGCAATAGTATGGTCATGGGAACGGCCGGTGGTGCTAATAACGAATACAATTACCAAGACGGAGATTATAAACCGTCAGTAAATGACGATGGTCATTTATCTACCAACGCTAATGGCGTATCAACCCTACAGGGTAGCGACGGATCAACCACCACGTATAATCCGAACGGCACCATCCGCTCAGCGACAAAGCCGCGCGATGGCCAGAATCCGGCATCTTTCAAATACGATTACGACGGTGGCCGCATAACCAAAATAACCGATGGTACCAGCCCGAACCGCTACGCCGAAGTACTCTATGCCGGTAACGCTGCTTGCCCGGCTGTACCAAACGGCTTTGTGGCCGCACCAGATAAAATGATCTGTTTGATCAGAACATCGGACGGCCAACAAACCCAGCTACAGTACGCTAATGATGGAGCCGGTAAGCCGCAGCTGGCCCGGTTGGTTAAGCCGGGTAATGAAGTTACCGACTTTGCGTATGACGGGCAGGGTACCGGTATGATCCAACAAATCCGGGACGACGTAGCCAACGATGCGATCCGGGCAGGCGTCCGCAACCAGGATGTAACCGCAACTACTCAGCTGACATACGATGCACTCGGCCGTGAAGCCAGCATCATCATGCCGGCAGCCACGGCTAACGCTACCCGCCAGGCGCACAACTACAACTTCATGAGTCTCGACCCGCTAAACCCGGCCAACACCGACATCGGCTTTACGAACGTAAAGGTCGCTAATGCCACCGAACCGAACGGCTTTAGCCGCCAAGTGTATTACGATAAGTTTTACCGTTACACCAAAGACACCAATATTGCCAACCTGACTAATGTAACAGAATGGGATCCGAAGAAAGATCTGGTGTTGTCGACGACCGATCCAGCCGGCCTTAAATCGACCACCATCTATGACTACGCCGATCGGGCAACCGATACCTACGGCCCGGCACCGGCCGCTTACTTTGATACGGCTACGCGGTTACCTAAAACGACGCCAACCAATTACGCCACGCAAGTCGAACGCCAGCAGACGGTCTACGATGGGAACATCAGAGGACTCGAAGCTATGTATTACCTGGTGCAATCCAACCATGGGTCGCTAGACCTTGGCGATACGGTCATGGGCCGCTCGACCGGTATTAACGGCACGAATGGCACCAACGGTGATCTTGTCCGTAACTGGGGCGCGGCTACTCCGTACAACCAGGCCTGGGGAGTCCGATTGACCGGCGACATATTACTACCGGAAGCCGGCAACCACACTTTTGTACTCAACTCTAATGACGGCGCCCGCTTATACGTAAACGACAAATTAGTCATCGACGACTGGGGTGCTGGAGGTTACCGAAGCCATGGTAGTGCCGTCGTCAACGCACCAACGGCCAATACGTACATGCGCATCAAAGTCGAATACCGCGATCTTGGCAACGGAGCCGGCGCCCGTTTAGAGCTATCCAAGGCAGCGCCTGGTGGTGGCCAGACAACTGCCATCGGTAACTTACTGATACCGCGGTATGGCCTGACAACTTCGCAGACCTCATATGACTCATCGGCTGCCGTCGGCAACCGGACAACGTCTACGACGTACGGGACAGCGCCTGAAGTAGGGCTGCCAGCGGCTTCGACCGTTGATCCAGGCGGCTTGGCACTGGCAACCAATAGCTCATATGAAGCACCGTCGTCGACAACCTTCCTGCGTAAGACATCACAGACCTTGCCAGGCGGCACCGTAACCAATTACGCCCACTACGGCGCCAACGAAACGGCTGATAACCCATGTACGACCAACGTCACCGAAGCCTGGAAGCAGGGTGCCCTGATGAAGAGTCGCACCGAACCGGGCTTGGCCAATGGCGCCGATCGGGTAACCACCATGGTCTACGACGAAGCCGGCCGCATGGTCGCCAGCCGCTACAACAACGAGCCCTGGAGTTGCTACAGCTACGACGCCCGCAGTCGCACATTGCAGGAGACCATCCCGGCTTTCAACGGCGCAGCTGCCCGAACCGTCACCTACGACTACGGCCTTGACGCTAACGGCAACGCCGCGGCCAACGGCAATCCGCTCGTCCAGCGCAAAACTGACTCCGAAGGAACCATCGCTACGACCTACGACCTCCTCGGCCGCTCCGTCCAGTACTCCAACGCCTACAACGAGACCACCGATTATAGCTACGACACGATCGGCCGCTTGTCCGGAACGAACAATACCTACTATGGCAACGAAACCTACGTCTACAACAATCTCAATCGCCTTACCGAGCAAAAGCTCGATGGTACCACCTTGGCCACCGTCAGCTACGACGCCTTCGGCCGGATGAGTCAAGTGACGTATCCGAACGCTGGCTCACAAAAGCTCGAGCTACTACGCGATGCTTTCGGACGGGTCAATCAGAAGAAGTACACGCTCGGGGACGGCACTACCACCATCTCGGACGCCGTTACCTATAGCCAAAGCGGCCAGGTCATCTCGAGCCTCGAAAACGGTATGACCAGATCATACGGTTATGACAAAGCCGGCCGCCTGACATCAGCCGCCGTCGGTAGTACCCAGTTTAGCTACGGCTTTGATACGCCGACTAATTGCGGTACTGGAACCAACGCCAACGCCGGCAAGAACTCCAACCGGACTTCGCAAACCAGATCAGCACCTGTAGCCTCCTATACCACTACCTATTGCTACAACGCGGCCGACCAGCTGGTCAGCAGCAGTGACAACAAGCTGACCAACCCGGTCTACGACCCCCACGGCAACACCCTCAGCCTCGGTGCCGGCAGTGAAAAGACTGTCTTCTGGTACGACAGCAGCGACCGTAACACCGCCATGATCCAAAACAACGGTGCCGTCGAAGCCTTCTACTCCCGTGACGCCGACGACCGCGTGAAGTACCGCTCCCAGGACAACAACGGCGCCAACCAACAGCAGAGCTGGTACGGCTACATGAATGACCAAGACTCAGCCAAGTACGTCCACCGAGCCGACTGGGGCATTACCGACAAGTTTGTCAGCTTGCCGGGTGACGTTCTGCTAACGATCAAGCCATTCGAATCCGGCAACAACCAAAAGGTATATAGCCTCACCAACATCCACGGTGACACCTTCGTAACCACCAATACCGCTGGTACTAGCACTGGCACATATCACTACGACCCATTCGGCACACTCTTAAGCGGTACGGACGCCGCCAACGGCCCCCTCGGCACTAGCTTCGGCTACCTCGGTACCCACCAAAAGCAATCCAACAACGACTTCGCTTTGAAGCCACAGCAGATGGGGAAGCGGATTTATATTCCAGCGCTTGGACGGTTCCTGAGTGTGGATTCAATGGAGGGTGGTTCACTTAATAGATACGCGTACCCAACCGACCCTGTAAATGGTAATGATCTTGATGGTATGTTTTGGCGTGGAGCATCGCAAGTTGGTATTTTCGCCGCCTCGGCTGTGGGCACCGCCGCATTATGTGCTGCGACAGCTGGTGCTGGCTGTGTACTTGGAGCGGCTGCAATTGGTGCAGCATCAAGTGCAGGATCAAACGCTGTGGGGCAAGTCGGTAATGGTAAGAAGTTTGACACGGGTTCGCTAGTGAGAGACACGGCAATTGGTGGAGCGCTTGGCGCAGTAGGTGGTAGAGGTATAAATGGGCCTAATAATGTTCTAAGGGCATACAATGGTAGGGTAGCAGCAGGGCCAGCCAAGTCTCATTACAATAGTGGCAGCATTGCAAGTAAAAACCCGTATCATTTCGAAATTAGCGGGCGTAATAAAAAAGTTTTCCTTGAAAATGTTAAGACTAATCGTACAATATTTTGTAAGAGTAGAGGAGCGCCATGTTACTAATAGATTTTTCTTCTATCGTACAGACTATTGATGACTCACTTGAAAAGTATCGACGGAGTGGCTTCACCGTTGAGTTTCAAAGTGACGACAGTAATTATGAAGCAATAATTAACAAGGATGATAAAAAAGCTATAATAAGAGATGGCATGGTGAGGGGGGATGCATGGAATAAAAAACCTCCGAAAGACACTTCTTTTGACGTTCTATTTATTACGAATGGGACAACATTTTTAAAATACATGAGCGATTACCCCATGGATCAATATCCAATCCGTATAACTGAAGCATTTAACTTTATAGACAACTTTTTTGCCGAGAATTACACTATTACGAATGAAAGATATTTCTATTTCTGGAATAAAGATTATATGCACATCTGCGTCAATGATGAAATCTCGCACTTACTTGGAGTGCATCAAGAAAACATAACAACCAGATAGGTTGATGGCTGTATCGCGGTCTATCACTAATATGATTGTAATTTCATAAAACGGCTTTTGAATATTAAATTCGTTGCTTTGGTAAGTAGAGCTAATAGTCTGATCAGTAGCTGGTACTACCACATGAACGATCAACATCCACGGTGACACCTTCGTAACCACCAATACCGCTGGTACTAGCACCGGTACGTACCACTACGACCCATTCGGTACGATCCTAAGCGGCACCGCCGCCGCCAACGGCCCACTCGGCACCAGCTTCGGCTAACTTAGCACGCACCAAAAGCAATCCAACAACGACTTCGCTTTGAAGCCGCAGCAGATGGGCGCGAGAATCTATATACCAGCGCTTGGACGGTTTACGAGCGTAGATCCGCTCGAAGGCGGCGCGGCCAACCGGTATGTATATGCGACCGATCCGGTGAATACGGCAGACATAAACGGGCAATTCCTGGAGACAGTCGCCGACATAGCGTCAATTGGCTATAGCGCATACCAACTGTACAAAGATCCTTCCTGGGGTAACGGTGGACTACTAGCCGCAGACACGGCGGCGACGTTCGTACCGTTCGTGCCGGCAACGGGGGCTTTTAGGGCGGGGAGTAAGGGTGCTGACAAAGGATCTGATTTAGCCAAAGGCGCAAGGAACTGGAGACAAGATAAAAAAATATCTGATAAAGAAGCTCGTATGTTAGGCGATCATGCTGAAATAGCAGAGATTAAAAACAAAGGTAAGTCAGCCAGTAGAGATTTATATAAAGACAAAAAAGGCAATATATATGTTAAACCTAAAGGCGGCAACGGGCCTGGTGAATCTACAGGACTAAACATCAACGATTACTAGTCTAAAAAGTTATAAATGTTACTATTAATAATATGTCAAACGATCTAAAAGCATTTGCAAGACTCATAGTATCCGATTTCACCGATGACCCTCGGAAATTTTTAAGAGACATTATTACGCCTGATAACTTATGGATAGAAGGTGAGTATCGAGAAGTAGGTCCATCTCACAAAAGAGCAAAAATGCTCAATCATGAATCGATCTGGACTATAAAAGAAGAAGTGTTCAACGACGATATCAACGTAGCTATAGAAAAGCTGCTAAGTCGTCTAGATGATGCTAAAGAAATGTTTATAACACAAACTCAAAATAAATATGTTGAGTGGTCCATTATAGGTTTCTCAGGCTCCGAATCGGGCCAAGTCGGATTACATATAGATCATAATGTCTTACGAAAAATGCTAAATTATGGCGGTGATATTGATATAGATGTCTACGCCGCAAAAGGTGCGTAGTAAAATGAAGAATATCGCAGCGTAGTTCGATAGGGTTTGGGAGTCAAATTGGCCTAAAGAATTGCTTAAAGCCGAAGAGCTCAAAATGCTTGATTCCGTCCAGTGGCTAAGGATTTACAGCTTGCCGTTCGGTAAAAGATACTCGGATAGCCAGGAGGAATCACGGACCGTATTACACAAATATAATGAAGTTATCAGCGCAATCTTCGCTGGCAACACTCTGCACTGCTGTATTAGTTCTTGGTCTGACAATCCTGATGCAAACGACCTACCGAAACAAGATTCCAGTTTTCAGTTTTGGCGTACCATGGATGAAGACCCGAATGAAGAGTCCAAAGCCATCCTTCATCCATATGATGGCAAAATTGACGTAATCACGCAGCTACCCAGAGAACTTATTCTTTCAAAACTACCAGCTGCTTTGTTGAAACAGTTAGCTAATGAATATTAATATTGCATCTTATTAGTAAACTTCCGTGAAGATCCTGTAAATATCGAGGCATATTTTATAGAATGACACTATGCATATTCACGAACCATCATCGAATGTAGTAGATATCATTAAAACTTTGATAAATTTGCCAATACCTGACTCTAAAGAAGCAATCGCCCAAACTCAAAACATGCGAGTGGCGGATATTGAAGATAGAGATGGTAGCCTCAGAATTTATCCAAATTTAGGCGCACCACTTATAAACTCCACTCGCGTTCCTGTAGTAGGCTTTTGTCGGGATTCCGACGGGGTAATACTCGAAATGCTTTTACATATTGTAGATGGAAGGTTATACGAACTTGAATTCTACAAGGTCGACGGCAGTGAACGAATAGATGCAACCATTGATCTTAATAAAATTAAATACGATACAAACAGGTAGGTATCATGTCGAACAATAGTTCTAACTGGATAATTGAATACGCAACCGTAAGGCATGCAGAAAGCGATTCTTTTGAAATCCCATCATCTAAATCCATAGACGAACTTGAAACCGGCAACTTTGCTAAATTAATATTTACCAATACTGTAGACGGCAAACCTCAGGATAGCGAAAGAATGTGGGTCATTATCAAAAACATTGGTAAAACATTTAAGGGAAAACTAGATAACGATCCAATGGTAATTACTCAATTAAAAGCTGGCGATGAAATTGAGTTCAGTAGAAATAACATCATTGATGTTATGACCGACTAAGACTAGATGTAAACATATAGCGTAAGAAATGGTGTGTTTACCTACGACAAAGCCAACAACCTCAAAACTGAAAACGGCCCGGCCGGCACCATTACCTACTCGTACGACAACGCCAACCAAATAGCTGGTATCAACCAATCATCGAACGGCGCTAACCAAACCTTCATTTTCACCGATGGCCGTCCGACCACCGTCTACATTCCCGGTGGCATCACCCAGACAATGACCTACGACCGCAGCGGCCGCCAAACGTCCATCAAGGCGGTCAAAGGCACGACGGTGCTGACCGACTACACCGCCACCTACACCACAGCCAGCGGTGCCGACACGTCGCTGATGCAATCCGAAACTAACAATCTCACCGGCGTCACCACGACCTACACCTACGACGGCCTCAACCGCCTGACGGATGCCAGCGGCTCCGGCACCGGCGCCAACAGCTTTACCTACGCCTACAACGCCAACGGTAATCGTACCCAAACCTCCAAAAACGGCGTGTATAGCGCATTTTACGGTTACAACGCCGCCAACCAACTCGTCTCCTACGGCGGCGCCCAGTACGGCACCTACGACCAAGCCGGTAACCAAACCTCAACCGGCGCCGGCATGTCGATGGGCTACAACCCGAAGAACCAGATGACTAGTGTCGTACCAGTGGGCGGATCCACTATCTCGGCCTCCTATCTGGACGGCGGCCAAACCGACCGCAGTAGCTTCGGTGGCACGACCCAGCAAAACGGTCTACTCGGCTTATATAGCGACACCACTGCAAATGTAGCAACCTACTACACCCGCATGCCCCAGAGCGGCGGCCAACCCCTCGGCCAGCGCACCAACAACGAC
>Ga0325400_1000941_pt1 | contig 23051 bp, 23 predicted proteins | sample PopdelMetagenome_2_FD_205662 | JGI IMG/M metagenome (GOLD analysis project Ga0325400, IMG submission 205662) | Populus deltoides microbial communities from Bellville, Georgia, United States - Xylem-PdKOR-R1 | ecosystem: Host-associated > Plants > Phyllosphere > Stem > Wood/Secondary xylem...
ATTATATTTGTTCATTGTTTGATTCTGTTTTTTACTGCACAAAGAGGGAAAAAGGATTGGGACTTGTGAATTGTGAATTGTATTCCGCTGAATTGATCCGGTTAGTTGTCCCTAGTTTTCCCAACACATATTCACCAGCGATAGCATCACACTCGCCAAAGCCAAACACAAACTTTGACGAGGATTTTGGGGGATAAATGTTTGGCAGAACTCAGTGGACAAGATCACAAGCGTGTCGGGGATGCTCTTGTATCATTTTTGAAGCCTGAATCACTGAAACATTATGTGGGGAAAGTGGATGAGAAAGTCTGGATGCATATGGAGACGCGTTGGCAAGGAAAACAAGTCACGGTTTATTGATGAAGTTTACCATGAATGAATTGCCCTATGTTTAAGAAAGACGACCAAAACAAGTTTTTTATGTTCGCTTAAAGGTCTTGCCCTTAATCAAGGAGCTAAAATTCAATATCATTTGCTCTCTTCTATTCAGAATCGAACGAGGAGGGTCTCGGAGAGATAAACTTGTCAATTTGTCCCAGTATATATATAGAGGGAGTATGGTCAGTCGCCATTAACATGTTTTTCACGCGATACAACTGCAGCCTCCAGGCAAGTGCAAAGGTTTGGAACATGTTGAAGGTGTTAAAATAATTAAGATCAAACACAAAAGTAGACTAGAATTCTCAATAATCTGTTTATTATGAGTGTTTAGTATTAACCTAAATACAAATAAATTATATATAGATTAAACTGAAAATACTATTCTACCACCCTTAATAAATAAGACTAAATAAATATTATTTAACATCTCCCCTCAAACTCACGATGCGGCAGCTACAAGCATTGAGAGTTTGCCAACTAGAAAACAAAAACGAGAAATGAAATGCGCCTTGGTAAAGAAATTTGCAATCTACAAGGAAGAAGAAATAAAAGGCAAAGTAATGGTACTGTCATACTTGAGATGATGAAGAGTAAGATGACAATTGATCTCAATATGCTTAGTTCGCTCATGAAAAATCGAGTTGTGAGCAATATGAATAGAACTCTGGTTGTCACAATACATAGGAGGGGAATGAGAAAATAAAACTCCTATATCAGCAAGTAACCAACGTAACCAAACAATCTCTTTGGTAGTAGATGCCATGACATTATATTTTGCTTCGGTGGATGATTGAGAAACAATAGATTGTTTCTTGCTCTTCGAATAAATAAGAGAATCACCTAAAAAGATACAAAACCTGATAACAAACTTGCGATATGTGGGATCACTACCATGATCAACATCAGAGTATGCACGCAGCTCCAAGGAAGAGGTGGATGAAAGTAAAAGACTCTGAAAAATTGTACCTCGAAGATATCGCAAAATACAAAGAACAACTGCCCAGTGAACAGTAGTAGGAGAAGTAACAAACTGACTATCAATATATACAATATCTGGACAAGTAATGGTGAGATATACCAAGCTCCCAATAATAGTACGGTATAAAGTAGGATCTATCAAAGGTAAACCATCAGAAGAAGAGTACCTTGCGTTAACCTCAATGGGAGTATCTACAGTCTTGTTATCAATAAGTCTAGCCCGCTCAAGAATATCTGCAACATATTTCGATTGAGAAAGAAGGTAACATCTAGGTGAGTATGCTACCTTAATACTAAGGAAATATCGAAGATAACCCAAATCCTTCATTTCAAATCGTCCTGCCAACTCTATCTACAAAATTAAAATACCATCATTGTCATCACCAATAATAATCATGTCATCAACATATAAAGACAAAATGTTATGACCTGCATCAGTGCACTTAATAAAAAGAGCAGAATCATGACTACTAGAAACAAAGCCAAGAGACGAGATCACAACAGAGAATTTCTCAAACCAAGCACGAGGTGCTTGTTTGAGACCATATAATGCCTTTTAAGTTTACAAACATATCTAGAGTCATGTGAAATACCAGGAGGGGGTGCCATATAAACTTCTTCTTGAAGATCTCCATTCAAGAAGGCATTTTTAACATCAAGCTGAGAGATATGCCACCGACGAATTGAAGCTATGGCAATAAGAGTACAAATTGTAGTTATTTTTGCAACATGGGCAAATATCTCCTCATAGTCCATACCATACTGTTAAGAGTATCCTTTTACAACCAGCCTAGCTTTGTATCGCTCAATAGACCCATCAAAATTTATCTTGATCTTATACACCCAACGACAACCAACGACACTCTTACCAGGAGGTAGAGGAACTAGATCTCAAGTATCTATCTTATACAAAGCAGAAAGTTCCTCATCAATAGCTTGCTGCCAAAACGGATCAAGAATTGCCTCTTTATAGGAAGAGGGCTCAAAGAGACAATGAATAGAAGCTAAAAAGGAAGTAAATGATGAAGAATAACAACAATAAGCAAAATCTAATAGTTTTATGGACTTACGAATGCGAATGGACTGACATAGAGGTGGATCCACAATCTTAGATGAAGCTTAAGGGGCTATAAATGAGAATGGAGCTTCAGGTGTGCCAGAGAGTAAAGTATCAGTACTTGCAGAGTTATGAGTACAAATTGGTCAAACATAGAGAAAGGTATGACTATCAGAATCCTTAGAAAAAAGGGTCTTTACGAATAAGATCAAGTTTAGTCAGGCTATGAGTAGTGGATGAAATAGAAAAGAAAGGTATATGCTCGAGAAAGACAACATGAAGAGACACATAAAGTTTCTGAGTTATTGGATTAAAACAACGATACCTCTTTTTACCTTCACCATAACCCAGAAAGATACAAATAGCGGATCGAGAGGATAACTTACTGTATTTTTCATGAGGATGAAGAAAGAAATAAGTACAACAAAAAACTCTAAATGAGGAATAATCATGGACATACCCATATAACTTGTCAAAAGGAGATAGACTCGAACTATGGGAAGATAAAATTGTATTAATCAAACTTACAGCAGTAAGGACAACTTCTCCCCAAAACTCACTAGGAACAAAAGCAGGCAACAAGAGAGAATGAGCAGTTTCGATAATGTGCCTATGTTTTCTTTGAGCAACACCATTTTGCCCAGGAGTATCTGTACATGAAGTTTGATGGATGATTCCATTTAAGCAAACAATTAACAAAATTTATTAAAGGTGTATTCCTCACCCAAATCACACCTAAAGCTTTTGATCACAATAGAATGTTGAGTTTTGACAAGAGCTTGAAAAGCTACATATATCTCAAAGAATTCAGAATGATGTTTCATTAAATAGACCCAACAATAACGAGTGTGATCATTAATAAAGGAGACATAATCTCGAGACCCTTCTTTTATGGCAACAGGAGAAGGTCCCCATACATCAAAATGAATCAAGTCAAATGGTGAAGAAGAAATAGAAATACTTCGATTAAAAGGTAAAGCGGAAAATTTTATCAGTTTACATCCACTACAATCAGAAATGTCACAAGTTTTTAAATTTCTTAAAGCTCCTATGGATGCTAAAAATCTCAAACAAGAAGACAAAACATGTCCTAGATGAGAATGCCATAAATAAAAACTACTAGGATCGGTAATAGAGCTTAAGGAAGGTACTGCTATAGTATTGTGGTGTGGTGGTTTATAACCCTGAGGTGGTCTATAAGCATTACATTGTGACTAGCTGCTAGGCTTCCAAGCTTGATTCTGTTGTCTCAACTTAGGACACTGAGCCTTCTAATGACCTTTCTGCTTACAAAAACTGCACTCGTTGAAGCCAACCCTTGTGTAAGGCTTATGGTGGTGATTGAAGAATTTCTTAGAGGGTACTGTTAGTACAGAAGGATTCGAAGCAGAAAGAATACCCTTTTCAGAATATGACTGAAGATGTATTTCTTCAGCCAATAACTCACTGACAACAGAGTCAACATAAGGTACATAAGGTAGTGGAGAGCGATGCAGTATTGAACCTCTAAATCCTTTGAAATTACTGCGAAGTGCTGTTAAAAACTGTATCAATCGTTGCTGTTTTTTACGCTTAATATAAGCACCACATGCCTTTAATTCTGCCGATTCTGTAAGAGCCAATTGATCCCAAAGATCTTTCATGGCAGAATAGAACTCCTGAATACTCATATTCTTCTGATGAAGAGCTCGTATGACATTCTCTAACTGATATTGCTTTGCAAAATTTAATTGCGTGAATAACCTTTGCAGATGATCTCAAACCTTCTTTCCTGTCTCATACTTCGCCAACTACGTGCTTATGAAAAGCTCAACAAAATTGTTGATCCAAGTAATGATCTTTGCATTGTTTACTTTCCATTATCAAAGTAGCACCCCCTTCTTCAGTATTCTTAGGTACCAATTTCTCATTACATAACTCCAATATGGTAATTCTTCCTATCCAACCTCACACTCACAGATTGAAGCAAATCATCTCTTTCAATAGCCGTAAGTAATAATCACAGAGAGCCAAAGTGCAAAAGTAGCGGAAAATAAAATACCAAATTATAGAAACTGAACAGAGATTGCAGAAACTAAACAAATATCTTTTTGAAGTTATACGATTACGCCAAAACACAAAACAAATTTGTAGAAACTGAAAGGAAGATGAAATACCAAAATAATTGCAGAAACTGAATGCAAATACCAAATTGCAGAAACTGAAGGGAAGACAAAATACCAGATTTGGCAGAAGTGGAAGACAAAATATCACTAAAAAATATCACTTAATTAGTTGGATTCTCGAAAGCTGTATTTGAGATTAAACCTTATTCCATAAAACCAGTTCTGATACCATGTTAAAATAATTAAGATTAAACATAAAAGGAGGCTAAAATTCTCAATAATCTGTTTATTATGGATGCTTAATGTTAACTTAAATACAAAGAAATTATATATAGGTTAAATTAAAAATATTATTCTACCTTTAATAAATAAAATTAAATAAATATTATTTAACAGAATGATGTCTTAGCCAGAAAGAAAGAAGGTTGAATTGCAGAGGGGCACTAATCCTCACCAAAATCTCACCTCTTGCCTGCTTAGCAAGCGTAATCAAAACAATGAAGAAGTAGTGACTGAGGAGATTGTGGATTATGTTATTCTTATCTTATTTCGATTGCAGGACATGACACTTCATCTATTCTGATATGATGCGGCTTTTTGCTAATGAACCTTCAATTTATGCTGGTGTTCTGAAAGGTATATATGACATTCTCTTTCTCAGTGTGATATCTATAATTCAGTTTCATTGATAAGACTTATCAATAAAGCACAAGCACTATTCTTTTATCGGGGACATGGAACTTTCCCTCTTAAAATGGTCCAAGATTAGTAAATTCATTGCATACAGCAGTGCAATGCAATGCTTATATTGATGTTCGTTGCAGAACAAGAATAGGTAGCTAAGAGAAAACCCATGGGAGAATTGTTAACCTGGGAGAACCTTTCAAATATGAATTACACATGGGAAGTAGCATTGAAAACCTTAAGAATGTTCCCTCTCCTCTTTGGTGGTTCAGGAAAGCTGTTAAAGATACAGAGTGTGGCGGATACACTATTCCTGAAGGGTGGCAAGTGAATTCCTCAGTTTTCACTTTCTATCTCTTTCTCTTTGCAGTAACAATGAATTGATACTTTTCTTTCTATGGTTTTTTGATATTCTGGGCTACAAACATGACACACATGAATGATAGCATTTTCCCAGAGCAGGGTCTAGGGTTTGTCCAGGAATGACTTTGCAAAAGTTGAAACCCTTTCTACCATCCATTATCTGGCCACTCAATTTACTTGGAAGTTGCTAGCAGATAATGGTATCAGCAGGGATCCAGCACTCTCTCCAAGTAAAGGATTACCAGTCCAAATCATGCCAAAGACATAAATGTAACTGACGCAGGAGCTGAAAAATCATTAATGGGAGTCACCAAAGTTAAGCAAATTAAAAGCCATATGACTTAGGCACCTTAAAGAATTAAATGAGCCAACCTATGATATCTCCAGCCATTCTAGTGTATCCATTCTTCTCCTTATTTTATCAAAGTAGTACTTTCGTAGTTGCAATCTGTCAGTTGAACTTCGTGTGGCTTACATTTTGCTTTCTCTTTCTTTGCATGATCTTGTATATAAAATGTAACCCGTGGTTCAAGTGAAGAGAGGATAGAATTGGTGAGATTGATTAAGATAAAGTTAAGCTCGTTTAGCTTATGTCTAGCCGTGGATCTCTTTGGTGGATTTCATTCAGTGGTGAACTATAACCTCTAATTTCTAAAGCGGTGATCTTTCTGTATCTGTTAGAATGTTGATAATTTTGCTATTGTGTATGTCTACCGTATTTTACTGTAGAAATATACTGATATTCTGCAGAATTATTGCTGAAGCAAATCTGCAGAAATGTCAGTAGAGGTCCCTAAAGTTGAGGGATATGTTACAAGCTTTGAATGTATCAGATGAAGACTTTCTAATACAATTTGTGCCTGTAGATTTAATGTGATACCAGTTCTGAAGCAATGTGAAAAAAGACATCAGTTTACCAAGAACAAAAACTTTCTTATCTCTTTACTTCTCTGCTGTAAAAGTTCCAGTTAATCACAAAACCAACAGTAGCCTTTGATATTTTTGTGAGTTTACTATTTGTTCAATATTCTCCTAAGAGTGGTAGCGATTTCCTAGCATCTATAAAGGGTTGAATATAATCTAATCTCCATTTTTCTCACATATCCAGAATCTCCATTGAAATTACAGCCCCCTTGTTCTGTATGAGCAAAAACTTGGTCTTCTCATCAGCAGAACTGGTGTCTAATTCAGTTTGTGCATATTGTTGGGATTTTCCATCCTCATAATCTTGTTTTAATACGAAAAATTTACCTATGGGACAAGAAAAAAATGCATTTGAAGTGACCATGCCAGTCCCTGAGAACACTTCCACACCTGCTAATCTGCTATGCCTGGCTTGGTCAATGAACTATTAACATTTCACTTCTGCAAAATATGAAAGTGAAATTTAACTTGGTAAGGTGACTGCCATAAAGATTATATTAAGGTTTGGTCGTTTTTCATTTAAACCTGGATCTCAATTTACCTAATAAAACCAAGATCTATTTCAAATAGACATTTTTTTTTGAAGCAACATCAACATGAATTAAGTGATACATGCTTCTGATGAAACCAGAAATATCAGAGAAGTAGCATAGGTTGTCAGAACAATTTTCTTGTATGTTCTGTGTTACACATTTCTGCGCCTGATAATCTTTCCCCAACCACGGGACACCAGTTGAGAACTAGGAACAGCTACAATTTTTGCTCTCACAGCATCATCTATCAGCTGTGAACTTTTTTTTTTCCTGCTGTAACAATATTCACAAATCACATTGGATGGAAACCATATGCACAGGACATTAAAGCATCTTTCTTCATGCAATCATATGGTAAAACAGATTCACAGAATAAATGAATGACCCAACAATGTTGATTGTAGAAATAATAATTCTTTGTAAGTGAACAAAACCACAACAAATATACAAATCTGTAATTAAGTAATAATTATAATATTAAGTATTGAAATTTACCAAAAGAATTACTATTTAGAAATAAAACTGATTTTATAGAATTAACCATCTAAATTAAACTAAAATAATTGACAAAAATAAATTAAAATAACAAAGAATAAAACTTAAGTTTATAGAAATAATAATAATAAAAAATAAATCTAGAGCTTTTGATTATACCTTATTAATCCCATGCAATTTATTATTTCTAGTTATATAATTCTAAATTTTTATATTAATGATTAAACAATCTCTTCGTCACAACCTAGTTTTTACCTTCTTTTTCATAAATTTTTCAAGAAAATACAAAATTATCAAAAAATATGTTTTTGATGGGATTAGGCCAGTTTTTCAACCATTTGACTTATTGTTTTCATATTGATAATTTTTTCTAAAAAAATAAATAAAAAAAATCTATCAAGGAAAAAAACATTTAGTGAAAAAATAATAAGTAACAGTTTAGAAATTTTTTCACTAAATTAGTCATTATTATTTTTTCGTTAAAAATCTTCTTTCACTTCCATTTCTTTCACCTCTTCTAATTATTTTAGAGTCAAGGAGCACTGTCCACCAGTCATCAGAGTTCATATACCCAACGATAGCCACCTCTTCTTCTTCCATACGAGGGAACAACAATCGTTTCTTCTCTCTCTTTTATCTCAACCGATGAGATCTCCATTGCAGTACCTGTTCCTTCTGCACAACAACAACAAAATTAATTCCTTATGACAGCAACAGCCTCTTGCAGTAGCTTGAGGAGTCTCGATCTCTCCTTGGTCGACTTATAAACTCAGATAATTGTTTTTAGAAAAAATTATTAAAATATTGTGAAATTTAAAGCAAAATACTCCTTGTTGTGTATAATTTTTAGACTATTTGGACATTGTTGATTTGGATTGATGTGCATTTGTGATGATTTAATAATTTATATTTGATTGTTAATTTATTTTCAGGGTTGTGATTCTATTTAAATATTAAATATTGGTTCACAAATTATGCTTGAATTTATATTGATTTAAAAATTAAATATTGATTTATTGGTTATGCTAGTGTTTGTGTTGATTCAATTGATTTAATATGTGATTTCAATGAAGTTCATGAAATTAACAATATTTAAGTTGGGTTTTTTAGAATTGTTGGATTATTGAACCGGTGGATGATGAATAAATAGTTTGTGCAATTTTATTGTCTAAAAATTAAAGCATATAGTGACCGACTTTTTAAGAGGTTATAAGACTTTTAAATAGGTTAGAAAATCTTAAACTTCTTAGAAAACAATTAGGTATTTGAGTTCATAAAGAAAATAAACAAAAAATCCAAATTAAAATATAAAATCCAAAAAAACACAAGAAAAATACTAAAAACTATCATATCAGAAGTATCAATGCTCAAATCATGATTCTAAAAGATTCAACGACCCATACAGTGACATGGTGGCTATCCTAGGAAAAATTGCCTACTAGTTTTGGCTATTTTAAATATTTTCTTGAACCTAGACCTATCCAATTGATATATAAAAGTATCAGTTAGGTCATCCACAAAGTATGATTGAGCCAAATTTTCATTTAGTAATGTTAGATCATCACTCGGCAACTCAGAACTACTCGTGTCTACTAGCCCAACTACATCATCGGTTCATTAATTTCATTGCGGCTAGAAATTCCTATTACTTCATTACTACAAAGTTGGCTCCAAATTAACTCTTTAAGAAAATGAAAGAAGAAATTTTAGGATTTATACGATCCTCAAGCTTAATGACATCTTAAGCTTTTTTCTTTATAAATTTTAGTGGTTGGTTTCAATTCATAAAAGAACTTGAATAATAATCAAGAATTTAAATTTTAACACCATAATCATCTTAATTAAAAAATTATCTCCTCGACTTATGCCTCTAAAATAGATCCTTAAAATTTATTATAAATTTATGATTACTCTCTTCACAATCCTATAGTTTTTTCTTCTTCATCTCCACCTAATTGATTGGATATATAATTCTTTATCTTACCCCTGCAACTTTATCATTTTCAATTGACGAGTTAATCATGTAATTTGTTTCTTCATGCCTTTTATTACCGATATCTCTTTCTTGAGGAATAACCTTTTCATCCCCTCTTAAAGGAACATGTTCTATTCCGTGACTATCTTTTTTAGCCATTTAATAGCATTCAACAATTAACCATCGGAAATCATTGAATATGAGAAATCTTTATGGATTGCTTTGTTCAAAACACAACTTCGTCATAATGGGAAATTTCCTATCCACAATTCATTCTATCCATAAAACCTTCATGTTTCTGTCTAGCCAAATGATTCACTAATGGAAAAGAATATCATAAACCATAGACTTCCTTTTCATCTGTCTGTACATTGAAAACTCCTACTATTGAAGGAACTCTGGCGCAGATCTGGGACCAGCTGGTAGGCCACTGAGATATCCCATCCACCAGGATGGTCCTATTCTCTGGTTAAATCAAATAAAACACCATCCAAATTGGAGTGGCTTGGATGGGTACGTTCCCGGTAGGTTGGGTTGGGTGAGTGTTGCGAAGCCTAACAGCAAAGTGCAACTATAGAGCCACAAAGTGATCCGACAATGAAATGTCTCAAGTTCTTTCAGCTAGGACATTTTACATATTTATTGTCTCCCTTACAAACAACGTGAAAAATTGTCTTTTTACTGATTCAAACTGTATGCATGATTGGTGAAGCTGTACTACTGACATTTGTTATGGGCCACGGCTCTGTCTCCTGAATGGATAACGCCGTCTCTCCTGGGATAAGATAAGATCAATCATGTTCTCTTACTGTTCCTGCAACTTGCTTGTTGGATTCTATATATGATGTTGTAAGAGAGGAAGAGAGACAGAAAGAGAGAGTTGGAGTAATTTTGTTGGATAAATGAAGGGACTAATATGAATAGTAAATAGGTATTTGATGGAAATCTAGATCATATTTTGTTTCTAAGACATGCTGTAGAGGAATTGCAAGGAGATGACAGATTCATTTCAGACTTGTGCTGCAACTAATGCTGCTTTCAGTATCTTTTCTCTCGTGTACTAGCTATTGCATCATTCTGCTGTGTGTTACCACTTACGTAGTCAATCCTTTAATAAAAAATTTCCTAAGCCCTACAGCTAGATTTTCCTTTTTGTTATGCAGTGCTCGCTCAACTGAGGTTCTGTAGAAAATCGCAACCTTACAAGAAGAAAATATGAAGATTGGAATTTAATTAACTTGGTAACGTGGCTTCATGAGAGCTCTGCCAAAGAAGTAATATTAAGGCTTGGTTGTTTCGCCTTTTAAATACAAGGGATAGGCTTAAACCCGATATTTCCTTGGGAGAGGCATGCAGACATCGGTGCCGGTTGAGACTCTCTATACATTGCTTGTCTAACTGTCAAAAATGAGAAGACAAGTGATCTTTATTTTTACAGAGGAGATCTTTATGTTATAAATTCTGAATAATATAAATATTCTATTCTGAAATAATTTATAAGATTGTTTAAATAGGAAAAAAAAAAAAACAAAAAAATATGGAAAGAACTTGATGGAAGATGCTCACACTCTTAGTCCTAACTAGACACATTAATTTCAAGTGCTCTCAGACAGTTCTCATCTCAACTTCATTGCAATCGATTTGATTAGTCTTATTAGTCTTACATAAACTTGATAGCGTATGATTTCAGGAGCATGATTCTACTGATGAAAATCATATCTGATCGATATGATCAAATTAGATGATGATTTTCAATATATCATAACTCCATCAGCATTTCAAAGCAATATCACAACACCATCAACATATATATCAAAGCAGATAAGATAATATCTGCCAATCGCAGCAGCATAAGCATATCACAGTAGATATGATCATCATTAAAGCTTGATTATTATCTGATGATGTTTTAAAATTCAAGATGCTTAGTACTATAGTTTTCTAGTGGTTGAATAATGGGTTTAATGAGTGTCTTGCTATTTAATCTATTCTCATAGCAAAGAAAGATATAGTAGCTTAATGTATGAATCATAATACATGCAAAACAATACCCTTTTGGTAGATTTAGGATCCTTTAGATGTTTAAGTAGTATATTTGTAGAGATAATGAAATAAATATGTAAAAAAACATTAAATCCTACAAACAAGGTTGTTTTCTTGTTTTGGTATGAAATAAATATTTTATAAAAAAATTATGTTACGTGTATGTGTTAAAAACTGAGAAATTGTGAACTATTTATTACCTGGATGATTTAAGATATATTTATACTTTCTGAATTTTATTTTTTTGCTTGAGTGAAGGGATTGGAAAGTCATTGCACATTGACAATATTAATAAGAGATACATATATCTTATACTTGTATTAAAAATAAACAAATATCCTCAACACAAATATTAATGATGAAAAAATATATTTTATACTTGTATTAATAAAATAAAAATGTGTTATGTCTTGTAAGCCTAAGCCTAGGAACTAGGACAAGTAAGAAATCTCAAAGGCTAGGTGTTGGGTCCAGAAAGTCCGGACTCAAAACATTAGGCTCCTGCTGCGTGATAGGGCCCAAGAGATGCCTAAGCTTGGCTCAAACATGTTTTTAGACTCTCTAGAGCTTGGATCATTGCTAAAACAAGCTTGGGTTAACAAAAAATTATTTAAAAAATATTGATAAATCCTGACGCATTGCCTGATTGTATATATTGTTTTATGATTTCCTATTATCATAGGTGTATAATATCTTAGCCTTATCAAGCTCGTATCATGTAGAGTTTTTTTGCCTTGTAACTTTATCTATTTACTTTTTTTATGGTATCATAGCTTACACCAAGTAGTAGTTAATAAAATTAAATGAACTTTACACTCAAATAATATAGGTGTGTTAAAAAGTAGTATAAAAATTATTGTTGGGCCTCATTTATAGATTGATATGATTTGTTTGACAACAGTAACTGATCAGGGTGTCTGCAACCATATTATTTTTCAGACTGGAATCTTTCTTGATTGATAATGACATTGTTACAAATGAAGAAAACATCAGTTTGTTTTTCCTTTACTGTTGATAATATTTGTCCTCTTCTTCAATCAATATATGTCTTCCAAAGAGTTTGCTAGCAGCACCGATAATTTCGATGGGGGCAATGCTGCATGCAAGCCTTTAATTAAAATAATGGATGCTGTATCATTGCAGGTAAGATAAACCCAATAATGGATGCTGTATTATTGCAGGTAAGGTAAACCCCGGCAACTTGCTTGTTGGATTTTACGTGTTGAAAGGGAGAGTTGGTGTGCTTTGTCCCCCAGACACTTGGTTTGCGAGTAACTAGTAGTGATCTATCTGGTTAAATGGTTCATAATTAGTCCATCGTATCCATCGTTTTAATTTATCGTCCTGGTGATGAATTCTACTTTGTTTTAGTCACGAAACTTTCACTGCATACATGTTGATGCGGCGGCCTGAAGGAATCAAAGAGAAAAAGAAGACAGAAGTTCGCGAAAATCCTACCTGCACTGTTTATTCTCTATTAAAATATTATAATCTGCCAAAATTTCCCTTGGAAAGAATTTATAGAATTTATAATTAACTATGAGCATGATCCAATATCCAAATATTCAGATCCTCAAGATCCCTCTACATCACATGTGAACAAAATCAAGTTGATATATAGTTTTTTTTTTTTTTTCCTCATGTGCACTACTGTCTATTTCTTTGTATTGTCCTGTTGTGTTAGTATAATTGCATGCATCTTGACGGGGTTTTCTCTATACAGAATATAAACTGTGAAAAGTCGAATTTCACCATGTATGCAAAATGTGACTTCATCTCTCAGCCAAAAAAAATTATCAAGTGTTTGGAGTGCACATGGAACAGGAAGTAATATTTTTTCCTCCCATGCCCGAGAATATTCTTATCCTCGTCTACAGGAAAAAACAGACAAGAGAATTAAGAACAGCTACAAATTTTGCTCTCACATCACCATCTATCTGCTGCAACTTTTTTCTTTTTCCCGCTGCAGCTTTGACAAATCATATTTGGTGATAGCTCATAGTGAAATCAATAATGCAGATGTGTTCATGCATCTTTTATTATCATTATAATCAAGATCACTAATTTGTTGCTGGTCGGTAAGATCAGCCAAAAAACCCGTCCACGTCAATCTTTTGTAGGTCTAAAGAGCCCTATCTGGGTCAAAATCTCAAAGATTACAATCTGAATCCTCATACATAATTTGTCCCCTGAGCACTCCTATTTAGTTGACTTACTCAATCTCTAAACCTACTACATCAGCAGCTTGCAGAAGCCCTTTCCTAACACATACACCCACACAGCCCAAAGAAAAAAAGAAGAAGAAATGAATGCATTCTTCACCATTTTCTTGTTCCTTGTCCCCATCTTCCTTCTTCTTGTCAAGGGAAGAAAATCATCCAACAAACTACCTCCAGGTTCACTGGGGATTCCTATAATAGGACATAGCCTGCAGTTTCTCAAAGCAATGAGAACCAATACTGCAGAAAAATGGCTTCACGAAAGGATACAAAAATATGGCTCAATATCAAAGCTGACCCTCTTTGGCAAACCAACTGTTTTCATATATGGAAATGAAGCAAAAAGTTTGTATTCACCAGCGATAGTAGCACGATCTCCTACAGTCAAACAACGTCTCTGAAGATGATTTTGGGAGATCGATGTATAGCAGAACTCTGCGGACAAGATCACAAGCGCATCAGGGATGCACTCCTATCATTTCTAAAACCTGAATCATTGAAAAACTATGTGGGGAAAATGGATGAGGAAGTAAGGATGCATATGGAGACGCATTGGAAAGGAAAACAAGAGATCACTGTATGTAATGAAGTTTCCTATGAATAAATTTTTCCCTTTGTTAATTGAAGAGAGATGACTAATATAACTCGTTTTTGCTTGCTAATAGGTCTTACCCTTAATGAAGAAGCTATCGTTCGATGTCATTTGCTCCCTTCTATTTGGAATCGAGCAAGGAGGAACTCGAAGAGATAAGCTTGTGATTTGGTTCCAACAAATGATAGGAGGAATATGGTCAGTCCCCATTAACTTGCCATTCACACGCTTCAATCGCGGCCTTCGTGCAAGTGCAAGGGTTCGAAACTTTTTGAAGGATCTCATAGCTGAAAAAAGGATGGAGCTGAAAAAGGGTGCTGATCCTCACCAGGACCTCATCACTTGCTTGCTTAGCACCCGTGATGAAAACAATGGAGAAGGGATGACCGAGAAGGAGATTGTGGATAATGTTATTCTTGTTTTGACTGCAGGACATGACACTTCAGCTATTCTGATAACTTTCATGATCCGCCTTTTAGCTATTGAACCTTCAATCTACGCAGCTGTTCTTCAAGGTATGCATGAACCTTAACTCTTCGAAACCTTGCCGAAAAACACATCTTGATTACATACAATATTGCCGCGGCAGAACAAGAAGGGATAGCTAAAAGCAAGCCCAGGGGAGAGTTGTTAACTTGGGAGGACCTTGCCAAGATGAAGTACACATGGAAAGTAGCATTGGAAACTTTGAGAATGTTCCCTCCAATCTTTGGTGGCTTCAGGAAAGCTGTTAAGGATATAGAATACAACGGATACATCATTCCTGAAGGGTGGCAAGTAAGTTAAATCCTCAGTTTTCAGTTTCTATCTTCTTAAGCTGCTTCTGTGCTTAACAGTAAACTGAACCCTTCTATCTCTGATACTTAGATATTCTGGACAATGAATATGACTCACATGGATGACAGCATATTCACCGAACCATCGAAGTTTGATCCGACCAGATTCGACAACCAAGCTTCAATCGCACCTTACAGCTTTATTGCATTCGGAGGAGGGCCTCGGATGTGTCCAGGATATGAATTTGCAAAAATCGAAGCCCTTGTTACAATCCATTATCTGGTCACTCAATTTACATGGAAGTTATGTGCAGATACTAGTTTCAGTAGGAATCCAAGGCTCATGCCATCGGAAGGGTTACCAATCAAAATCATACCAAAGAAATAAAATGAAGGCTGTATTTTCTCCCCCTCACTGCACCCCTTGAGAAAAATAAATTGTAGTGTGAGCATATCTTGTAGCCCTTCCCGCGTATGTGCGTACGATTTTTTTTTGTTCATAATTATCATGTAATTGTTTGGTAACGTAATGTTATGTTTATCTAATTGTTATTTTAGAAAACTTTGGAATACATATTTTTATATATTTTAGGCATGCTTATAATTTTTTTTAATCAATCATTATTACTTGATATATAGATCCTTAATTATGCTTGAGTATTCCATATATACACTTTAATTTTCTTTTTAGTATTTTCTAAATTCATTGTCATAGGAAAAAAACTAATTTTCTTTTTAGTATTTTTTGTGGTTAGTGTGTTTTTGGAAAAACAAAAAGTCATATACATTCTAGGAATTTAACATATATTTTTGTCTAGAAATTCTTTATATAACAACCAATAGAAATGCACTTGGATTGTTTTATCATTTAAATCGTTGTTCTTTAATGAAGAAACGATGTTGAGAAAGTTGTCTTTGCTGATTTGAGGTCAGATCAGCTAAGACGAAATATTTTTGAACTTTCTTTGACCGCCCATTGAACTCAGGCCTCCACCAAGGATCATAAGCCACACCTTTGTGTGTGTGTGTTTTTTTTTGGCTAAGTGTCACTAGACCAACTGATCATTCGTCTCTGATCCGATGATAATCAATTAAAGACTGCCTGTAATTGTCTTTGTTGTAGGTATTGTCCTTGATGAAGACGCTAACATTCAACATCATCTGCTCATCTGTTTGGAATCGAACGAGGAGCTAGAAGAAATAAACTTGTTACTTGGTTTCAGCAGATGATGGAAGGGGTTTGGTCAATCCCCTTCACAAGCTATAACCGTAGCCTTCAGGCAAGTGCAAGGATTCGAGATATGGGGAAGGATCTCATAGGTGAAAAGAGGGTTGGAACTTGCACAGAAGAGTTCCGATCCACGCCAAGATCTCATCAGTTGCATGCTTAGCACCCGTGATGAAAACAATAGAGAAGTAATAACTGAGAAGGGAATTGAGGACAATGGCATGCTTGTTATGACTGCAGGACATGACACTTCATCTATTCTGGTAACTTTCCTAATTCGGCTTTTAGCTAACGAGCCTTCAATTTATGCAGCTATTCTTAACGGTATACATGACGTATTCTTCTACTCTGCAACCGACAATCTGTACCGGAAATCTGAGCAGCATAAACAACAACAATATGCAAAAATGTTTTGAACATAAACACTTGAAATGCATTGCATGTCAATGATGACGATTATTATTGTATTTTGCAGAACATGAACAGATCACGATAAACAAGCAGAAGGGACAGTTGTTAATTAGGGAGGACCTTGCTAAGATGAGTTACACGTGGAGAATAGCACAGGACTTGAGAATCTTCCCTCCTGTCTTCGGTTGCTTAAGGCAAGCCGTGAAAGATAAAAGAATACAATGGATACCTTAAGGGTTTTGTTTTTTTCTCTTTGTTGCTTTCGTGCACAACATTTATCGAAACACTTCCAGAATCGTCATAGTTTGATCCAACCAGATTCGAGAACCAAGCTTCAATTCCACCTTACTGCTTTATTCCACTAGGAGGTGGCCCTCGGATATGTCCAGGATACGAGTTCGCAAGGATTGAAACCCTAGTTACAACCCATCACCTCGTCACTCGATTTACATGGAAGTTTTAGGCATATAATTTTTTCAAATGGGATCCAACGCCAGTTCCAACTAAAGGACTGCCAATCCAAATCATGCCAACATTATAGTTTACGTTCTAGTTTTCTAAATCTACACAACAGAACTGGTCTAAAAGAGTTTGCAGCAAAAAGATGTTCTGGTATTCCAGCTTCGAGTCTTGACTACTTAGCACTATCCCACTTGTTATAGAATGGTTGCTGTCATGCAGAGCAGATTCACTTGATCAAGCTAGATGATTTCTTACAAAACCAAGGATAATATGTCCGTATTAAACGAATGAAAAAGATGACAACTACCTAACTGAAACGAGCGACTTGTATGGCGTAGCACTGGCACTTGACAGAAATATACAAGAGTAGCATTCCCAAAAGGGAACATCTTGGCGAACGCAACAAGCAAAGCATCTTTCTCCACTCTTGCATGAAATTGAATGTGACAAATTATTTTGGAAGCATATCAGAAATTGGAACAAATTCTGTTAAAATAACTAGTAGAAGTGGCTACTATGGACCGATTCAGCTTAGACAGCTGCGATGGAAAGGAATGACTGAAACAATCACATTCCATGCGTGTAAATAGTCTGCCATGTGGCTAATTTATACGTGTAAGAGAATTAACAGCTAATAGTTTCTGTAGTTTTACACTATCATAGTCATATTTACATTCACTAACAAACCCTTTTGTTCAGCAGCTTCCATGCATCAAATCAAAGAATAATGCAGCCACTGGCATCGACTATGATTTTACATCAACATCAAGAGATGGGAAGCCATTTAGCAATTCTGTGTTCTAAAGTATTTTGGGGGAAGCGATGGGCACCTTTCATTCATATGGGGGTAAGGATCCATGGTATTATATTCTGGTAGTTCCATTCGATACTGCCCTTTAATCTGACAAAACGGGAGCTTCACATCATCTCCATCATTACACCACTTTGGCAGGCGGCTTGAATTGTTTTCAAAAAACCTTAGTGTGTAAGCATCTTTGATCTGCATTTTCATCAAGAAAATGAATACATTCAGGGGGAGCAGAATAATTTCAATCATTGAAGTTCTTCATTAAAACTTAAAAGTTTATAGTGATTCTGTTTTTTTTTTCCTTTCTTTTTTTCTTTGGTTGCAGCAAGTAGAATATTGATGTTAAATATCAATGTCTTGATTCAAACAGAACAGATTTTAATAAGTGTACTTGGAAGACTAACCGTAAATTCAGTCACTTGTACAGAGCTAGTAATTGGATCAAATAGTCCTGCTTCCTTGTACATTTCCAGGACAAAAGCAATACATGAGGTCGACTTTCCATCAGTATACAACCAATCATCCTGTTCAGGAATTGTCAACAATTTTCCAAAGGATGACCCACGCTTTTCAACTTCTACCAAGATATCAGGAAGATCAAGGTCCTACATGGAGCACAAAAGTTAAAATCACTGTTGATAGAATAAGAACACAGACCTTTCAGAAGAAAACCTACACCTAATTTTCTGACTTCAGAAGAATAAATTCACGCAGGCACTTGAAAACTCAGCTACACTCTAATCATCTTGACTCCCTTGGATATGTGGCTTGGTGATTAAGAACTAACAATAATATCTGGATAAAGCTAACGAGATAAAGGATGGGAGTAACAGGCTAACAATTTTTAGATCGTTTTAGATACAAATGACCAATTCCTAAAAATCAACTTAATTGAACCGTCTAAACAACTTAAATCATTTGATAAGCTAGTCAAATACCATAAAAATGCTGGATTGATTTATTAAGATACCTGAGTTCCAAGTCGTTTGTTCAAGGCTTCATTCCACATGTTGGCAGCATATTCAGGTTGTACGTGATTCCAAACTGTCATAAAAGAAGCAACCTGCAGGACCACAAAACTGGCAATCAAAACTATGTAGACCAAAAACCTCAAAGTAAAGTTGTACATACAAAAGAATTGTTCTGTAAAAATTCTGACTGATGCTGCTGCTTAAAACTTCTGAAACCAATATTTTCATCAATTGGTTTTTTAGATATAATACTCTCCAGTACCCCTAGCAGATCAAATGCGCATCTTGAAATATTTAAGGATTGCAAACAAAAGAATTGTTCTGCAAAACTTGGAAAACATTCTGTCTGATACTGCTGGTTAAACTTCTGAAACCAATATTTTCACCACTTGGTTTTTAAGTTATAATACTATCCAGTACCCCTGGCAGATCAAATGCACATCTTAAAATATTTAAGGATGATATTCATAACAGCATCACAGTAAAATTCTTCAAGTTTTTTGAAGATGCCACATATGGCTCAAACTTGTCGATGGCAGTTAACCATCACAAATGTAGCATGCAAATAGGCTAGGTTTCTAGCTTCATTTCATCAAGATTACAAGTTCTTATTATACTAGACGTTTTATCTTATAAATTTACAACTTATGTTATGAAGACATCAGCATACAACTTCATGATATAATGCCAACACAACTTTCCTAGACAAACTAGGCAGAAACAAGAAAATTAACTCATCACTGTAATCTTCTTCCTTATCTAGGGGTAACAACATGATGCACATCATACATGGTTAACCTTGGGGGAGAGAGAGCTGGAAAATATCTTGTGATGACCCATCTACTTTAGAAATGAAAAAATCATGTTGTCTGGTGTCCATGATAAGAAGGTAGAAAAATAAAGAAGAAATAAATTATAGCAGCAGCATTAACATGGATAGTTTCAATACCAGATGAGCATCCAATGGTGGTGGATAGTTCCCATCCAGAGTGTCTATCCAGCTGAATATCAAGTTATGATATCCATAAGGTTTTCCTTTCATGCTCAAAACATACTCCCACGCAGCAGTCTCATTGAACTTAGCTCGCACATCAGGATGCAGAGGAAGCAGTGCAATATGTGGATTTGAGTTGTCCTTATTCAGCTCAAATTCCCACCATTCATCCCAGGGTAACACAGCAATAACATCTTCTCCCTGCAAAATGGACGAAAATGTTCAAATTAGCCAGACAATTAATGTGGCTATCTCGGTTTCTCCTGAGATCTCCAGGTGTCCAGAAAGAACTAAACATGAATGTTTCGGGGAAATGCCATATCCTGGGCAGTATCACACCTTCACATAAATCATTGGACAAAGAATAGAAAATTATTTTAAAAAAAAAAACCACATGATGATGTTAAATGTTGTTCTATCAAATATAGGTTACACCATTGAAGTACTATATAGTAACATATTTTAGCAAGCTCCACTTAGCTTACCTGTTCATTTTCATTTCCTGATTCACCAACCCATAGTTTTCCTTCAGAATCCCGTAAAAAAACAGCAGAATGACCAGCATAAGCTCCACTGACCCACTTCTCCAAAGTCTCAAAACCACCCCATCTTCCACGAATTTTTGATATAACAAGGAAGTCACCAGAGTGAATATCATCAACACTGATGTTGGTAGCCCAAGGCTGAGGACGCTGTTCAAAGGTAGCTCCCATGTGTTTCTCCAGGAACCCAATATTAGAATTCTCACCCCATCCAGTATTTGTAAATAAGGGAAAGACATCCCACAGTGCTTGAAGGGTTCCGAGCATCCCCGCATGCATAAGGAAAATAGAGACTCCCCGATTTTTCACCTGATTTCATTGAAAGTAAGATCACAACAGTAGCTCCAATCTTAAAACCAAAAATAAAACAAACTAGCTAATGTATTAAATACAGAAATGACAGGAAGTGGCAACTTACATATTCGTATTCAGCTTTGCTTTCCCACTCTTTAAACTCTAATGTATGTTCCCGAGATAATAAGTAATAATCCCATGTCACACGATATGGAGTGGCAAAGACATAAATATCCATGCATGTCCAGCTGTGAGCATTGCTAACCTAAACAGCATAAAGACACATTTCAAATCACTACAATTACAAAAAAAAGGTGACCACTCATAGGTGCTTACACAGATAAACCACCAAAAGTACAACTTACATGGACTAACAGAAGTCGAGTTCTTTCCCTCAACATAAAAACATCCATTTACCATATAACAAATCCTAAAAATTTCAAAAAAATGAACCAGACTCCAAGCTAGAAAAGGTAAAATAAAACTCAAATGCGATGCTCCAGGCATTGCAAAGCCCGAAAAAGATCAAATTCAGTTCTAAAATTTAACAAAATTCAAATCCCTACACTAAATTCTCCAATTCAACAAAACAGCTAAAAGAAAACAAACCAGTCACCATAAAAATTCAAAAAAAAAAAAAAAAGTCAATTAAAACCTGGATTCGTGCTACAGGAACTCAAATTCATCAGACATTCAACTCATGCAAACCACGTACCAAATGCTCCATATTTTCAACAAAACCAACTAAAATCAATTCAAAACAATCACACCATATCCCCATATTTACTTCCTTTAAGACCAAGATACCAACCAAACGAGCTTCAACTCACACTAAAATAAAACACATCCAATATCATTGCCAAGATAGTAAAAATGGTCAAAATTCCAACAAAACCAATCAAAACAACCACACCGAAACCGCAAATTGACTTCCTTCCACACCCTGAAAAGCTTCAATTCCACACTAAAACCTAATACATGCAATATCCAGATACCAAAACCTTCAGATTTCAACAAAAACATCAAAAATTTTCAAGATTTATATTACCATAAAACAAGAATTTCCCACCACCAAATTAAAAACCCAGAAAGCAAATCCCCCAAAATTCAATCAAAACCAACAACTTCAATAAAACCCAAAACACCAAAAATCCACATATTTATTACCTTAAATATGGATTTAGTACAATCAAATTCAAAACCCAGATAGCAAAATCCTCCAAAATTCAATAAAAACCAAAAACTTCAACAAAACCCAGAACCAAAAGTTAACATCTTTAATACCTTAAGATGAAGTGTTCCACCACCAAATTCACTACCAGTCTTATTATGAAACTCCATCCAAGCCCGGTTCTCGTAAAAGCAAGCACCTTTCCAGTCACCGGTTTCATTTAAAGCAGAGGCAGCACCAACAAATGTGGGCAAAAGGTCTACAGCACCATGTAGGCGATTGAGAATAGGCCATGAAACTTGTCTTGGTAACCAAGGAAGCAAATCCTGAGGATGGAAGGGTAATTTTACAGCTAGAGATGATTGTGGGGTGACAAAGAAAAGAAAGAGGGAGATTGTTAGTAATGTTTTCAAAGAGATAGATGGCTCCATGAGAGAGTAAACTGAAGAATTGATTTGAAAGTTGCTTGCTTTTGTATCTTTCTCTCTTTGTTTGCAGTTTCTATGGAGTGTAGATAGAGAGGACCAACAAGAAGGGAAGAGAAAATTCTGTACTTCAAGTCATTGAATTTTTATTTATTTCTTTCTCTAATGAAAGTACATGTCCTGTCATGATTGGTTTAATTTTGTCTTTATATTCAAGTGTTCTCTTTTTTACTAATTATAGTTAGGGAAATGGACAAATTGGTCCCCATACTATTATACTTGTTTCAATTAAGTCTCCCATCTATCGAGATATCCATCTTCGTATCGTACCGGTATCATGTATCTATATTTGCAATATTTTTCAATTTAAATATTAGAAAAATCATTTTCACCTGTGTTTTAAGGAGCAAGAATTTCTCTTTGTATTTCTTTAGTTGGAGCCAAAACTAATTTACTAGCATTGAAAGCCAATATAGTTCCGGTCCTGTTTGTTTATTTGTTTTGATGGTTGGAAAGTTTTTTTTTTCTTTTTGTAAAGATTTAATTTTTTTAAATTAGTTTTATTAGTGTTTTTGAATTTTTTTTATATGATAGGTCAAAAATAATTTTTATTTAAATAT
>Ga0325400_1000942_pt1 | contig 23045 bp, 20 predicted proteins | sample PopdelMetagenome_2_FD_205662 | JGI IMG/M metagenome (GOLD analysis project Ga0325400, IMG submission 205662) | Populus deltoides microbial communities from Bellville, Georgia, United States - Xylem-PdKOR-R1 | ecosystem: Host-associated > Plants > Phyllosphere > Stem > Wood/Secondary xylem...
CGTAGTGCGAACAGACTGAATCAGAAGCTGATTTTACTCCGATTGCGGGAAACTTCAAAATAAGTTTACTGAGCTTCGGGAACTGTTTACCCCGGCCCGGTTTTAAGCAAACAAACGACAAATCTATGAAGTACTATAATTCCATCATCGACACCATCGGTGATACGCCCCTGATTAAGCTGAATAAAGTTACGCAGGGAATCCGGGGGACGGTCCTCGCGAAAGTGGAGTACTTCAATCCTGGAAATTCGGTGAAAGATCGCATTGCCATCCGGATGATTGAAGACGCTGAGAAGGCGGGTACGCTGAAACCCGGCGGTACAATCATCGAAGGTACAAGCGGCAACACCGGCTTCGGACTGGCGCTGGCCGCCATTGCCAAGGGCTATAAGTGTATTTTCACGATGGCCGATAAACAGTCGAAAGAGAAAATTGATATCCTGCGGGCGGTGGGGGCTGACGTTGTCGTTTGTCCGACGAACGTGGAGCCCGACGACCCGCGCTCCTATTATTCGGTTGCTAAACGGCTGAACCAGGAGATACCCAATTCGCTTTATCCCAACCAGTACGATAACCGCTCGAATACGGCCGCCCATTACGACTCCACCGGTCCCGAAATCTGGCGGGATACCGAGGGGCAGATCACGCACTTTGCCGCGGGGGTTGGTACGGGCGGTACGATCTGCGGGACGGCCAAGTTCCTGAAAGAACAAAAGCCGGATGTCGTAACGGTCGGAATCGATACCTACGGCTCGGTTTTTAAGAAATACAAGGAAACCGGCGTTTTCGATGAGCGTGAAATTTATCCGTATTTGACCGAAGGGATTGGTGAGGATATTCTGCCGAAGAACGTCGATTTCAATCTGATTGATCACTTTGTAAAAGTAACCGACAAGGATGCCGCGATTATGGCCCGACGGTTGTCGCGGGAGGAGGGGTTGTTTGTTGGCTGGTCATGCGGTTCGGCGGTGCACGGGGCACTGGAATGGGCGCGCGAACACCTGACCGATGATGATGTCATGGTTATCATACTCCCTGACCACGGCACGCGCTATCTGGCGAAGATCTACAACGACACCTGGATGAAAGACCACGGTTTTCTGGAATCCCGCGAGTTTGCCACCGCCCGCGATATTGTGCGCAGCAAAAACGGTAGAGGCAAACTGACGACGGTGGGCCAGGGAATGAAAGTTGGTGACGCTATCCGGACGCTCAACCAGCAGAGCATTTCGCAGATTCCGGTTACGGACGTCGAAGGGAACATTGTCGGTAGCCTGACCGACTCGACCATTCTCGGCAAACTGATTGAAGACCCGGCCATCAAGGAGGTGCCGGTGGGAGAGGTGATGGACAAACCCTTCAAATTCGTGGCGCTGGACAACACCGTGGATGTACTTTCCTCGTTGATTGACCGCGAAAACAAAGCGTTGCTGGTCCGCGACGAAAATCAGCAGATCCACATTATTACGCAGGCCGACTTACTGGCCGCCATCACCGCTTAGTCTTAAAGAGAAAAGGGAATACCGGATGTGGAGCCGGTATCCCCTTTTTCGTTGATCTACCGCCGGTTGTCGCCCCCTTCCATCATGCTCCAGTAACTACTGTACCGGCTTTCGGCGATCTGGCCGTCGACGACGGCTTCCTTAACGGCGCAGCCGGGTTCGTTGAGGTGCAGACAGTTGTGGTACCGGCACTGGTTGAGTAGCTCGCGCATTTCGGGAAAATAGTGGCTGATTTCCTCCTTCGCCATATCCGCCAGTCCTAATTCTTTGATGCCCGGCGTATCGATCAGGTACGTATCGGGCGCAATCTCGAACATCTCGGCGAATGTAGTAGTGTGGACCCCTTTGTTGGCGAACGAAGAAACTTCGCTGGTCCGCAGCTGCAAATCCGGCGCGATCGTGTTCACCAGCGAGGACTTGCCAACGCCCGAATGGCCCGACAGCAGCGTAATCTTGTGATCGAGTAGTTGCCGAAATGCTTCGATGCCGGAGCCTTCGGTCGCCGAAGTTTCCAGCGTTGCGTAACCAATGTTTTCGTACAGTTGCCGAATCTCCTGCTGAAGCTCCAGACCGTCTTCGCCCAGAATATCGGTTTTGTTGAAGACCAGCGTAGACGGAATCCGGAATGACTCGGCGGTGACCAGAAAGCGGTCCACGAAACCCAGCGACGTGCGCGGGTAAGTCAGCGTGACAATGAGAACGGCCTGGTCCACGTTGGCGGCCAGGATGTGCCCATGCGCCGTTTTATGGACTGACTGGCGAATGATGTAATTGTCGCGCGGTTTAATATCGGTGATGACCGCCGTGTTTTCTACTTCGTCTTCCAGTTCGTACTGCACCCGGTCGCCAACAGCAATGGGGTTGGTTACTTTCAGACCTTTAATTTTAAATTTGCCCTTCAGTCGGGCGCGGTAAATATGGCCGTCCTCGGTGCGAATGTCGTACCAGGAGCCGGTGGAACGTATGACTAAAGCCGTTTGCAAAGGATTTATTTATTTCGCAGAGTTCAGCGGAGAAAAGTAGAGTCTACAGAGTTTTCATTTCTGGATTAAGCACTCTACGTACCCCTTCTTTTAACAAGGTAACACGAAAATTGATTAATAACCCTAAACGAAATTGACCCAGCTTTAAGTAAGTAAGAAGTTGAGCGAAATAAACATCTATTAATTGCTCGACTGTTTTTATCTCAATGACAATACGATTCTCAACAACCAAGTCCATTCGATAACCGTGATCCAGCCTTACTTCCTTGTAAACAATGGGCATTGCTTTTTCCCGTTCTACATATAAACCGGACTGACGAAGTTCGTAACATAAACACTCCTGATAAGCTGATTCCAGCAGGCCCGGCCCTAATGAACGGTGTACTTCAATGGCGCATTGTATAATTTGATACGAAAGCTTATTTTCTTCCATTCTCTCCGCTAAACTTTATTGACTCTGCTGTCCTCGGCGAAATAACCTTTGACGATATCCATCACTTTAGACGTCGCGCCGGTATTGCGGGTAACGTATGTTTGGCTAACGTGCGCAGCCCCCTGCTGGCGTGCATTGTCGTCGTACAAGCGTTGAAACTGCGCCGAGAGTTCGGCGGAGTTTTGAACCGGGAAAGCGGCTCCTTCCCGCACTAAATCGATGGCTTCCTGAAACTTATCGTAATTAGGTCCGAAGAAGAGTGGCATCCCGAAGGTGGCCGCTTCCAGGATGTTGTGCAGTCCTTTTCCGAAAGCCCCGCCGATGTAGGCAAACGAGCCGTATTGATACAGCGACAGCAGCATCCCGACGTTATCAATGAACAGGACGTCAGCCCCCGCCACGTCAGATTCGCTGGTCTGCGAGTAACGTATAGCGGATTTCGTCAATTGGCCGCGCCACCGTTCGATCTCCTCGTCGTGAATTTCGTGCGGAGCAATGATGACTTTCAACGGCTGGCTAAACGCATTCAGAAAAGGGATCAGCACGTCCATGTCCGCCTGCCAGGCACTTCCGACCACCAACAAAGGAAGACCGGCCTGAAAGGTTTCGGCGATGGGGATGGCCTTCTTGGTCGCGGCTACCTGCTGCACCCGGTCAAAACGCGTGTCGCCCGCCAGCGTCACGTTTGTAATACCGATGCCTCTGAGCAGGTCAACGGACTCCGTATTCTGCACTAGTAGATGATCGAAATAACGCAGGAAATTCCGGTAAAAACCGCCGTACGGTTTGAAGAACACCTGGTTAGGCCGAAAGATGGCCGAAAACGAAAGGATCGGAACCCGTCGGGCGGCCAGTTCCCGCAGGTAATTATACCAGAATTCGTACTTAATGAAGAAAGCGATCCGGGGTTGAACCAGATCCAGAAAGCGCCGGGCGTTGGCGGGCGTATCGAGTGGCAGGTAGAAGATATAATCCGCGCCGGCGTAATTTTTCCGCACTTCGTAACCCGATGGGGAGAAAAACGTCAGCAGGATCTTATGAGAAGGGTACTGCTGCCGAAACGCTTCCATAACGGGCCGGCCCTGTTCAAATTCACCCAGCGAGGCCGCATGAAACCACGCAATGGGCGACTGATTACCGCTCAGTTGAGCCCGGATAGCATCGGCCCAGCCGGCTCGCCCAGCCAGAGCCAGCCGGGCCTTGGGTACGAACGGAGTCGCCAGTTGCAAAGCCAGCCGATAGGCGTGAATGGAAGCGTTGTAAAGCGCGGAAAGCAAGCGAGTAACGAGTTGATGATGGTCACAAAACTACAAACACAATCCGGAATCTGCGTTAAACTTTTGCCCCGTTACAGAATGCGCGGCTGGTTGGGGGTGAATCGAAACTTTTTTGGTTTAAATTCTCTTATAAAGCACAGATTGGTGTTTACAAAGACGATGAACTGGAACAAATTACAAGACGAATCACAACTGGATGCTATCAAGCAGGAATCTGCCCAACAGGCCATCCTGATTTTCAAACACAGCACGCGCTGCTCGATCAGTGCTACGGCCCTGAGTCGGATGGAGCGGAACTGGGATGACAGCGTCGGGATCAAGCCTTATTACCTGGATCTGATTTCTTTCCGCCCCTTATCGAACAACGTGGCCGCGGTGTTTGACGTAACTCACCAGTCCCCGCAGGTTCTGCTGATTCAAAACGGGGAATGCGTCTACGATGCCTCTCACTTTGATATTTCGTTCGATGAACTGAAACAACAGGTTATGTCGGCCTGAAACGCCGGCTAAACTGTTAATAAACGTTAAAAGTTAAAAAGCGCTTTCGTCTTCACTGCCAAAGCGCTTTTCTTTGCCTGATTAATTAGTGACCCAAGTGCCCACTACTTAAATTAATACATCAATTCAATTAGCTGGACTCATTGGAGTATGGTTGTAAAGAAACACTTAGTTTGGGGGCCCATTCTGAAATCAGTATGGCGCCGGTTGTTAGGGCTGGTCGTGGTGGCCTCCACCGTGTCGTTCGTCTATCACGAGCTGGGCTGGGACCACATTGCGGTGTCCAGTTTGCCCGCCAGTATTTTTGGTATCGGGCTATCGGTACTGATGGGTTTCAAGGTCAACTCGGCCTATGACCGCTGGTGGGAAGCCCGCAGACTGTGGGGCGCCATTGTCAACGACTCCCGGTCGCTGGCCCGCCAGATTCTTACCTTTCCGGATACGGAGATGCCCCACGTCCGGTCCGTTCAGCAACGAATGGTTAACCGGCAGATTGCCTTTGTTTACGCCACGAAAAATCACCTGCGTAAAGACGAAATATTTCCGGAAATAATACCCTTTCTGGAAGCCAGAGAAGTGGAGCAGCTTCAGAAAGAGAAGAACGTGCCCAACGCGCTTCTGCTGAATCACGGACGGGACCTGCGCCTGTTGGCGGAATCCAAGGCGGTTAACCCATTCCAGCAAATTCAGGTTGACGGCCGGTTGAACACGCTTTCGGACTCGCTGGGGGCCTGTGAACGGATCAAAAACACCGTCTTCCCGAAGCAGTATGATGAGCACACCACCCTGTTTGTGACCCTTTTCTCGTACCTGCTTCCTTTCTTCCTCGTTGAAGTAGGGTATTTTGTGGTAATCGGAACCATGCTCATTGGCTTTTTCTTCTTTGCCATTGACCGGATTGCCACGAGTATTCAAAACCCTTTCGAAAACGGGATCAACGATACCCCTATGCAGTCGATCTGCCGTACTATTGAAATCAATTTAAAGCAGATGCAGGGCGTAGAAGAACTGCCCGAACCCGTACAGGCCGTGGATGGCGCCCTGAGCTAAACTCAGTGAACAGGCTGGACCGGTTAATTACTTTCTAACGCTATTTTCCTCTACTTTCTGCTGAATTCCGTCTACTTACGTGGACGGAATTTTTGCTTTGTAGGGGCGCCAATTTTAGTACAAACCCCTGCTCTTCTTTTCAACTGCTGAATTGAAACAGAAGAGTATTTGCTTTTCTCGCCTGGGTAATTTTGACACCAACCTTTTTGCCGGGAACGTCCATTGTCGAACAGGAATCCCTTTCTGATCGCTGACTTGCGCTGGTTTGGGTAGGGAACATTTACTTTTTGCACACGGTTGGACCCGTCTGTTCAGTTGTTCAAAAGGTCCGCCGGGCAGTAGATCGACACTGCTACGGGAAGTTCAGGCATCCGTTTTTGGGAGTACCGACACGACCGTCTTGCCTTTTTCATCCATTCTTTTTTAGAACAAATTTCACCATCAATTTCATGAGTCAACTGTATCTGTTTAACAGGACGGGCAACCAGCGACCATGGCGCAAGCAACTCGTAAGGTTTGGCCAGGTTTGTTTTTTTGAGGCCTTCCTGTTACTTTTTGTGGCAAGCCTTTCGCTGGCTCAAACCCGCGTAGCCGGTAAAGTAACCACTGATAACGGGGAAGCCCTGCCGGGCGTAAACGTTCTTCTGAAAGGAACCACCACGGGAACCACCACCGACACCGGCGGTAACTACGCTATCAATATCCCAAACCAAACGGCGGTATTAGTCTTTAGCTTTATCGGATTCACCAATCAGGAAGTGCCCGTCAGTGGGCGGACCACCATTAACGTAAAACTAGGCACCGATGTGCATTCGCTTTCCGAAGTCGTCGTGGTTGGCTACGGTACGCAGCGGAGACAGGAACTGACCACGGCCGTAACCTCGGTAAGCAACCAGGCAATCCAGCGTCAGCCCGTGGCCGGTTTTGACCAGGCCTTACAGGGGCAGGCGACCGGTATCCAGGTGACGGCTCCGTCGGGGCAGCCCGGCGCCGGGATCAACATCCGCGTTCGGGGCAGTAATTCCATTAGTTTGACCAACTCGCCCCTGTACGTCATTGACGGCGTTCAGATTCTGCCGACTTACGACCAGGAGCTGGGCATTGGTAACCAGCGGCCCAATCCGCTGAACAGCATCAACCCCAATGATATTGAATCCATCGACGTGCTGAAAGACGGCGCGGCTGCGGCCATTTACGGGCTTCGGGCGTCGAACGGCGTGGTGGTTATTACGACAAAACGGGGCCGCACTGGCAAGGCGCAGGTGGGCTTGAGCGTCTACTACGGCGTGCAGCAGCTGCGTAAGAAGATCAGTATGCTCGACTCCCGTCAGTTTGCTCAATACTTTAACGAAGCGCAGGCGGCAGCCGGTAACGCCCCAGCCTTTACGAACCTGGATACCATTCCCTACAATACCGATTGGCAGGATGCGATCTACCGCCCCGGTGCCATTCAGAATTACCAGATTAGCTTGAGCGGGGGGAACGAGCGAACCAAATATTACCTCTCCGGTGGTTATTTCAACCAGCAGGGGATCATGCTCAACTCGGGTTTTGACCGCTATAGCTTCAAGCTGAATCTGGATCAGCAGATGAGCAATCATTTCCGGATGGGAACGAGTCTGACGCTGAGCCGGACCAACAACAACACCAGTGTTCGCAGTGAACTGGGCATTCAGAACTCCGGTACGGTACTGGGCGCACTGGCGCAGATTCCGACCATTCCGATCCGCAATCCGAACGGCACGTACGCCATCAACCCATTCCAGCAACTGGATAACCCGGTTGGTAACCTGCTCGAAACCCACAACCGTGCCCTGATCTATCAGGTCATTGGAAACGTATACGGCGAATTGGACATCCTCAAAAACCTGACGCTGCGGAGTTCGGCCAGTATTGACTTCCGCACCCAGCTCGAAAATCAGTTCATCAGCCGGGATTATCCGGGTACGCAGAACGCCAGTGCGGCAACGCGCGGAAGCGCCCGAACCGGTACGAACCAGCAGGTGGTCTGGCTGTGGGAAAACACCCTGACCTACAACCCGGAGCTGGGCAATGACCACGGTCTGACGCTGCTGGCCGGGCAATCCGTTCAGGCATCCGACCGGTTCACGTCAAGCGCTTCGGTGACGGGCTTTCCGTCCAACGCGGTACCTTACCTGTTCGCCGGGACGCAGTTTACGCAGCCGTCAAGCTACGAAGACCAGTGGGGATTGCTTAGCTACTTTGTCCGGGCCATTTACAACTACAAGGAACGGTACCTGGCTACGGCCAGTCTGCGGGCCGATGGGTCGAGCCGGTTTGCGCCGGGTAACCGCATTGGGTACTTCCCGGCGCTGTCGCTCGGCTGGCGACTGTCCCGCGAGAGTTTCTTTCCCCAAACCAAATGGCTCAACGACGTCAAACTGCGCCTGAGTTATGGGGCTAACGGAAACCAGGAAATCTCGGCTTATCAACGGTTTAGCACCTATGGTTCGGGCTATAACTACGCCGGAATCGGTGGCATTCAAGGAGGGATTGCGCCCACGCAGATTGGTAATAACGCCCTGCAATGGGAAACCACCCGGCAGTACAACCTGGGTCTGGACGCGGCTTTACTGGGTAGCCGGGTTAACCTGACTTTCGACGCTTACGTGAAAAATACCTCGAACCTGCTGACCAACGTGCCGTTGCCTTTCAACGCCGGGGCGCAGAACGCGCAGATTATCCAGAATATCGGTAGCGTGCAGAACAAAGGGATTGAGATCGGCATTAACAGCACAAACATCCAAAGCCAGACGGGCGGCTTCAACTGGACGACCAATTTCAATATCAGCCTCAACCGGAACAAAGTACTCGACCTGGGTACGCTCCGCAACGAGTCGGGTCAGGAAGTGGACCGCACCATCATTGGCGATTACACCATTACGCAGAAAGGCGCCCCGCTGGGCTCGTTCTACGGCTACGTAATGGACGGTATCTTCCAGTCGGCGGGTGAAATTGCCGAAGCGCCAACGCAGCCCAACAACCCGCAGCCGGGCGACATCCGGTTCCGGGACCTCAACGGCGATGGCGTGATTAACGCCAGTGACCGAACAATCATCGGAAACCCGAACCCGAACTTCTTCGCGGGTCTTACCAATACGCTGACTTACAAAGGAGTTGAGTTGAGCTTTCTTTTTCAGGGAAGTTACGGCAACGACATTTATAACCAGAACCGGGTTAGCATCGAAGGCCTGTCGGATCCGTTCAACCAGACCACGCGGATACTCAACCGCTGGACACCGACCAACACCCACACGGATATGCCCCGGGCGGTTCGGTACGATCCTAACCAGAACAACCGGTTCTCGAACCGATTTATCGAAAGTGGCACGTATACGCGTCTGAAAAACCTGACGGTGGCCTACAACCTGGCGGCTAAAACGGCGCAGCGGCTAAAACTGAGCAATGTTCGCATTTACGTAACCGGACAAAACCTGCTCACCTTTACCAACTATACCGGCTATGATCCGGAAGTCAGCGCCGACCCATTCTCGTCGGTTGGCTTTGGGCGCGACTTTGGGGTATATCCGCAGGCCCGCACCTACACCGGTGGTATCAATGTCACTTTCTAATTCGCGTTTTCATGAAAAAGATATTAATTGCTTTACTCCCGGCCTTATTTTTAGTGGGGTGTAATGTATTGGATAAGAATCCATTACCCAGTATTACCCCGGAGAATTTCTTTAAGAATGCCGACGATGCGGAGTCGGGTCTGACGGCGGCTTATGATGCCCTGCAACAAGGTGGAGCCTACGGACAGGATTTGAACGTTGTGGGCGAAATGCCTTCCGACAACTGCACCAGTGCCAACGGCGATGTTAACCAGCTGGAACGAATTATCTGGACGCCCCTGACGGGTCAGGTGGGCAGTATCTTTCAATCGGCTTACATTGCGATCAACCGGGCGAATGCGGTTCTGACCTACGTGCCCGGTATTGATATGGATACGACCCGCCGGAGCCAGATTCTGGGCGAAGCGCATTTCCTGCGGGCGTTGCATTACTTCAATCTGGTTCGTCTGTACGGCGGAGTGCCCCTGCGGACGCAGGCCACCGAATCGGGCGAATCCAGCGTTGTTAATTTGGCGCGCTCATCCGCCGAAGAAGTTTACGCGCTGATCAACAGTGATTTGCAGCAGGCTGAACAACAAACGGCCACGACCTTCGGCAGTCAGACCGCTAACCGCATCCGGGTGATCAAAACGGCGGTGAATGCCCTGCAAACCAAAGTTTTTCTGACGCAGCAGCGCTGGCCCGAAGCGATGGCCGCGGCCAGCAGCGTGATCAACAGCGGGCAGTATCAACTGATGCAGAACTTCAATGATCTGTTTCCGCCCGAGAACAAAATCGAGTCGATCTTCGAAGTGCAGTTTGCGGGTACGGCCGACGGGGGCTTTATTCTGCCCGACCTGCTGCTGCCGTCGCCCCCGGCTACGTATTCGTTTTCCAAATTCAATATTCCGACCGCGGAGTTACTGGCTTACGCCGATACGGTTAACGATCTTCGGTGGAAATTTACGGGTGAAGTGACGACGGCGGGCCGCAACCACGCCAGCTTCGTGATGGCAACTTCGACGAGCGCGAACGACAGAGGACCGTTTGTGTATAAATGGCGGAGCAGCCCCAACGCGTTCAACAGCCCGGATAATTACTACGTCCTGCGGCTGGCGGACGTGATGCTGATGTACGCCGAAGCGGCTAACGAGCAGAATGGTCCAACGCAGGAAGCCCTTAACGTGCTGAATCCTATCCGGAACCGGGCTGGCTTGGCCGCCCTGACGCTGGCGGGGGTGGCCGGCCAGCAGGCGTTGCGGAATGAAATCGACCGGCAACGGCGGCTGGAACTGGCGTTTGAAGGCGAGCGGTGGTTTGATCTGCTTCGCTACGCGCGGCAGGTAGCGGCTAACCCCAATGCAACCCACCCCGTGACGGCGCTGGATATTATTCAGCAGGTTCGGGGTACCCGGGATCCCAACTACCTGTTATTCCCGTTTCCGCAGGCAGAAGTCAATAACAATTCGCTGTTACAGCAAAATCCGGGATTCTAAGCCGTTAATTTTATCCCTTGGATAGCGACAGCCCAAAACTGTCGCTATCTTTTTTGAAAATCACTTAAACCGAAAAACGAATGCAAATGGGCTCTATAAAAAGACCGTTCCTGGTGCTGGGTTTACTGATCGGCCTGATTACGGGTGCTGACTGCCAGCGCCCGCCCAAAGGAATCGAATGGTGGCTGACCAACTCCGACGGCTCGACCTTATTTGAACGGCAACCCGCCGGGTTAGCCTTCGCTGGCGCCCCGGACGAAAAAGCAACCATCAACGTTGACCCGAGCCAGACGTTCCAGCCAATGGACGGTTTCGGCTATACGCTGACCGGCGGCAGCGCCATGCTGATTCAGCGGATGGACGCCAAAGCCCGGGCCGCTTTGTTGCGGGAATTATTTGCGACGGATGGCAAAAATATTGGCGTTAGTTATTTACGGATCAGCCTTGGCGCATCGGATCTGGATGATCGTGTTTTTTCGTACGATGATCTCCCGGATGGGCAGACGGACCCCCAGCTGACGCGTTTCAGCCTGGACCCCGACCGGACTTATCTCATTCCGCTTCTAAAGCAAATCGTGCGGATCAATCCGGCCATTAAAATCCTGGGCTCGCCCTGGTCACCACCGACCTGGATGAAAACCAATGGCGCGTCGAAAGGCGGCAGCTTAAAGCCGGACGACTACGATACGTATGCTCAGTATTTCGTCAAATACATTCAGGGCATGAAGAAAGAGGGTATCCGCATTGACGCCATCACCATTCAGAACGAACCCCTGCATCCCGGTAATAATCCGAGTATGCTGATGTTGCCGGAACAACAGGCTGCGTTTATCAAGAAAAGTCTGGGGCCCGCTTTCCGAAAGGCGCGTATCTATACCAAAATTGTCCTGTACGACCACAATGCCGACCGGCCGGATTATCCTATCTCCATTCTGAATGATCCCGAAGCCCGTCAGTACGTGGACGGCTCGGCTTTTCACCTCTACACCGGCCCCATTGAGGCTCTGACGCAGGTGCATGACGCCCATCCTGCCAAAAATCTGTACTTTACCGAACAGTGGATTGGCGCGCCCGGCAACCTGAAAGAAGATCTGGCCTGGCATGTCAAAACCCTGATGATCGGCGCCCCCCGCAACTGGAGCCGGACGGTGCTCGAATGGAACCTGGCCGCGGACCCGAAGCAGAATCCGCACACGGAGGGTGGTTGTGATCGCTGCCTGGGTGCGGTAACCATCGACGGCAATGCCGTAACCCGCAACCCGGGCTACTACAACGTGGCCATCGCTTCAAAATTTGTCCGGCCTGGATCCGTTCGGATTGGCTCTAACCTCCCCGAAAAGTTGCCGAATGTGGCTTATAAAACACCGAACGGCACCGTGGTACTGCTTGTATTTAATGAGGATGCGTCCAGGCAGACGTTCAGCATTGGTTACAAAGGCAGGCAGGCTCCGGCAACCCTGCCGGGTCGTTCGGTCGGAACGTACATCTGGGCAAATTAACCTTTGAGGGTGATTCGGGCGCGGTGGCAAACTCCGCCGACGGGCGGATTAAACTTGGAGACGCTGACCTCAATAGCGTCAACACCGGCGTATTTCTTCCGTATTTCTTCGATAATGGAGTACGCAATATGCTCCAGGAGCCGGGCGGGGCGCTGCATGGCCGAGTGAGCGATCTGGTAAAGTTCTTCGTAATTGACCGTGGCGTTCAGGCGGTCAAACTGGGCGGCTGCCAGAAAATCGGTGGTGACGGTAATGTCGACGGAGTATTTGTTACCAATCTTCTGCTCTTCGTCGTAAAAGCCGTGGTAGGCGAAAAATTCGAGTCCTTCGAGTGCAATAGTTCCCACAGGAGTACCGCGAACAATCCTGTTCGCTCTTTGGTGATGGGTCGTAAAAGTAATCACTCACCGCAAAAAGCGAACAGGATTGTTGGGGATAGGCTTAAATTTGATCGAAGAAAGAGCCTGCCGTGGATTCGGCCGTTTTTACTTTCTGGCGTTCTTCGGTGGCTTCATGAACGGCCTGCGGCCCATCCTCGCCTTCTTCGTAAGGCTCCGTAATGGGCAGGCCCGCTTCGGCGGCTTCTTCGCCCTGGGCCGCAACGGGATCGCTGACCGCCGGTTCCGTGGCCGTAGTCTGATACAGATGGTCTTCGATAACTTCGGGGGCTATTGATTCCTGATCAACCAGATCCGGCAGTTCATCTGCGTCGGTACCCATTTCCGGCGTTTCGGCTGGCTCGGGCTTCAGTTCGTCGATTTTAGCCTGGAGGGATTGCTGGCTGAACTTCTTCTCAAAGCGTTCCACGCTGTCCATGGCATTGGCCGCCAGCGTGCGAATCTGCGTCACCAGACTTTCTTTGTAGCGTTCCATCGCCTTGAAGTCGTGTTCCATCGCCTTCAGGTCGTTGAGGACATTCTCCTTGATGTAGCGGGACTGATTTTCGGCATCCTGCACCATCAGCGTCGACCGCTTGCGGGCGTCGGCCAGTACTTCGTCGGCCTGCTGCCGCGACTCACTCAGGTATTTTTCGGCGGCTTTATTGGCCTGATCCGTAATCTGGGAACTGGTATCTTCCGCCGTTTTGAGCGTTCTGAACAGCGTTAATTCTATTTCTTTTAGCTTATTGAGTTCCTTCTCAGCCAGTTCGAGCTGCATCTTGAGCATTTTGTTTTCGCTCATAATGCGTTCCCACTCCTGCGACAGAGAGGACAGAAATGCGTCTACTTCGTCGGGCCGGTAGCCACCAAATCCTTTCTTCTCGAACGTATGCTGACGTATCTCGATAGGCGTTATCTTCATGATTAATCGGTTTAAGGAGACCGAAGTCACCGTAATTTGCTAAAAATAAAAGTAATCGATGGAAAATATCAATTATTTAACTCAAAATTCGAATAAAATAGGCCGTAAAGCCGTACAGGATTACTTACTGGTTGACTTTCCACACCGAGATTAATTTGTCATCGCTGCAGGAAACCAGCTCATTGCCGTAGGCGCTCCACCACAGTTTGTTGACCGACGTGCCGTGCCCGGCGTGCCGCGCCCGGTCGATCACTTTCAGCAACCGGAACGTCTGAGCATCCCATACTTTGATGGATTTATCCATGCTGCAGGTAGCGAACAAAGTGCCGTCCGGACTGTAGGCGATATGGTTGATGGCGAACAAATGGGCGGCTACATCCTGATGCAACGTATACTGATCCGCTACGTCCCATACTTTTAGATGGGCGTCGCGGCCCGCGGTCAACAGAAAACGGCCGTCCGGACTGTATTGCGCGGTAAACACGGAGTTGGTATGCGCCGGAATCAAGTGTTTGAGCGTCAGCGTGTCCAGGTCAAAAAGCCGGACGCTGTGATCGCTATAGCCAATCGCCACTTCCCGGCCCGCCAGATTGACAGCCACGCAACGGGCGCTCTGGTCCGACGCTTTCAGGTGCTTGATAACGGCAAATTCGGTCTGGTCCATCACAATGACAACGCCATCGGATAAGGCAATGAACGCCTTATCTTCCACCAGTTTAATGTCGAAAACGGCCGCCGATGTGATGCGCGACGAGCGGATTTCCTGTTTCCTCAGCGGATCAATGACGTGAAGGCCCTGATAATTCTGACCCACCCAAAGCTGCTGCCGTTCGGCGTCGAAGGCCAGGGCGTAAACCGAAGACGGAATCCGGGCGATGAGACTACCCAGATCGGGTTTTTCCAGATGCCAGCGAATGACCAGTCCATCCGCTCCGGCCGAAAAGAAATTTGCTGGTGATGCGCCCGCTGCGAGCGAATAGACGCAATCCTGGTGGCCGGCGAAGGTGTCAATTTTCTGGACGTTCATAAGGAATGAGGAGAGTCCGCGTCCTGGTCGGCAGCTATTTTTGACCAAACTGCTGACGGACTGGCGACGGACGACTATTTTTGGCAAAATTAATCGGAAACCGGGATATGTCCCTTTATCAGACGCTGCATCCAACCCCTGATTGTACAGTATTACTTTGGAAGATTGAGGAAAACGAAAGTCAACTGGGCTCACTGGCTACACTGACGTCGGACGAAAGGGCGGAGTTCGACCTGATCACTCACCCGATTCAGCGCGTTGAATGGCTTGCCTGCCGGGTAGTCATGCGTCGGCTGGTTACAGGGTCCGGACTGAACTACGGAGGTTTGTACAAGGATGAGTACGGAAAGCCCCATCTCGTCGGACTGGAAGCGCACGTGTCCATTTCGCACACAACGGGCTGGGCGGCTGCCGCGCTGCACCGGCTGCGTCCCGTTGGCATTGATCTGGAACCTTTCCGGCCGCAGCTGACCCGGGTGGTGCCGCGGGTGCTGTCTGACGCCGAGAACGACCATGCGGGTGGCGATCTGACGCGGCTGGCGATGTACTGGTGCGCAAAGGAAGCGCTTTATAAGCTATACGGAAAACGGCAGCTTTCGCTGCGGGAACACCTCATTATCGAGCCGTTTGCGGACGGCGCCCGCCAACTGACGGGACACGTCCGGCTACCGGGATACGTGCAGGAGCTGGCCATTTACTGCTTCTGGACAGGGCCGGGGCTGCTGGTGACCGCCTGCTCAAACGATTACTTGTTGGTGTAATCCGACAGGGGCGGAGCGGCATCTTCGTCCTGAACGGCATCGAGTAACTGTTCAACCTCCTTCATGCGTTCGCTGTCGCTGGTTTTTTCAAAGGCCAGCATCAGGTTACGCAGCACCCGCCGGATAATGTCCAGGTTCGTGCAGGGCTGGTAAAACGTGTCCGCCGGTTTCAGGTTCAACTGACCAATGTAGTGATCAATGTCCGATTTGGAGAAAACCAGCCCCCGGTTAAATACATTGACGTAAAACTGCGTCGTGTCTTTTTTGTACGTCAGCACAAACAGACTCGGCAGATTAACGCCGTATACGGGAAGGCCCAGCCGCTGCGCAATCATCATGTAGATAACGCAGAGTGAAATGGGGTTACCCCGGCGCGATTCCAGCACGACATTCACCATGGAATTGGCGGGCGAATGAAAGTGCTTGGTGTTAGCGGCAAACTTTAATTTATTGAAAAAAACGTGATTAAGCATCTTTACCTGATCAATAGGGTGCATGTCGGTTTTTGCGTCCAGCCATACATCATAATACAATTGATCGAGGTCCCGGCGCAGTTTATCCAGCGACAGATCGGGGTATTGATAGGTCGCAATAATCCACAGGCCTTCGAGCAGGTCGAGGCCACCGCCTTCTTTCCAGATCTTAATCCGATCCAGCACGGACTGGTATTGTAAATCGTGGATCAACTCTTCAATTCGCTTTTGGTGATGCGGGTTAAAACTGCCTTCCCACTCACTTTCTAGATAAGGAATCAACTGCCCACCCAGCTCACGGATCCGCTGCTCAACGTGTTTCGTTATTTCTTGATCGTCGTCGTCCAGCAACGAGATTAACGCTTTGATTTCATTGTCTTTCATCATGCTGTTTCAATCGGGTTACGCCATGCCAAAAGACGGGCGGTTACGGTTCCCTTGTAAACTCTAATATAAAAAACATTTTTAAGAAACCTACTAAATTTTATACTTTTGTCCGGTAGGTATTGAGCCAGAGTTAAATGGTTAACAAAATTTTACAAAAAAGAATTTTGCTGCGTAGGGTTTGAATTCCTGAAATTGTACCCACTTTATTCATGGTATATTATTTGCTCAAATAGCTTGCCAACGGGATAAAATAAACTTAAGATATACGTTTATGAAGATATTAGTAACAGGTGGGGCCGGTTTTATTGGGTCTCATACCGTGGTTGAACTGGTCAACGCTGGCTACGAACCGGTCATTATCGACAACTTCGCTAATTCCAACCGTTCCGTACTGGATGGCCTGCGGGGCATTCTGGGCCGTGATGTGGCGTTTTACGAAGCGGATTGCAACGACCGGACTGCTTTAAATACCATTTTTGAAAAAGAACAGGTCCAGGGGGTCATCCATTTTGCGGCTAACAAGGCCGTGGGTGAATCGGTGGAGAAACCCCTGATGTACTACCGCAATAACCTGGACTCGACGATGCTGCTGCTCGAAGTAATGGCCGAGCACGGCGTTCGGAGTCTGGTATTTTCGTCTTCGTGTACGGTATACGGCCAGCCCGAAAGTCTGCCTGTTACGGAAGAAACGCCCCGCCTGCCGGCGCAGTCGCCGTACGGCAACACCAAAACCATCTGCGAAGATATTATCCGCGACGTAGTTCGGTCGGGGGCGGCCATCAAAGGCATTGCCCTGCGTTATTTTAACCCCATCGGGGCGCATCCAACGGCCCTTATCGGTGAGCTTCCCCTGGGCGTACCCAGCAACCTCGTGCCGTTCATCACGCAGACGGCGGCTGGCCTGCGCGAAAAGCTGACCGTGTTCGGCGATGACTATGACACGGTCGACGGAACCTGCGTCCGTGACTTTATCCACGTCGTTGACCTGGCTATCGCGCACGTTCAGGCACTGCGATTCCTGGAAGAAAAAGAAGGCACCAATTCGTACGACGTCTTCAACATCGGAACGGGTGACGGCCATACCGTTCTGGAACTGATTAAAACCTTTGAAGAGGTCAACGACCTCAAACTGAATTATAGCCTTGGTCCACGGCGGCCGGGCGATGTTGAGAAAATCTACGCTCAGGTTGACAAAGCCAATAACGTACTGGGCTGGCGGGCCGAACGGTCACTGGCCGAAAGCTTGAAAGACGCCTGGCGGTGGCAGCAGCGGTTAGGACAAAAATCGATGGTTGAAAGCGAATAGGTAACTATGAAAAAAATTCTAATTACCGGCGGAGCCGGCTTTATTGGTTCTCATGTAGTCCGGTTGTTCGTGACGAAGTATCCGGATTATCAGATCGTTAACTTAGATAAACTCACCTACGCCGGCAATCTGGCCAACCTGGCCGATATCGAAGACGCGCCAAACTATCTGTTTGTCAAGGGTGATATCACCGACGCGTCGTTCCTAGAACAACTGTTCGCTGAACACAACTTCGATGGCGTTATTCACCTGGCGGCTGAGTCGCACGTTGACCGCTCGATTACGGACCCGATGTCGTTCGTGATGACGAACGTGGTGGGAACGGTCAATCTGCTCAACGCGGCCAAAACCAGCTGGGCGGCTAACGGAGCCGGGGGCGCTGCCGCCTTTGAAGGAAAACGCTTCTACCACGTCTCGACCGACGAAGTATACGGATCCCTGCACAACCCGGAGGACTTCTTCACCGAGGAAACCGCCTACGATCCGCAGTCGCCTTACTCGGCTTCCAAAGCGGCTTCTGACCATTTTGTACGGGCCTACGGCAATACGTACAAACTCCCTGTGGTGCTGTCGAACTGCTCGAACAACTACGGCCCGAATCACTTCCCCGAGAAGCTGATTCCGCTGATGATTCACAACATCCAGAACAACAAGCCGCTGCCCGTTTACGGCAAAGGCGAAAACGTCCGCGACTGGTTGTTTGTGATCGACCACGCCCGCGCGATCGACACGATCTACCACAACGGCAAAGACGGCGAAACCTACAACATTGGTGGTTTCAACGAATGGAAAAACATTGATCTGGTTCACCTGCTGTGCCGGACGATGGACCGCAAGCTGGGTCGTCCGGAAGGAACGTCCGAAGGGTTGATCACGTACGTTACGGACCGTGCCGGTCACGATCTGCGCTACGCCATCGATGCCCACAAGATCATGAATGAACTCGGCTGGCAGCCTTCGCTTCAGTTTGAAGAAGGTCTGGAAAAAACCGTCGACTGGTTCCTGGCCAATCAGGAGTGGCTGGAGAACGTGACGTCGGGTAATTATCAGCAGTATTACGAACAGATGTACGCTAACCGTTAACTGGTTGAAGGACTGAAAAGGTAACTCTACTTTTCAGTCCTTTCTTTTTCATCCTCATTCTATGAAAGGTATTATCCTGGCCGGGGGCTCCGGCACTCGTCTGCACCCACTCACTCTCGCCGTCAGTAAGCAGTTAATGCCGGTGTACGACAAACCGATGATCTACTACCCGCTGTCGATTCTGATGCTGGCGGGCATTCGCGAAATTCTCATTATCTCCACGCCCCACGACTTACCGAACTTCAAGAAGTTGCTAGGGGACGGCTCACAGGTTGGCTGCTCGTTTGAGTATGCCGAACAGCCGGAGCCTAATGGGCTGGCGCAGGCGTTTGTCATTGGGGCCGATTTTATCGGGACTGACAAAGTAGCGCTGATTCTGGGCGATAACATCTTCTACGGTTCCGGACTCTCGAAACTGCTGCAGTCCAACAACGATCCGGACGGCGGGGTGGTGTACGCTTACAAAGTCCACGATCCGGAGCGGTATGGCGTCGTTGAATTCGACGAAAACAAAAAGGCGTTGTCGATTGAAGAAAAGCCGCAGCAGCCGAAGTCGAATTACGCTGTGCCGGGCCTTTATTTCTACGACAATGAGGTTGTGGAAATTGCCAGGCACTTGGAACCCAGTCCACGGGGCGAATATGAGATTACGGACGTTAACAAAGTTTATCTGGAACGGGGTAAGCTGAAAGTCGGCATTCTCGACCGGGGAACGGCGTGGCTCGATACCGGTACGTTTATGTCGCTGATGCAGGCCGGCCAGTTTGTGCAGGTTATTGAAGAGCGTCAGGGCCTAAAGATCGGTTCTATTGAAGAAGTAGCCTACCGGATGGGGTACATCAACGAAGAAGGGCTAAAGGCCATCGCGCAGCCCCTCGTTAAAAGTGGTTACGGACAGTATTTGCTGAACCTGCTGAAATAAATAAAATTAATTTCGTGGCTAAGGCCCGGCACCCGAGATTGTTGCGATCGCGGGTGCCGGGCTTTCTTTGTTGGTGGCTTACGGGCCTGAGTGCCAAAAAAAGCCCGGACAGATGTCCCGGCTTTTTGAAACCTAACCTATGAGATGATGAGTTAGCCGACATGACTGGCTAACCCGCTGCAAAGGTGCATCGAAACGGGCAACAATGACAGAACAGACAAACCTTTTTAGCGAAAGGAAACGCGTCCTTGCACCGCATTAGTCCGTATTTAGTCGGGTAATTCTACTTGTTTTGCCTGGCTATTTATTCGGCCATTCCCAATTCCAATTACTTTAGAGAAAGAATAGCACTTACCGTTCTATTGCCAGACGCCTGCCAGGGTGCCGTGAAAGGTAATCATGGGTGGGTCCTATTGGCGAGTAGCTTGTGGCTACAAGATTCAATAAAGAACAGGAGTATGCCGTGAATGAAAGAGTACTCGGGCTTAAGCTTAGTCAGGTTAACCAAACCGACTCCGTACTCAAGTGAATAATTACGGCATAAGCCGATTTTATCGACGTATGTAACGATCGGAATGCACAGGGGGAAAGGTGCTTTTTCTGTCCGGTGCTCAAGCTAACTGAGATAGTTGTAAACGATTAATACTTACCTGTTTGATTATTACTATTCTAAAGTATCCATTGGATTACATTAATCATATTTTTATTTTATTGCCAATTGTAACGGGTATTTACCGTCGCCATTACGTAGCCGACTACCGGGAATTAAGAATAGCCGTATCCTATTTCTGTATTGTTTTTATGCTGAAAACTATACAGCTTTATTCATCTCCTGTTTGGCGCAGCGTTCAGTTTTATAATTTGTACATGATTGTAGAAGCTCTATTGATTGGCTGGATGTACTTCTACATTTTTGAGAAAAAGTTTTACAAGCGCTACGTATTGATAGCAACATCTCTTTGTGTTATTTTAACCAGTTTAACGTATAAGGTTGGTAACTTCTCTGCGACAGGCGATACGGTATTTAGGCTATTCTGCGTTAATCTAAGTTTATTTCATTTTATAAAGCTAATTGATCAGATGCGGGTAGCTACAATTTTGTTATACAGTTTATTCTGGATTAGTGGCGGTTTACTCATTTATTCAGCAGGTACTTTGTGCATCTATTTAATCAGCCAATTCGTAATTGGTGAATTTAGTGATGCGGATACCTTTCATTTTTACTGGAACGTAAAGCAGTTCTTATCGATCGTCTTTTGTATAATGGCTGCGGTAGGTATGTGGGTTAGTAAATATGATCGGGAAAACTATACATAATGTTTCCGGCGGTCAATTGTGCAAGATCCGCCAGCCAGAATGAACGTCTATAACCCTGGCCTATTCCTGCTGTTCGTAGTTTAAATTTCCGTTCAATCAAACGATTGCCCGACCAATGAATTTTCGCCCTATACTTGTACTACTTTATTAAGCCCCTGTGAACACTAACTAATTAACCTCAATTTTTTAACCATGAGTCTATTTAACGGTAATGAAGGAGCGTTTCTCTCAACGGATGAAGCCAATGCGCTAAGAGATACTTACCAGCAACGGAAGAAGCAGCAAAACATTCCAGTCGAGGATACGGTGCGCTCCGAGTTCTTTGGAATTAATAACATCAAACAGCTATTAGATACACCAGGTTGCGTAGGCATCCGGGTTTATCATGCCAAACAGCGCGAAGATATCAACGGTAATAATCACCTAGCGCCCCGCGTTGTTTTAGTGGGCGTAGATGCGAATGGAGACGACCTGGTTAGCGAAGAAACTGACGATATGAAAGACATGCCTTTAGGCGTTGGGGGTAGCTTTTTGGGTAGGGGGCCGGTCTGTCCGCCGGAGTGTAGTGGAGGACCAAAAGGGAGAGTATAAGCTTTAACCTGTTTTGTAGCTTCGGTTTTATGCTGGACTATTATCTCGATAATATTGCTTTATATCCTTTCGCTTACGTGCCAGATCTGTTTCTGCTGATTGCGGTAGTTTCAGGTCTGGTTAACATCCGCTATTTAAACCAACAGACACGCTGGTTACTGTGGTTGGTTATGCTGAGTACGGTCATTGAGTTAATCATGCTTCATTACGCGTCTAATTACGAAAACAACCATTACCTGATCAACTTAACGTCATTGGTTGAGACGGTCTGTCTGTCGGTCATATACGGTTTGGAAATTGAAAATAAAGCCAGCCGGAGATGGATTATCATTGGGTTAGCTGGCTACTTAATCACGTTTTTCTATGCCTACAAATGGACGCAGATTGCCGAATACATGATTGGTGTGCAAAGGCTGCTGATGATATTCTTTGTTATCCTGCATTTTCAGTATTTGTTAAATAACATGCGCGTTCCCAATCTGCTGGCTTACACGATGTTTTGGGTTAGCGCGGGGGTTATGTTATACGCTTCGGGTACGTTATTTATCTTTTTGTTTGTCCACAAAACCTTAAATAATCCACTACCGGATAGCGACTTTACCTGGTATCTGGGCTTCACCCGAGTCTTTACGTGCCTTTTCTATACTATCATAGCAACCAGCTTTTGGCTGCGTCGGCGTGAGGCTCGTCAAACGCTAAATAGTTACCCATCATCGTCTGAAATTATCTAGTTGTTTCTGGCTCGTTAATTGCCTAACAGGAAGGAATTTAAGTTACCTTTGTTCTATGCTGGACCCGTATCTGCATTTAATTCAAAAGTACCCTTTCTCCTTCCTACCGGACCTGGCGCTGCTGATTGCTGTACTTTCCGGAATGCTTAATTTCCGTTACCTGAATCGGGCGATGCAGGGGTTGTTGCTGATGGCGATGCTGTGTCTGGGCATTGAAATGATTCTGATTTATTACGCGGCCCACCGGATGAATAACCATTTTCTGTCGAACCTGACTTCGCTGGTTATGATGGTGGGTTTCGCGCGGGCTTACCTGACTCAGATCTTACGGCATCAGATCCGGCTGGGTGTCTGGGCCGTGCTGAGTTGTTATCTGGTTGTCTTTGTGGCGGCCTTTGAATGGACGCGGATCTCCGAGTTTCTCCTCGCCGTTGAGCGAATTGGGTTGCTGGCTTACGTTATTCTTTATTTTCGGAGTATTTCCCTGGAAATGCGGGTGGCTAACCTGTTAACGCACTCCCTTTTCTGGGTCAGCGTCGGGATCATCATCTACGCGGGAGGGACCCTGTTCATTTTCCTGAATATCCGGTTCAATTTTAACAGCCTCACCATCTTTATCCGGGACTATCAGATTTACTGGCGGTATTCTCTATGCGTAACCACCCTGCTGTATAGTGTCCTTTCGGCGGGCTTCTGGCTACGTCGGTATGAAGCGCGGGCGCAGATAGCTTAACCGTTTAATATATCGTTCTCCTTTCTAGTTGTTTAAGTACTTTTCCCTTCCTATATTTCGCGTATCGTTTTTAGCCTTTGTGGCTGACCTGTCGCTGTTTTA
>Ga0325400_1000943_pt1 | contig 23022 bp, 22 predicted proteins | sample PopdelMetagenome_2_FD_205662 | JGI IMG/M metagenome (GOLD analysis project Ga0325400, IMG submission 205662) | Populus deltoides microbial communities from Bellville, Georgia, United States - Xylem-PdKOR-R1 | ecosystem: Host-associated > Plants > Phyllosphere > Stem > Wood/Secondary xylem...
GCTCGTACAAGCGGTTGCCGGCGGCCGGGTCAATAACTTTAAAATAACCGATTGCCGTACCATACATAGCTGGTGACTCATAGTCGTCAACTACTTGACCGTCATGGCTATAAACCGTCTTAAGCTGTCCGGTTTGCTGGAATTGTTCTTGAAGGAATGAGTATTTAGCCAATGTTGTTTTAGCACGCTCATCTTTGAACCAGATGTAGTCGAGTGCCAAGCGCCATGGAGTCCGGAAGGCATCGTAGCCATAGTTGGTGTCAAGGTTTGGAGCTGCATTTGGAATGAGCTCGCCCGTTTGACGATTGATGGTTATCCAGTTTGGCGGTAAACCTGTCGAAGAGCTTTTGTCTAAATTAGCGTCACTCACACGGTTTAGAAGGTCGTACGAACTATCGGCAAGCCCCTCCCAGTCGTGGCGAGGATCGACTTTAGCAAACAGCTTGTAAGCGTAGGGCGAAAAGTATGAAGGGTTAACGACGACGTTGGTTTGAGAGTTGCGCTCGATGTCGTTGGCTACTAGAACAGGCCGACCTTGAATCGACACGACTTCCTTATCCCAAACACTATTCAAGATTTGCTTGGCTTGATAAAGATAGTCCGGTGAATTCCAGCGGCTGTAAGCCATCATGAGGGCTAGGGCAATATCAGTATCGCCATCACTAGCGGTGTTATTACCGCCAATCTCGTCGAGTATGCCGAAACTACCATCGCTTTTTTGGCCGAATTTCCAAGACATGAGGAAATCATCCCGTTGCAAGTTGTTTTTAGTAAATTCCCAACTTTGATCAAATGAATCGCGATCATCCATCCAGACGGCTCGGAGCATTGAATAGCTTTGACCTTCGCTCGTGGTAATGTTGTTCTGGGTTTTGTCGAGTGTGCGGTAAGAACTGGCTTCGATATTATCAGCTTTGTAATCGTTCCATAGTTCGAGGAGTAACGCGTTATTAGAGAATACTTCGGGTGTGTTGCGTTGTGGACTATTGAAATAATGCGTTGCCACGATAATACCAGCACCTATCAGCACAAAGACCAAGGCGGCAATCGATATAAAAAATGTGAGGCTTCGTTGTTTCAAAATAATACCTTAATTAGTTTGTGTTAAGCGTAACCGTTTCATTATACCTATAGATACTAGGATGCCACAGACTAAAATACAAACGAGAGCAGCCGTAAAGGCTACAAGCGCTGCTGTCGTTAATTTATTAGTGGTTGAGGCGCTTAACGTATAAGCTGGAAAGCCAGAATCATACACACTCGTATTTTTACTGATAGCTGTTGAAGCGGCTAAATTTGGATTATTGGTGCTTTGAGTGGCAGCTGCAGTTGATACGATTGGTTGGCTTGTATTCCCTGCGGTTGTATTAGCTGCTGCTACTGTAGTTGATGGCGTGGTAGTTTCGGATTGAGTGTTAGGGCTAGAAGATTGGGTAGTGGTTGGGGTAGCAGGGGTATTATTAGGGCTAGGAACTGGATTGTTGGCGGGCATCGTATTGGGCGTGATGCTATCGCGAACGTTTTGGACCAAACGTGATGAAGCATCAAACACGCTACTAGTTGATAACTGCAAAGCACTCGCATCATGGCTCGGTACGAGCAATAACATGGTGGTAGCCGCCGTTAAAGCTAAGCCACCAAACACTTGTTTAGTGAAAGAGTTATTAGCTCGTAGCCCTTCACGTATCCGACTTTGTGACGTGCGCCACCGTAGATCGACCGACGCTTTAGCAAGCTCGACGGTAGTATTTAAGAGACGAACTTTTGTTTCGCCGTGAATACGTTCGTCAAATTCAATGTCATGACTGGCAATCATATATTTATTTTCGATAGCCCGTACGATGAATTCTAAGTCGAAGCTCCAAGGTGATGGCTTCATAGTGAAGCTATCTAGCATGCGTTTGCGAAACAGTTTTAAGCCAGATTGGGTGTCAAACTTGACGCCAAATAAAGCCCTAACAAAGACCGTATTAAAGACTTTTGTACTGAGCTGCCTAATAAAACTAACTTTCTTCTGTTTACGGTTGGTAACGATTAGATCAGCTTGCGAAGTGTTAAGAAGTTCATACATTGGCGCTAACTCTTCAGGCGGATATTGTAAGTCGGCGTCGATCATTGCTACGAGAGGGTGTCGTGCAGCCTCGAAACCTTCCAAGAGTGAAAAAGCTTTACCGCGTTTACCACGCTTGGTTTGAACGCGAATTGGATAATATGCTTCTAAATTACGAGCTACTTCAACAGTATTATCTTTGGAATTATCGTCTATTAATAGGGCTTCGTATGAAATATTTGCATCAGACATCGTTTTGTCGATACGTGCCATTAAGCGAGGGAGGTTTTCAGCTTCATTCAAAGTAGGAATGATAATAGATATAGGTAAATTTTTTGGCATAGATTATCTCTCCATCCTTAACTCAACATTATTACGACAAGTGTTAATAATATTTATAACATAAAATTATAAATTAAACAACTGTCTACCTAATTATTAGTAATAGTTTACCTTGTAAACAATACATGGTAAGTATGAAATTTAACTTAGGACAAGCGGAATTGCACGAAACGCATGTAAATAACTTATTAAGTGGCTTTCCTAACTGCTAAACCACTTCAACGAAAGACGTTAAAGCTTGGGTATTAAACCTCGGAGGGTTTGCAAGCACACAGGTTTGAAAGCCGGCTACTGGAGTGCTTTTTTCACCAACATTTACTATATATCGAAGAGAGAAGGTGGGCAAAAGTGGCTATCCCCGGCATAATAGGTACGATGAGTTTCATGACCGTAATTAAAGATTGGTTTAAGCCGACGCCGCAGTTGCATATTGGCATTGAGACCGGCCGACGTGGACAGCGGCCGCTAGTTTTGCTGCACGGTATTGGCTCAAGTGGACCAGTTTGGCGGAACGTGCTGCGTAAAGCCGGTAGTTGGCATGGGCTTGGTCTGGATCTGCTTGGTTTTGGTAAGTCACCAACACCAATCGATATTGACTACAATCTTGATGATCATACCCGAGCAGTTGCCAAGGCAATTCGCTGTAAATTCGGGTTACGGCCGGTCACGATTATGGCGCACTCCATGGGCTGTTTGATTGCGATCGAGTTGACTAAATATAAGACAATCCGTATCAAACGATTAGTTTTGTACGAACCACCGCTCTTGACGCCTACCGAAAGCCAAGCGTTGAACCGTAAGTTTAGCAAAGGTCCGTCGTACCAGAAGCTGTATAACTGGATCGCTGGTAAGCCGCAAATGATGATCGCTTATTCGCGGGTGCTGGCTCGTTTTGCGATGGATACGCCACCGTTTATGGTCGACGAAGACAATTGGGAGCCGATTTCTAAAACGCTGCGCAACGCGATCGTCCGGCAGGGTGATACGTTGAAACAATTAGAGAATATTAATGTTCGGACCGACATTGCCTATGGTCGATTTGATTTCGTAGTCGATAGTCGGACGTCGCGGCGGCGGTTGGCGCACAACCCGAAGATTCATTTTCATCAGGTAACCGACACCCATGGCATTACCCGCGTTTCGAGTGCCCAGCTCGTCAAGATTTTGAACCAGCCGGACAGCACCGAGACTACCGGCCCAGCATAATTTGCTATACTGAAGTTCGATATGGAAGGGTTCCGGTTTTATTGCCGTACGGCCGCTGTGGTTCTGATGCTGGCCATCATTAGTCTTGCTCAAGCCTTTTATAATGTAGCTGCTCGTACACCGATGACACCGTGGGTACGGGCTGCGCAGGTCGAAGTGCCAGTATCCGAAGCTGGCCTGGTATCGGACTATACGTTGCCACCGATAAGCGATGGCATGGTACCAGTATTATTAAGCGTCCCAACCAAACAGCCGGTTGTCTTTCTAGGGATTGACGACGGCCAATACCAGGACCGTTCAGTAATTGATCTGCTTCGGCGATCCGGCGTTAGGGCAAGCTTATTTTTGAACGACCATTACACGGCTGAGAATCCGCCGTTTTTTAAACAGCTGGAGCGAACCGGTTCGATCATTGAGAATCACACAATTAATCATCTGGACCTGACGGCATTAAATTATAATCAACAGGTAGATGAAATTTGTGGCAATGCTGATCGTTTGGCGGCTGAATTTGGTCGTCGGCCAACCATGTTCCGTCCGCCATACGGTAGTTACAACGATGATACCCGGCGGGCCGCTGCTGCCTGTGGCATGAGAGCATTGATCCAATGGCACGCCAAGGTCAATAACGGTAGCGTCCAATACCAGGACGGCGACCGGCTGGTGGCGGGCGATATCGTGCTGATGCATTTTCGGCCGGAGTTTGCTCAAGATTTAAAAGCATATCAGGCGGCCGTCAAGGCCAGCGGTTTACAGACAGTACTCCTGGAAGATTGGCTTAAGTAAAAAACTTAGTGTCTTTGAGCTCATCCGGTAAAAAGCCTTGGTCGGGTTTGAAGCCGGCTTTCCAGGTGTAACCCTCATTATAACCGAGGTCTTTCATGAGTTTGGTGGGGGCGTTACGTAGGCTGAGTGGCACCGGCGCGTCGGGATGTTCTTTGGCGGTAGCCAGGGCAGCGTGCATAGCGTCGGCAACTTCACGCGATTTGGGGGCTTTAGCCATGACGCTGGCGCAGTGGAACAGATTATACTGACCTTCCGGTAAACCAATCCGTTCGATTGCTTGAAAGGTGGCAACGGCTAGATTCAGGGCGGCGGGGGCGGCCAGGCCAATGTCTTCGGACGCAAAAATGACCATCCGACGGGCAATGAACTTCGGGTCTTCGCCAGCCTGGAGCATTCGGGCTAGCCAATAGAGTGTAGCGTTGGCATCGCTGCCACGCATGCTCTTGATAAAGGCGCTAATGATGTTGTAGTGCTGTTCACCGTTCTTGTCGTAGCCAGGCACGCGCTTTTGGGCGGCGGCCTTGACGACGTCGGTGGTAACAGCTTTGTCGGTCAGGCGTAAAGCTAATTCAAGATTACCTAAAGCGACGCGGGCGTCACCACCGGAAATTTCGGCCAGCAGATCAATGCTTTTGGCGGGTAAACGTTTGGCGTCGAGCTTCTCAGCTTTGGCGGCTCGCTTTAAAATGTCGACAATGTCTTGTTTTCCTAAAGGCTCAAGCACGATCACGCGGCTACGACTCAGCAGTGGTGTGATTACTTCAAAACTGGGATTTTCAGTAGTAGCGCCGATCAGAATAATCGTGCCGTCCTCGACGTAAGGCAAGAAGGCGTCCTGCTGAGCTTTGTTAAAGCGGTGGATCTCATCGACGAACAAGATCGTAGTCATGCCCAGCCGCTGATTTTGCTGAGCGTGCTCGATGACTTTAAGGACATCAGCTTTGCCAGCTTTTACGGCACTGAGTTCGAGGCAATCGGCTCCCGTTTCACGAGCGATGATGCGGGCGAGGGTGGTTTTGCCACTACCCGGTGGCCCCCATAAGATAAGACTGGTCGGCGTTTTGCGGGCAATGATCTGTTTGACGATCTGGCCGTCAGCCAATACGTGGTCCTGGCCGACGACATCGGCTAAAGTCTGCGGACGCAACCGTTCGGCAAGGGGGCGGGAGTCAATCATAAGCTCACAGTATATCCGATTCGCTCGCCGCTATCTGTAATTTTTGTTATGCTATAGCTAATATGTTTACTACTTTTGCAGCGGGGGCGGCTCAGCACGTGGCTTACGACGTGCCATGGTTCATGTACGGCGCTATCGTGGCCGCCCTCGTCTTGTACGCCATCATCGAATACTTCCACGGCCGCCACGACCACGCCGTCGGCTTTAAAGAGGCCGTCCGCTGGTCAGTCTTTTACATAAGTATTGCCGTACTATTTACGGTGCCGGTTTACTTTTTCATCGGTAGCCAAGCGGCCGCCGAATACATTGCTGCTTGGTCAATCGAAAAAGCGCTTAGCCTCGATAACCTATTCGTTTTCGGCCTGATCTTCGCGGCCTTTAAGGTAGAACCAAAGTTCCGACGGCGTATCCTGAACTATGGTATTGTCGGTGCGATTGTCTTCCGATTGATCTTCATTTTGCTCGGCTTTGAGTTGTTGCAGCGCTTCAGTTGGGTCAGTATTATCTTTGGTTTAATTCTGATTCAAGGTGCCTGGCACGCATTGCAAAGTGCCCGCCATGGCCATACAGAAAGCACCTCCGACATTACCAAGTCGCGGATGTGGCGGGTGCTTAATCGTATCTTGCCGATTCACGACAAGTTCGACGGTCATAAGCTGATTACCAAGGTTAAGGGCAAGACAATGCTGACATTAATGGCCGGCGTTATTATTCTGATCGAGCTAACCGACATCGTCTTTGCCATTGATAGCGTCCCGGCCGTGTTAGCGGTGAGTCCGGACCGTTACATCGCTTACGCCAGTAACGTCTTCGCGATTCTAGGCCTCCGTTCGTTGTTCTTTGTGTACGACGCGGTAGCTGACCGATTTTGGGCGCTCAACTGGGCTTTGGCCGGCATCCTGCTATGGATCGGTGCTAAGATGATCGCTACGCCGCTCGGGTTCCATCCACCAATCGCGGTGAGCTTAGGCATTTTATTCGGTTTATTGGCAATTGGTATTATTGTTTCGCTGACGGTCAAGAATCCGCACCATAAGTCTAAAACTGCCTAAACGTATGGCGGCCGATTGGCAGATTTTAGAGCAGCCATCTGAAATTGTCGCGCCGCGGTTGCTTGGTTGTGAATTAGTCCGTACAACTGATAAAGGCACGATTAGAGTCAGAATCGTCGAAACGGAAGCCTATGATCAAACCGATACCGCTAGTCACAGCTTTAAGGGTATAACTCCCCGTACCGAAGTGATGTTCGGCCCAGCCGGCTTTTTATATGTGTATTTCACGTACGGTATGCATTATTGCTGTAACGTAGTTACGGGCAAAGTGGGCGAAGGTTCGGCGGTTTTGATTCGAGCGGTTGAGCCAATCGAGGGCGAAGCGCTGATACGAAGCCGTCGAAATGTCGACCAATTAATTGATACGACAAATGGGCCAGCTAAGTTATGCCAGGCTCTAGATATTGACAAAACAATGAACGGACACGACTTACGTGCGGGCGAACTACAATTAAAATTGCATGATCCGATACTACCAAACGACATTGTTCAAACCACCCGCATCGGCATCAGCCAAGCCAAAGACGTACCGTGGCAATTTTATATTAAAAATAACCCGTACGTTTCAAAGTCAAGGTGATATATCCCACTTGAAATTGGCGACAGGCAAGCATAAGCTAGTAGTAGGAAGTGTGAGGCTTCCCCAGAACCGGGCTTATGCAGCCTGGTTCTTTTTTAGTCTTGATTAAATCTTAACGTTTATTGCAACTTATTTGCGGTCAATTTGTAATAAGTGCATACTGACAGCTATGTTTACAATTATTGCTACCGTTATCGCTACTTTGGCTGCCTTCATTGGGGGCTGGATTGTCTTCCGTAACCGTCAACACCTCCATAACATCTTAAGCCTAACGGCCGGTATTTTAATCGGTGCTGTGGCTTTTGATATTCTGCCGGAAATCTTTGAGAACCTGGCTGGCACCGGCAGCGAGCCAACCTATGCCATGATCAGCTTAGTAGCTGGCTTCCTGCTATTCCATATTATCGAAAAGGGTATTGCGCTTCACAAGACACATAATCACCCCGAGTCAGCCGATGAATTAGCTCAGCACGGCCATAATGCCGTACCTACCGCCTTGGCATTATGTCTGCACAGTTTACTAGATGGCGTGGCGATCGGTTTGGCGTTTCAAGCCAATGAGCAGGTTGGTATTGCGGTGGCTGTAGCCGTTGTGGCGCACCGTTTTTCGGACGGTATTAATATCGTTAGTCTGACATTGGCTCGGCAGAAAGATAATCTGCGTCAAGCACGATTGTTCTTGGTGGCGGTGGCGGTGGCACCGATCATCGGCGGTATCCTGACACTATTCTTTACGTTGTCGCCGGCAGCCTTGGTTATCTATCTTGGTTTTATTGCTGGGTTCCTGCTACATATCGTTGCCAGCGATGTTCTACCAGAGGCACATGGCCACAACTCAACCTACGTTTCAATTGCTCTTACGATCGTCGGCGTGGTCTTCATTTACTTCGTCAGTCATTTCGCCCACGCTCACTAATTGCTACACTATAGGCATGGAGCTTATACTTATCGCCCTTGGGGTCGCCAATTTGATCGGCATGTTAGTCGTGGCTAGTCGCCAGCGGGTCAAACCTGATCTGGACAAACCGTTACGTGAAGAATTTGCCCTCAACCGTCGTGAACTCGGCGAAGCCGTCCGTCAGCTGCGCCAGGAACTGACCGGTTCGCTGAATGCGACCCGTGAATCGATTGATCATCGCGTCGAAGATTTGCGCGACAAAAACGATGTTAAATTAGAGCTGATCCGTAAAACGGTCGAAGGTCGGTTGGAAAGTCTGCAAAAAGATAACGCTGATAAACTGGAGCGGATGCGCCAAACCGTCGACGAAAAATTACAGAGTACATTAGAAAAGCGTTTAGGACAGAGTTTTAAATTAGTTAGCGACCGGCTCGAACAGGTCCAGCGTGGCCTCGGTGAAATGCAGGGCCTCGCAACGGATGTCAGCGACTTTAAACGTGTTCTAACAAATGTAAAAACCCGTGGTACCTGGGGCGAAGTTCAATTGGAGAACTTACTAGAACAAGTGTTTATTAAAGACCACTACGCTAAGCAAGTTATGCTAACAAGCGGCAGTCGCGACGCTGTAGACTTTGCTATTAAATTGCCGGATAAGAGCAGTAAAAAGGGTTATCTTTATCTACCAATTGATGCCAAATTTCCGCTAGAAGATTACCAGCGGTTGGTTGTAGCCCAAGAAAAGGGCGATGCCCTTGAAGCTGAAACGGCTGCCAAAGCATTGATATCTCGTATTAAACTCGAAGCCAAAAGTATTAAAGAAAAATACATTGTGCCGCCAGCGACGACCGACTTCGCTATCTTGTACGTGCCAACCGAAGGCTTATACGGCGAAATTTTACGCACGCCAGGTTTATTTGAAAGCTTGCAGAGTAACTACCGCGTAACCGTTGCCGGTCCGACCACTATAGCGGCCATCCTTAATAGTTATCAGCTCGGTTTCCGTACACTGGCTATTGCTGAGCAAACTGGCCAGGTCTGGGAATTACTAACAACGATCAAAGGTGAGTTCGGTAAATTCGGTGATCTCCTCGATAAAACCCGCGAAAAACTTGAACAGGCCACTAAGACAATTGATTCGGCTAGTACGAAGAGCCGGACGATTGAAAAGAAACTCGGTAAAGTTCAGCAACTAGCTGTTAAGACTGAACAGACGTTGATCGAAGATTAATTCTGACCATGCGCTGAGCGGTATCATACGCCCATTTGTCGGCAGCGTTACCAAGAAAAGTATGCAAGACTTGTTGCCCAACCCACATAGCATTCTTATGTAGAATAGTATGCTCTCGAGTAGTCGTGAAATAATATGTGTCCATGAAATCAGGTGAATGGTTTGGATTACGCGGTGTGGTTCGTGTGTAAACAGTCAAAACAGGCTGTAGTGCTTGAAACGGTATTTTTAGCCCAGTTTCTTCTAATAGTTCGCGGCTGCAGCATTGAGCTAAGCTGTTATCGATGTCTGGTTCAAACGTACCACCAGGAAAAGCAAGTCCTTTGGTAGTCTCAATAGCCAATACTTTGTCATCATTAAAAACAATGGCATTAGCCCCTTTAGATATAATCTGCTCACTCATCTAATTGTTTAAAGAGTTAAGTTCAGGGCCGACTCGACGAGCTTCAATCAAGACGCTACGTGCCGGATGGGCGGCAATGTGAGCTAAAAGCAATTGGCGTGGATTTTTGGTGGTACCATATTGGCGTTTAATAGATTCAGGTAAGTTTTCAAAAACAAAGTGGCCGATTAGATTTATCTGCTTAGAGTGTGGCATCAGGACAGGGTCTTCTTCGGGGCGGCCGGCTAGGACAATGCTGACACGAGTGACATCGTTGGTATTTTTACCGAGATGGAATTCGACATGTGACTTATTAATCGGATAATGGAGCGGTATATTTTGGTAATTACGACCCATCAGTTCAACCAATGTTAGGACATCTTGTAATACTTCGGCTTGTTGACCGGATTGAATCTTGGATCTTTCATACAATGGCGCGGCAACTAATGTACGCGATAGAAACTCGTGTACCCGTTGCGATAAATAAGGATTTTCCATGATACTGATTGGCGTAATGTTGGAGTCAAGCTCAGGGTGATTATAAATCTCATAGAGGCTACGATGATACTTATACACCTCGTCGTGGACTTGCTTGGCTACCTTGGTGCTCGTTCGATGTGCCATCCGGGCTTGAATGATCGGCTTCATACGATCCAAGTCCTTTGGTAGCGTATCACTCCAAGCTATCATACGTTCAACATCGCCGCTTTCTCCGGCCACGACCGACAAGACCGGAAGATTAGAATGGCCAGCGTACTGCAGAATTTCTTTAGCAGCCAACTCGCGATCCTTCATCCAGTACGGAACAACACGTACTACGCATGGTGCGATACCAATTTGATCTAAAACGGTTGTGGCAATGAAAACTTCACAAGATGGTAAATGAGGTAATGATTCACTGGCTTGATTAAGGTTATTGCCTGAACGGTTGAATTCGTAGCCATGTAGAGGAATTTGTTTTAATTTGCTGCCTTGTCGTGGAACAATCAGCTTACCATCAGTGATCGAGTGGTGTGTGCCTTCGGTTGTAGCAGTTTGATGAAGATGGCCAATTAATTTTTCGGCTCGTACTGCTAAGGATTCTTCAAGCCGAATAGTGATTTCTGATTTTGGTTCGGCTTGTTTCGCGAATGCAATGCTGGTCAAACGATTTTCGTGACTCATGAATGAAGACACATCTGCTAGGCCGTACCAGGTTACTTTTAAGCGTTGCTTATCCGCCGCTTTGGCAAGATCTTGACTCAGCATAAAAGTACCTTGCCGTTTAGTACTGAGTTGATGTTCGTCGAACGTATGGCTGGCCGGATCGAACGTACGGTCTTCGGGTGTGCCGGCAACCGACTTAAGTTCAACGGCGCGTTGACAAGCCGCTAATGCAAAGTGCTCGTCAATAGTCAGGGGAGTATCTAATTCAGATTCACCATGCTCCCAAGCATCATTATCAGAAATGATGTAATCTACCGGAGATTGGTGAAATAGTATTTTGGGACGCTCACCCATAGTAAGTATATTTTAACACACAATTACTTAAAAATCAATTTAAATAACAATGGCTAACGATATATAAAGTCAATCGTTAAGGCGGCCGTCCAACTAAAATCTTTGGCCCCTAGCGGATTGCCCGTAATTGGGTTGAAGTATTCGGCAAAACCACTTTGGGCGACCATTTCTAGCGATATTTCAGTAAGGGCCTGCGCGTGGTCTTTGTAGCCGTAGCGTTTCAGACCATCAATCACCAGCCAGTTCATATTGAGCCAGGTCGGACCTTGCCAATAGCGTTCCGGATCAAAGGTCGGACCGTTGACCGGTGCGCTTGGTAACGGATAATTGGTGGCAAACAGATGTTCGTTCTCAATTAATTTGACTAGCTGAGCGGCTCGTTCGGCGGTGATGTGGCCAGCGTACAGCGGCAGTAGTGTGGCAATCGAGGATTCTTTGATGAGCCGGTGTGATACGAAATCGCGCGGATAGTATTGGTTGGTGTATGGGTCCCATAGGTCTTCAAACGCTGTTTCGGTCTTGACCATGTTGGCGAGAAGTTCGGGCGGTAGATCGGTTTTGATGGCCTGGGCAATGGTTTGTAGCTGATGATTGGCGCGGATTAGAATACTATTAAAAGCCAAGTCTTCGATAGCGAACAAGGAGTGATCAAGCATCTGTTCAGTCCGGTAAGCTTTGCGGCGCAGGCGTAATTGAGCGTCAAAGAGAGCAAGGGATTCGGTCATTTGGAAACGCTGGCCTGGAGCGACGTATAAGGTGTCGCGGCGCACAAAGCTTAATAGATTAGTGAGCTTAACTTTATCTAACGCCCGGATCCAAAACGGCATTAAGTGGTTATGCAGTTCGTGCATCCACGGCGGTGTGTTGTCAAGGCCACTTTCCCAAGGATGCAAAAGCAATACTAAACCCTCCTGATGCGGATCGCGTTCGCGGTACAGCCACTCATGATAATTAATAAGAGCGGGAAGCATTAATTTATACCAGCTGCGGCGTTCGGCCATCGGTAGTTTAGACCCGACTTGGACAACGGCGTCGGCCAGCATCGGTGGCTGTGTTAAGCCGCTGGTTGAGACGTCGCTGGGCGCGTCCGGATTGAGCCAGCTGCGCCAAACGTTACGGTCGGCCACGTAGGCCGGCGCGTCGGACATGATCATATTGGGTAGCATGCCATTGTGCCATTGGCCGCGGAGTAGACTTTGCAGTTCGGTCTTGGCGCGGCTGATATCGACATGGCGCAGGCCAATGGCAGTGAAGCAACTGTCCCACAACCACTGATGCGGGTAAAGGTGCGGCGCCGGGCGGGTGTAGAGGCCTTGGTCGTTGCGTTGTAGTACGGCGGCAGCGTCGTTCAGTAAATCGGTGTAATCGGACATTACACTTAGTATAGCGTAAGCATTTTAGCGATAGTTGGTGAATTGTAACGGAAAATCGAAGTCTTGTTGCTTGATCAATTGAATAACGTTCTGAAGCTCGTCTTTACTGCCGCTGGTGACACGAACAACGTCGCCTTGAATCTGCGGTTTGGCCTTTGGTATGTTGTCGCGGAGTAGTTTGGTAATTTGCTTAGCTTTGTCTTGATCCAAGCCTTTTTTAAAGGTAATTTCCTGCGAAGCCTGCATGTTATTGGTGTGAATTGGCTGACTAGTATCGAGTAGTTTCTGGCTTTGGCCACGAGTTGCCAGCTTTTTGCGGACGATGTCGAGGATGGCGTCGATCTGCCAGTCGCCGTTGCCGGTTACTTTGAGGCCGGTCTTTTCGGCGTTCAGCCAATCGAGGTTGGCGGGGGTGCCTTTGAAGTCGTAACGACTGCCGATTTCGCGGACGGCTTGGTCAAAAACGTTATTAAGTTCGGCTTTGTCGTAGTCAGAGACGATATCGAATGAAAATGTTGCCATCTTTTTAGTATACTAGAAGTCATGGCCTATACCTTTTCTGAAATTACCGCCGCTGCCGAAACGCTGGACCGGATCTTCGCCGAAGCGGCCGACAAAACTGATGTCCTGAAAGCCGTCGAGCTACGGGCCTTATATGAGCAGATCAAATTACTCGAACCTGACCAGCGCAAGGCATTTGGTCATGAGGTAAATCAACTTAAGAATTATTTGCAGTCTAAAGTCGAGGCTGCTAAGACGGCGGCCGAAACTTTGCCGGCACTTGATGTCACGGCTCCATTCGACATTAATGTTCCAAAGGACAAGCAACCGGCTTTGTTGCCGACCGAGAATGGCAGTATCCATCCGCTTATGGCCGAGCTGGCCACAGTCTTAGATATCTTTGACCGGATGGGCTTTACGGCTGTGCCGTCTCGTGAGATCGACGACGACTACCACATGTTCGGCGCGCTCAATTTTCCGGAAGGCCATCCGGCCCGTGACGATTACGACACCTTCATGACCGAGCAAACTGATGCTAACGGCAAGCCGCTGATCGCACCAGCTCACACCAGCACCATGCAAAATCGAGTATTACGCCGCTTTGCCAGTAATCTGGAGCAAGGTCAGCCGATCGCCGCCGTCATTCCGGGCCGCGTCTTCCGTAACGAAGATCTTGATGCCCGTCATGAACATACCTTTTACCAGCTGGAAGGTATATACGTCGACAAAGGTATCCATGCTGGCAATCTGATCGCAACGCTCAAGACATTCCTGCAGGAATACTATGGTAAGGTCCTGGAGATCAAGACGCAGCCGTTTTACTTTCCATTCACCGAGCCGTCATTCGAGTTTGCCCTTAGCTGTCCGTTCTGCGACAAGCAAGGCTGTAACATTTGTAGCCAAAGCGGCTGGATCGAACTACTTGGTTGTGGCCTGATCCATCCGAACGTCCTGCGCGAAGCTGGCATCGACCCAACTATTTACAGTGGTTTTGCCTGGGGCGGAGGTATTGAGCGGCTTGTTATGATGAAGCACGGCATCGAAGATATCCGTCATTTTGAAAGTGGTAAATTAGACTTTTTGAGGCAATTTTAATGAACGTCAGTCGCAATTGGATACAGCAATATTTAAATTTTGACCTGCCAGCTACCGTCGATCTGACGGCGGCGATCGGTGCGCAACTTGGTGCCGTTGAAGCCGTGAGCGAAACTGGCGCGCGGTATGCCGGAGCGGTTATTGTCAATGTCGTCCAGTGTAATAAGCACGAAAATTCTGACCACCTTAATGTCTGCCTTATTGATGACGGTGGTGTTATAGCTGATGTCGAGCGCAATGCCGATGGTCATGTCCAAGTGGTTTGCGGTGCGCCGAATGTCCGAGCTGGACTTAGTGTCGTTTGGCTGCCACCGGGTGCGACAGTGCCGGAAAGCTTTGACAAAGACCCATTTGTACTCGGCAGCCGGGCACTACGCGGTGTTACTAGCCACGGTATGTTAGCCAGCCCGCGCGAGCTGGCGCTCGGCGATAGCCACGATGGCATCCTAGAAATTCATCAGGAAATTGCGCCCGGTACGGCATTCGTCGATGCTTTTGGTCTAAACGATACGATCATCGATGTCGAGAACAAGATGTTCACTCACCGTCCGGATTGCTTCGGTCAACTAGGGGTGGCCCGCGAAGTAGCTGGAATTTTGAACAAGCCCTTTAGTTCGCCTGAGTGGTATAAAGCACCGGCTCAGCTTACTACCGGAGAAGGCTTGGAGTTAGCTGTCAATAACGATCTTACCGATGAAGTCCCACGCTTCATGGCCCAGGCCGTTAAAGAAATCGTCGTCCGGCCCAGCCCAGTTTGGTTACAGACGTTATTAAGTCGTGTTGGAATCCGGCCGATTAATAACGTTGTCGATGTGACGAACTACATGATGATGTTGACGGGTCAGCCGCTGCACGCCTACGACTACGATAAGGTAAAGGCTTTAACTAAAAGTGAGGGTGCGAGCCTTACGGTCCGTCGCCCAGCTAAAAACGAAACTATTACACTTTTAAATGGTAAGACGATCACGCCGCGCCCAGAAGCGATTATGATCGCTAGCGGTGATCATCTGATTGGCATTGGTGGCGTTATGGGCGGCGCCGATACCGAAGTTGATGACCAAACTGCTAACATCATATTGGAATGCGCCACTTTCGATATGTACTCAGTGCGTCGGACCTCGATGGCCCACGGCTTGTTTACCGACGCCGTTACCCGTAATAACAAAGGCCAATCACCGCTTCAAAACGACCGGATTATGGCTGAAGCTGTCCGCTTACTGGGTGAAGTGAGCGGCGCGAGCCCAGCGGGTGAAGTTTTTGATCTGCATACCGAGCTACCTGAAGCACCTGGTTTGCAAGTTTCGGTTGAGTTTATCAATAGCCGCCTTGGTCTTACGTTGACAGCCAGGCAGATGATTGGACTACTGGCTAATGTTGAATTCGAAGTCTATGACATGGAAAACACTGGCCAGATTTTCGTCAAAGCACCGTTCTGGAGAACCGACATTGCCATCGATGAAGATATTGTTGAAGAAGTCGGTCGATTGTACGGTTTTGATAAGTTGCCTCTGGTGCTGCCGAGTAAGCCAGTTGCGCCAACGCTACGTGATCCATTACTAGCATTGTCTAATCGGTTACGAAACACTTTAAGCCGGGCTGGCGCGAATGAAATCCTGACCTATAGCTTCGTGCCGGGAAGTCTGCTTGAAAAAGCCGGCCAAACATCAGGTCAGGCATTCAAAATCAGCAATGCTATCAGTCCTGATTTGCAGTATTACCGCTTGTCGATGGCACCAAGCTTACTTGATAAAGTCCGGCCAAATCTTAAGACGGGCTATGACCGGTTTGCTCTCTATGAGTTCGGTAAAGTGCACAACTTAATGCATGCCAACGATGATTCGGACGGTTTGCCGCAGGAGTTTGATATTGCCGGTTTAGTCTGGACGACTCAAGACAAGCAGCCGGCAGCCGGTGCGGCTTTTTACCAAGTCCGCCGCTACCTTGATCAATTGGCTGCGGCCGAAAACTTGGAGCTGGTTTATAAGCCGATTGCCGAGTTACCCGATCTCCCAATTGTTAAGCCATACCAAGCTGATCGTTCGGCGTACGTTCACATTGCCGGTTCGGATGAATTTTTGGGTATCATTGGTGAATTTACGGCCAGCACCCGAGCACAATTCAAATTACCTCTGCAAACAGCTGGGTTTGAAATTGATCTAGTCGTGCTACATAAGGTTTACCGTCCGCAAAGTCGCTATGTACCGGCCTCGCGGTTTCCTAAAATTGAGCAAGACTTATGTCTAAAAGTACCGGCTGCAACAACCTATCGTCAGGTCACTGATCTGATCCAAGGCCAGATTGATGCTCAGGATCAGATGCGTATTACGGTTGAACCGCTCGATATCTACCAACGCCAAGACGACGAATTACATAAGCAAATCACGGTTCGTTTGACGGCCGTCAGTTATGCCAAAACATTGACCGACGCCGAAGTCAGTCGCTTCCTTAATGAGATTACTAAAACGGCCACCGATCAACTAAAAGCCGAACGGATTTAACCATGCGTAGCTTGCTCCGCGTCCTGGCATCGGCCAGGCATTTGCGAATTTACTACGTCTCAATCAGTATCCTGACCGTACTACTAGCATTAGCCAGTTCGGCGACACCGTTATTATCCGGTTTTGCAGTTGATGAGATCCGTAAGGGAACTGATGCTCAGGTGTCGGTCGTCGTCTGGATCGCGATTGGTATCTTCGCACTTGATTTGGTGGTTAATTTATTTAGCAACATCAGCGGCTACTTGGGTGATCAGTTGTCACTTAAGCTGCAGCGATTCTTAAGTCAGCGCTACTACGAGCATTTATTAAGCTTGCCGCAGCGTTTTTTCGATACCGAACTCAGCGGTAAGATCATTAACCAACTAAACCGCTCGATCTTTCAGATTGCCAACTTCGTCCAGACGATTACCAACAACTTCTTACAGTTCATTTTCTCGACCATATTTACCTTAGCAATCGTAGCGTATTACAGCTGGCCGGTAGCGATTATGTTTTTTGCGATCTATCCAATCTACGTTTATTTGACGATTCGAAGCAGCCCAAAGTGGCTGGCCTGGCAAAAGGATAAGAATAAACATCTTGATGTGGCTAGTGGCCGCTTCGCTGAAGTGATTAATCAGATTAAGGTCGCTAAGAGTTTTGGTCAAGAGCAGCACGAGCGCCGGTTCTTCAGCAAACAGTTCAGTTCGACGTTAGCCATTAACCGGCCACAGTCAGCTTATTGGCACCGCCACGATGTTTTTCGCCGCCTAATCATGGCCCTAATGTTTCTGGCGGTCTACCTTATCATCTTTATTGAGGGCGCCAACGGTAACATTTCGCCGGGTATTGTTGTGGCGCTTGTCCTGTACAGTTTGCAGATTCGGACACCGATCTACACGATTAGCTACTTGGTCGACGCGGCTCAACGGGCGGTTGCCGATAGCCGGGAGTACCTTAGCATCATGGACGTCAAGCCGGAGATTACCGATATCGTCAACGCGCAAGAACTGCACATCACTAAAGCTAATATTACGTTCGATGATGTCACTTTTGCTTATGTCGATGGGCAACCGGTACTCAAAGGTTTAACGTTTGATATCAAAGCTAACAGCAAGATTGCTTTGGTCGGTGAATCGGGTGAGGGGAAGACCACGCTGACCAATCTGCTGATGCGGTTGTACGAGCCGACTGGCGGTAAGATTTTGATCGACCAGCAAGATGTCACGCAGGTGACACAGGCTAGCTTACGCCAGCAGATTGGGGTGGTTTTTCAGGAGCCGGCCTTATTTAGCGGTACCATTCGCGAGAATATCGCTTACGGTCAGCCAGAAGCCGATGCTGCCACGATCGAAGGCGCGGCTCGTTCGGCCAATGCCCATGACTTTATCAGTAAGTTTGAGAAGGGCTACGATACCGAAATTGGCGAACGCGGTCTGAAGCTCAGTGGTGGTCAAAAACAGCGGATCGCCATTGCCCGGGCCTTACTAAAGGATGCGCCAATTTTAATTTTGGACGAAGCGACTAGTAGCTTGGATAGCCGCAGCGAACAAACGGTCCAGTCGGCCTTGGCCCGCCTCATGAAAGGCCGAACGACGATCATCATTGCTCACCGCCTAAGCACCATTGAGAACGTCGATCAGATCATTACGCTTAAAGGCGGCAATGTTGATGAGATTGGTTCGCCGAGTGAACTGGCCGAATCCGACGGTATTTACGCGCAATTACTCAAGTTGCAGCAAAGCCACACTAAAAAAGACGAAACCAGACTCAAGCAGTACGGCATCCGCGGCTAGGCGTAGTAGCTGCTTCACGCTATACTAAAAGGTAAATAACGGAGGGAATATAACGTGGCTAAAGTCGATCGACTGCCAACTCGGATCTTTTCAATTGTAATCGTGCTTTTGTTTGTGATACCAATCGTGTTCGGTGCCGTCTATGTGGTATTGCAGGCCAACGATGGCAATACGGCCAGCAATACGGCAACGGTCAATACTAATACTACTAATCAGGAGACACCTACCATGAATGAAAACAAACTCGAAGGCAAGCCATTAGCCAACTTCACGCCAAGTACCGAAAAAGTAACGGCACTTCAGGTTACTGATACCGTCGTCGGTACAGGTGATACTGTCCAGCCGGGTGCGACCGTGACTATGGACTACACCGGCGCCCTCGTCGCTAACGGCGTCGTCTTCCAAAGCTCTTTAGACGCCGGTCAGCCAATAACCTATCCTTTGACTGATCTTATTAAGGGTTGGCAAGAAGGTGTGCCAGGCATGAAAGTCGGTGGCACTCGTCGTTTGGTTATCCCATCCGATCAAGCATATGGTGCTAATGCCCAAGGTGGCATCCCAGCTAACTCCGACTTAGTATTTGATATTACGCTTCGCGCTATCAAGTAAGCGTAAAAACTACATCATATAGCGTAGTTGTCAGTTGACGCTACGCTATATATAATATAGCGGTAAACAAACGAGGGTTCTCTTCATGGCCAAAAACATCACAATCTTTACTACTAACACCTGTGCTTACTGCGTCCAGGTTAAAAAATGGTTGACCACCAAAGGTTTAACCTACGAAGAGGTCAACCTTGATCAACACCCAGAGCGCCAAGCTGAAGCTTTGGAGATTAGTGGTGCATACACCGTTCCAGTAACTGTCGTCACCAAACAGGACGATAGCAAAGAAGTCATTGTTGGCTTTAACCTCGCTAAGTTAGCTCCAGCGGTAGTTGCTTAATGGACGCTAACAAACTCTACGACGTTATTATTGTCGGTGCTGGTCCAGCGGCTCTCAGCGCTGCTATCTACACCACTCGTGAGGATATTGACACGTTATTGTTCGAACGCGGTGTCCCCGGTGGTCTTGCGGCCGTAACAGATTGGGTCGACAACTATCCTGGTTTTCCTGACGGTCTCTCTGGCCTGGATTTAGCTGATGGTCTACGCAAGCAGGCTGAGCGCTTCGGTGCAGTTATTGAGCTTGGTGAAGTCACCGCTATCAAAGACATGGGTGACCACAAGGTCCTCGAGACAACCAGCGGCGACGTTAAGACCCGGTCGGTTCTTCTAGCTACCGGTAGCGATTACAAAAAAATTGGCGTTCCTGGTGAACAGGAATATTACGCCCGCGGCGTCCATTACTGTGCGACCTGTGACGGCGCCTTTTATCGCGACAAGCGCATTGTCGTCGTCGGTGGTGGCAACTCAGCCGTCCAGGAAGCCATGTTCCTGACCCGCTTTGCTAGCCATATCGACCTCTTAGTTCGTTCCGACCATTTCCGGGCTAGCGACGTCTTGCAAAAAGACCTCCAAAAACATGCTGATAAAATTACCGTTCACTTTAATACCACGACTGACGAGATTGTTGCCGAAGATGGCAAAACAGTCAGTAAGGTTGTTGGTACGGATAAGACGACCGGCCAAAAAGTCGAATTTGAGACTAACGGTGTCTTCGTTTTTGTTGGTCTCGAGCCAAATACCCAGTTGCTGAAGGAAACGCCGGTCCGCTTGGATGAAATCGGCTTTATCTTAACTGACGAACATTTGCAGACCAGCATGCCTGGTGTCTTTGCCGCCGGCGATGTCCGCAGCGGCGCGACCATGCAGATTGCTAGCGCCACCGGCGAAGGTGCGACAGCAGCTCTCAAGCTCCGCGAGTATCTTGAAGGTCAGAACCATCCGGTTCAGAACTAGATCTGCTGGTAGTTCGGAAAGTAATCACTCACGACCTGACTTTGGCTAAAGCCATGTGACGTCAAATCGTTTGTTAATTGTTCGATCATTGGCTCCGGGCCAGAAACGTAAATCAGACTGTCGGCGTTAGGCTCTTCGAGGCCGATGATCTTATCAATGGTGATACTGCCGCGCTCGCCGCCCCATTCAGCTGTTGGCTGTTCAACGACAACAGTAACGTGCTGATTGTTGGCTACAAACGTTTCCTGGAAAATTATCTCGTTCTCATTTGGGACACCGTACAAAAACTGGATTGGTCGACTTTCATCGTCATTTTTAAGCTGCCGCAACATACTGTGAAATGGCGTAATACCGATGCCGCCAGCGATAAAGATAAGCGGTCGGGTAGGGTCGGTTGGTAGCACAAAATCGCCCATCGGCTCGGAAATAGTAACGGTGTCGCTACTCTCCAGATTATTAAGAGCGGTCTTATAGCTGCTCGATTCGGCAGCATGCTTAGTAGTGATGCTGATCAGCTCATCCGATGGCGCCGACGACAGGGTGAACCAGCGTTTGATACCGCGGTCGTCCGGATTGTCATGCGGAATGGTTAGTTCAATAAACTGACCAGCTATGTAATCGAGTGGTTTTTCGGTACGGAAAAAATAGGTGATAATATTGTCGGCTTCGGCCTGGGAGTGGTCAAGAACTGCTTGCATACTTACCAGTATACGGACAGGTAGCTACTTTTTGAAACGATCAGGATAATCGGTAATGACGGCGTAAAGTCCGGACTGTTCCCAGCGCTTAGCTTGTGCAGGGTTATTGAGAGTATACGTGCCCAGTTGGTATCCGCGGCGGCGCATCGCTTTTATAAAGCCGGGCCAGAGCCACAAGTGGTTCATGCTCAGACGATTCGAGTTGAGCCGCTTCATGCGCCTGACGGCCCGGATGCTGGACCAGCCTTCGTTGATGACGCAGGTGCTATCAGGGAAGGCAGCGTGCATGACTTTGAGAATTTCAAAACTGAATGATACGAACAAAAAGTCGGAAGGTTGCCAGCCACGATGCATGAAGTCGGTAATGATACTAATGATTGGCTCGGTCGGCTCGCCCGGCTTAATTTCGATCAGGAGCGGTACTCGCCGGTTCACGTGCTGGATGACATCTGATAGATTTGTGGCCGTCGGAAATTTAGTTTGGATCTGTTCGTAGGTCTGTAGTTTGATCAAACCACCGCCATGTTCATCATGTAACGTGTCGTCGTGGTAGAGCATCGGCACGCCATCACTGGTAACCCTGATATCGAATTCAATTTCATCAACGCCATGGGTAAGGGCAGCTTCAATCGAGGCCAGTGTATTCTCCGGCGCAAGCCCACGGGCGCCGCGGTGTCCAACAATGATCATTTGTATTAGTATATAACAAAGCAGTTAACTAACGAGGAGACCATCATGGCTGATTTTAACCAAGTACTAACCCCGGGCGATTACCAGAATGGCTTAGTCAACACCGTTGTCGAAATTTCTAAGGGCTCGATGCTCAAGATCGAATGGGACCGCGAACGAGCTGCTTTCATGCTCGACCGCGTCGAACCAAGCATCTTCGCCAAGCCAACCAACTACGGCTTCATCCCACAGACTTTAGACGATGACGGCGACGAACTCGATACGCTCATCGTAACCGACGAACCAATCCCAACCGGTGTTTACCTTGAAGCCCGCGTCATCGGTGTTCTGGAGTTTGAAGATGACAGCGAAATGGATCACAAGATTGTGGTCGTACCAGCTGATGACCGTCACACTGGTGGTAGCTTCGCAACCTTGGACGACCTCGGTAAGCGTTGGCAGGAACAGATCGTCCACCACTTTAGCCACTACAAAGACTTGAAGAAGCCTGGCACGACTAAGGTGCTTGGTTGGGGGGATGCCGCACGGGCGCAGGAAATTATTCAGGAATCGGTTGATCGCTGGAACAACAAAGGCTAAACTGTGACGCCACCGACGGTCCTCGCAAAGATCTTTTTGTTTGATCAACAGGACAGCGTTCTAACACTGACTCGTAGCGCCCATATGTCCAACCGTCCTTTCGGTATCGATATACCGGGTGGTCATGTTGACGGCGATGAAACGTATGAAGAGGCGGTTCGCCGTGAAGTCTATGAAGAAACCGGCATTAATCAAGATAGTTACAATCTGAATTTGATATATGTTCACACCGAGTACATCCACGATAAAAATATCATTCGGTTTACCTACGCAGGCAAGTTGACGGCTGATGTATCGGTCACGCTCAGTCATGAGCATACTGCCTATGAATGGCTGCCGCTTGACGATCCACGCTTGCAGGAAATTCCCGAAGGCTACCGTAACGGCTTGGAACATGCTCATCAGTACAATCTGCTGCCGGCGTAGCTTCCTTGCATAAGCGGTATCAACCGTTTAAACTGAGAGCTATAAGACAGTAAGACTGATATCTAAAGGAGTGGGCATGAAGACAAAAGTAGCGATTAACGGGTTCGGCCGGATTGGCCGTAACGCTTTCAAGGTAGCTTTCGAGCGCAGCGACATCGAAATCGTCGCCCTCAACGACTTGACTGACACACGCACATTAGCGCATTTGCTGAAGCATGATTCCAGCTACGGTACCTACCAGCACGATGTCAGCTATGATGACACTGGTATTATCGTCAATGGCC
>Ga0325400_1000947_pt1 | contig 22978 bp, 24 predicted proteins | sample PopdelMetagenome_2_FD_205662 | JGI IMG/M metagenome (GOLD analysis project Ga0325400, IMG submission 205662) | Populus deltoides microbial communities from Bellville, Georgia, United States - Xylem-PdKOR-R1 | ecosystem: Host-associated > Plants > Phyllosphere > Stem > Wood/Secondary xylem...
GGCTGAGCTGGTCGTGCTACGATCCCGCCCCGGGCGGGCTGCATTGCGGCCTGTGCGACAGCTGCCGCCTGCGGGCGCGGGGGTTCGCGGAAGCGGGCGTCGCCGATCCCACCCGTTACGCCGGCGCGCCCGCGTGATGAGCTACGCCGTCAAGGAGATGTTCCTGACCCTGCAGGGCGAGGGGGTGAACGCAGGCGCGCGCGCGGTGTTCGTCCGCTTCGCCGGGTGCAATCTGTGGACGGGCCGCGAGCGCGACCGCGCGACGGCCGTGTGCCAGTTCTGCGATACGGATTTCGTCGGCACCGACGGGGAGGGGGGCGGCCGCTTCGCTGATGCGGGCGCGCTGGCGGACGCCGCCGCAACGCATTGGGGCCCCGGCGCCGAACGGCGTTTTGCGGTGCTTACGGGTGGGGAACCGATGCTTCAGGTCGACGACGCGCTGATCGACGCGTTGCACGACCGGGGGTTCCGCGTCGCGATCGAATCGAACGGAACGCTGCCCGCGCATCCCGGCCTGGACTGGGTGTGCATCAGCCCCAAGGCGGGCAGCACCGTCGTTCAACGGACCGGTGACGAGCTTAAGCTGGTCTGGCCTCAGGCCGGGCTCGATCCCGCCGACCTCGAGGCGTGGCGGTTCGACCATCACTTGGTCCAGCCGCTGGACGACGAGCGGGCGGACGCGAACCGCGCCGCCGCCACCGCGCTCGCCCTGTCGCGGCCGCGGTGGCGCCTCAGCCTTCAGACGCACAAGCTGCTGGGGCTGCGCTGACGGCAGCCCCGCGTTTCAGCGCGCGGCGACCCCGACACCGGGCGCGGGCGGCCAGGCGCTCGCGCCGCAACGCTTGGTCACCCACTCCCCCTTCTTGTCCCAGCAGGCGGCATCCAGCCGCGGAAGCGGTGCCGCGCCCAGGCCATAGGCGACGTAGCGCGGGAAACGCTGCTCGCCGAAGGGGACCATGCTGTTGCGGAGTTCGCGCATCCGCGTCGAGGCCAGCGACCCGAACTCGCCCCGCTTGGTGAACACCGCGTCGCGGCCAATGAAGTGGGCGGTCTGGCAGAAGCCGTACTGGCCCGCCACCGTGCCGAAGCTGGCATAGGTGCGCGTGCCGTACTGGTCGAGCGCGGTCTGGCCGGCGGCCTTGGTCTTGCTGACGCGTACGAAATATTTGTTCAGCGTGTCGAACGCCCCCTTCAGCTCCGCCGAATGATCCTTCAACACGGCGTTGTAATTGCTGACGGTGAGCAGCGTCGGCTCGAACTGGCATTGCAGCGCCGCGACGTTCAGCGCGGCACGCATGTTCCACACCAGCTGCGCGCGGATTTCCGCCGGGGTCGCGCCGGGCATCGGCAGGCCGACGCCGGGCTCGTTGCCCTGTACGGGTGCGCCGGTGATGTCCTGCGATTGGAAATAGAACTGCGCCTGCGCAGGCGCGGCCGCCATCGCGGCGGCCAGTCCGCCAGCCATCGCGGCGGCGATTCGATAGAACTTCACGTCGGCGTCCCTCCGGTCCCTGTATCCACAGGATAATCCGGGCGGGCCGTTCAGCCAAAGCAGCATTTCAACCGTTCGTCGCATCCTTGGCCCGATCGTCGCGAGCGTAACATTCATCCCGTGCAAACGATGGACGAACGAAAAGGGGCCGCCCGGATGCCGGGCGGCCCCCATCGATCAAACCGTTTACGGTCAGATCACATCGCGTTGGTGGTGGTCGTCGTGGTGGTCGAGTTCGACATCATGGTGTCGTTCGCCATCATGCCGCCATTATCCATGCCCATGGAGTCGTTGGCCATCATGCCGCCGTTGGAGGCGCCGTCCACCGCGGTCATGTTGTCGGACATGGTGTCCATGCCCTCGGTGGAGTTCAGGTCGGTGACCATGGTGTTCTCGGTCGTGGTCTCGGTCTTCGGACCGCAGGCGGACACCGCCAGCGCGACGCCGGCGATCATCGAGCCGGTCAGGATCTTGGAGATGGTGCTACGCATTTGAGGCTCCCTAGATAGCGGTCTGGACGGCCGAATGGGCCGCATACCCGAACCGGGTTGAACGGTAGTGGGGTAACGCGCGAGCCTCAAGCCTCGATTTGTGCCGTGCAAGCCAGAGTATCGAGGAACGCTGGCAAGCCCAACGCCAGAGCCGCGTCGAAAGTTTCGGACGAAACGTCCAGCCCCAACGCCGCCAAGCTGGTGACGGGGTATTCCGCCAGCCCGCATGGCACGATGCCGCCGAAATGCGACAGGTTGGGCGACAGATTCACCGAGAAGCCGTGCAGCGTCACCCATCGCTTCACGCGGACGCCGATCGCGCCGACCTTGGCTTCCGCGCCGCCCGCCCACGTCCATAGGCCGACCCGACCGGGCACGGCGTAGGCGTCCACCCCCAATCGTTCCAGCGTGTCCGCCAGCCAGCGTTCCAGCCCGTGAACGAAGCAACGCACGTCCCGCCCCCGCCGTCCCAGGTCCAGGACCAGATAGCCGACGCGCTGGCCGGGCCCGTGATAGGTGTGCTTGCCCCCGCGGCCGGTGGCAATCACGGGAAAACGCGGCGCCAGCAGGTCGGCCGCGTCGGCGCTGGTGCCGGCCGTATAGACGGGCGGATGTTCCAGCAGCCAAACCAGTTCGCGCGCCGTGCCGGCGGACACCGCGGCGGCGCGTTCCTCCATCGCCGCCACCGCCGGTTCATATGCCACGGGGTCGCGATCGACCCGCCATTCCACGTCCTGATCCGCCATGCCACCGATGTGTGCGGGCGGCGCGGCGCTTGCAAGCGGGCTGGCGGCCGCTACCGTCCCCTGTTCATCCAACAGGGGACGAACGATGGCGCGACCGGTCGGTATCAGCCGGGTGTGGGACGAGACGACGCAGGTGCTGGCCGGTCGCGCGGGGCCAATCGCCGGGGTCGCCGTGCTGGCGTTGTTTCTGCCCCCCGTGGTCCAGGCGGCGTTCCCCGCCTTCGCCGGCATGGCAACCACTCGGGATAACGCCGTGGTGATCGGGCTGGCCTATATGCTGGTGTCGCTCGCGGCGACGGTGCTGGCGCTGTGGGGCGCGCTCGCCGTCCTGGCGCTGGCGTCGGACCCGTCGGTCGGCCCGCAACAGGCGCGATCGCTGGCGTGGCGGCGGCTGCCGCCGGCGATCGGGGTCGGACTGATCCTGGGGGCGGCGCTGGCCGTGGTCCTGCTTCCGCCCGTCTTCGCGCTGGCGGCGGCGGGCGTGAACGTCGCCGCCCTGTCGCAGGGGCAAACTATGGTGCTGCCCGCGATCACGCCCGGCCTGGCATTGTTCGTCGCCGTGTACGGTCTGGCGTTCGCGGTCGCGGCGTTGTGGCTGGGCGCCCGGCTGCTGCCGCTTCAGGCAACGGTGCTCAACGAACGGCTCGGCCTGCGTGCGCTATCGCGTACATTCGCGCTCACGCGAGGGTCGACGCTGCGGCTGGTAGCGGTGGGGCTGCTGTTCCTGCTCGTCGCGCTGGTGGTGACGCGCTCCGTGCAGATGGTGGTGTTCACCGTGGCGCGCGTCATGCTGGGGGCGGAACAAATGCCTATCGCCGCCTTTCTGGCCGGGATTGCGGCCGCGGCCGCCGGGGCGGCGTTGACCGCGCTCGCCTATGTGTTCGTCGCCCGGCTCTACGCGGCGTTGACGGACGCGCCTTGATGCCCCTCCGCTACGGCGACGTCCTGGCCCGCGCGTGGCGCATGTTCCGGCGGGACGGCGACCTGCTGCTTCGGGTGACGGGGCCGTTCGTCTTTCTGCCGTCGCTGGCGCTGTACCTGCTCGTTCCCCCGCCGCCGGCGCCCGGCGCCGACAGCGGTCGCGGCACCGCGGATGCGCTGGCCTGGGCCGAAGCCTTGAGCGGCTGGGCGTCCGCGCACGCCGGCTGGTATCTGATGGCCCGCGTGATCGAGTTGATAGGAGTCGCCGCCGTTTACGGTCTCTACCTCGCCCCCGCCCGGCCGGACGCGGGCGATGCGCTGCGACGCGCGGTCGGCCTGCTGCCGCGCTTCGCGCTGCTGGCGGCGCTGATCGCGGTGCCCGTCGCGGCCGGACTTTTGCTTTGGGTGCTGCCCGGCCTTTACGTCGCCGGGCGGGTCATGTTGGCGGGGCCGGCCCTGTTGGCGGAGGATCGGACCAGCGCCACCAGCGCCGCCGCCCGGTCGCTGGCGCTGACGCGGGGCAGCGGTCTGACGCTCGCGGCGCTGGCGGGCACGGTGCTGATCGGCGGTTATCTGGCCGGGCTGTTCGTCGGCGAAGGGCTATCGGGCCCGGCGGGGATATTGGCCGCGGCCGCGGCGGCGGGCATCGGCTGGGCCGCGGCGATCGCGCAGGCGCTGATCGCCGTCGCCTGCTATCGCTCGCTGGCGAGCAGGGGTAGCTGAGGCGCGCAGTCGAGCGGTAACAGCCCCGACAATCTCGGGTCGGGAAAGGTTTCCATCGTCCGTCGCACCGCCCGGAACCCGGCGGCGAGGTAGAAGGGCAACGCGCGCGGGTGATCCAGCGTGCAGGTGTTGACCGACAGTCGCTCAACCCCCGGCCGCCACGCCAGCGCCAGCGCCTGGCTTATCAGCCAGCGACCGTGCCCCGCGCCCACCAGTTCGGGCACCAGCGCCAGATAAGCCAGTTCGGCCCGCCCGGGCTCCAACGCCAGTTCCAGCATTCCGACCTCGACGCCGCGCGTGTCGACGGCGGCGTAGACCTCGACACCCGGCCGACCGATCGTCTGGGCCAGTCGCGCGTCGTCCATCGCCAGCCGCGAATACCAGAGCCACCGCGCCCCCACCCGTCGGAACAGCGCGCGATAGCGTTCCGGCACCGGGTCGTGCCAGCGCGTCAGCCGCAGTGCTGAAGGGGGCAGGGGAGCCGGGCGCGGCCGTTCCGTCATCGCCAGCGTGGTCACGATCGCGGCCAGATGTCCCGACGGAACGGGGTGCAGCATCGCCGCCTCAGTCCCAGGCGGCGAGCGGCGGCAGGCTCATCAGCACCGCGTCGATATTACCCCCGGTCTTGAGGCCGAACAGCGTGCCGCGGTCGTACACCAGGTTGAACTCGGCGTAGCGGCCCCGCCAGCGCCGCAGCTCCGCCACGTCCTCGGGGCCGAACGGCTCGTCCCGCCGCCGCCGCACGATCGCGGGATACACCTGGAGAAACGCTTCCCCCACCGCGCGCGCGAACGCGAAGTCGGCGTCGAAGCCGGTCTCCAGATGGTCGAAGAAGATGCCGCCCACGCCGCGGTGGACGTTCCGGTGGGGGATGAAGAAATACTCGTCCGCCCACGCCTTGAACCGCGGATAATGGCCCGGATCGTGCGCGTCGCAGGCGGTGCGCAGGGCCGTGTGGAAATCCTCCGTATCCCGTATCCGCGGCAAAGGCGGGTTCAGGTCGGCGCCTCCCCCGAACCACCGGCGCGTGGTGCACAGGAACCGCGTGTTCATGTGCACGGCGGGCACGTGCGGATTGGCCATGTGCGCGACCAGGCTGATGCCCGTCGCGAAGAAGCGCGGATCGTCCGCCGCCCCGTGGATGGTGCGTCCGAACTCTCCCTCGAACGCGCCGCCGACGGTGGACACGTTCACGCCGACCTTCTCGAAGACGGAACCCTTCATCAGGCCGCGAACGCCGCCTCCGCCGGACGCCACGCCCGACGCATCGACGCGGTCCCAGGGTAGATAGCTAAAGGCGGCGTCCGAACCGGCCTCGCGCTCGATCGCCTCGAACTCGGCGCAGATACGATCGCGTAAGCTTTCGAACCACGCACGCGCGGCGGCCTGTTCGTCGTCCAATTCGGTCATCGCCGCCGCCTTAGCGGGGCCGCGTCGTCCGGTCGATCAGGCGACGGGCGTTCCGGTCGCGGCCGCCAGCAGCAACAGCCCCGCCGCGCCCGCGGACGTGCCGCACAGCACATAGCCCACGCGCTCCAGCATCTTGGGGTTTGCGCGGCTGGCGCGGCGATTGCGCTCCGCGCCCGACAGAACAAAGCTGGTCAACATGCCGTAGGTAACGATCGCCGTCTCGAACACCTTGAAACCCCACCCGAATGAATACCCCTTCGAGCGGGAGCTATCACCACGGTGCTGCCGAATGGTAAACGGTGCGAAGCGGGACTTCGCGGCCACCGGACGATTGGATGCGACGGAGCGAGGCCGCGGGGCATGATGGCGGAGACGGAGGGATTCGAACCCTCGGTACGGTTTCCCGTACGACGCTTTAGCAAAGCGTTGGTTTCAGCCACTCACCCACGTCTCCGCGAAGGCCGGGGCCGGCTATAGCGAGGGGTGGCGCATCGATCAACGGTCGTACGCGTCGGTCGCCCCGTCGTCTCCGTTCATTGCGGGGCAAGCGCGCGCGCGGCTATGGAACGGGCTCGGCAGGGAGGGCCTTTATGTCGCGACGTTTGGGAAATTGGGCGGCGCCGGCCCTCGCGGTGGTACTTGCGCTGAACGGCGCGGGCGGCGCGGCCGCTCAGGTGCGGACGATCGATCCCAATCGCGCGATCGACGGCGACTTGGCCGGGCCGCCTCCGGCGGATCGTCCGCCGCCCCCCGCACCGCGTGACCCGGTGGAGCAGACGGCCGACGTGCCGCCGCCGGCCCAGGATCGCGCGCCCGCACCCGCCCCCGAGGCCGCGGCGCGCGCCGATCAGACCTACAAGCGCGAGGACCTGATCGCGGCGGGTGAGGACGTGTTCGGCAAAGGCGCCGCCGGACTGGCAGGGTTGGTGGAGCGCATCCTGAAGGATCAAGGCGAACCCAACGCCTATATCGCGGGCCGCGAGGCTGCGGGCGCGCTGGTGATCGGCGTCCGCTACGGATCGGGCGTGATGACGCACAAGGTGGAGGGGCAGCAGCCCGTCTACTGGACCGGTCCGTCGATCGGCTTCGACGTGGGCGGCGACGCCACCAAGGTGTTCGTGCTGGCGTACAATCTGTACGACACGGAGGAGCTCTACCACCGCTTCCCGGCCGCCGAGGGGCGGCTCTACGCGGTGGGCGGCTTCGCGGCGAGCTATCTGCGGCGCGGCAACGTGGTGCTGATCCCGATCCGGTTGGGCGTCGGCTGGCGGGCCGGCGTCAACGTCGGCTACATGAACTTCACGCACAAATCGCGCTGGTTGCCTTTTTAACGGGGGGCAAAGGGGGGCGCCCGACCGGACGCGCCCCCATCGGTCGGGTTACAGCCCGACCTTGAAGCCCGCGCGGAACGAGCGGCCATAGATGCCGACGCCGCCCTGGACCGGATTGTAGTTGTTGGCGCCGTAGGTGACCGGATCGATCGGCGGCAGGTCGTTCAAGACGTTCAGGACGTTGACGTAGAAGGTCGCCCGGTCGTTGATCTTGAAGCTGCTCGTCAGGTCGAGCGTGATGTAGCTCTTCACGTCGCAAGGCACGTAACGCGGGTTGATGAGGCCGCAATCACCCCGCTCGCCCCCCTGGTCCTCGGCGGACAGGTTGTAGCCGTCGAAATACTGGGCGGTGGCGGTGAACGAGAAGTCCTGGATGTTGAGCGTGTTCTGCCAGCTTCCCCGCCAGCGCGGCGTGCCCGACCCTGCCGTCAGGTCGAAATTGCCCAGCGTGCCCTGATATTCCTGCTTGGTGCCGTCCGCGAATTGGGTCGACAGCTCCAGGATCAGGCTGGCCTGTGCCGCCGAGACGAAGCTGATCCCGCCGCCGAAGTCGAAATTGCCCGTCGCGCTGAAATCGATGCCCTGCGACCGGATGGTGTTGGCGTTGACGTAGCTGGCGCCGACGAAGCCGATGCGCGGGCGCGCGTTGGGGAAGCTCGGGTCCACCGCGTCGGGCGTCACGCTGAAGCCGTCGGGAATGGCCTGGCCGTTGTTGTACGCGTCGATCGCGGCCTGGTTGTCGGCGGCGGCGATGGCATTGGTCTTCTTGATGTTGAAATAGTCGGCCGTGAACGTCAGCTGGCGGATCGGTTCAAAGATGACGCCCGCGGTGAAGCTGCGCGACTTTTCGGGGTCGAGGTCGGGCGTCGCCAGCGTCGTCTGACCGTAGGACGAGTTGCGGATATAGGCCGGGCAGGAGGTGAAGCTCGCCTGGCTGCACCCGTATTGTGCCAGGAACGAGTCCGGGTAGGTGGAGGCGGTGGCCGTCACGAACCCGCTGGTCGGCAGCGAATTGGCCTCGCCGAAGCTGGGAATGCGGAAGCCGCGCGAATAGGTGCCGCGGATCGCCAGCTGGCGGAACGGCGTGAACTTCGCGCCGATCTTGGGCGAGAACGCGTCCTGGCCGCTGGAATATTTGTCGTACCGGCCCGACGCGTTGACCACGACCTGTTCCAACACCGGCGCATTCAATTCGGCAAAGGCCGAATAGACCGAGCGGCTGCCGTTCACGCCGAACCCGTTCAGTACGAAATACCGGTCCGTCGGCCCGTTGAAGTCGTCGTTGGCGCTGGGCGAGTTGATCGATTCGTAGCGATAGGCGACGCCCAGGCCCAGCTGGAGCGGACCGCCCGGCAGGTCGAACAGCGACCGGCCCAGCGTCGCCTGCACCTGCGCCAGGTCCGATTCGGCGTTGGTGACGTTGTCGGGTGACAGGAAGGCGTTCTGCGCCGCCGTGTTCGCCGAAGGGTCGAGGAAGTTATACCGCCCCTGCGCGATCGCGGTCAGCAGGTTGTCGATGCGGACATAGCCCTGTTGCAACCGACGGAGGTCGGTGTGCATCCCCGTCGCGTCGACGGCGTAGTCCCATCCTTCGCCGAACGAGCCCTTGATGCCCAGGGCCGCGCGATACACGCGGCTGCGCGTCTCGTCATACTGGCGCAGCGAGGTCAGGCGGCCCAGCACGCGCGCGACCTGGCCCTGGGCCGCGAAGGGATTGCTGGGGTTGAGGATGCCGTTGGCGGCGTTGCAGCCCGTGTTCAACCCGTTGGCCGCGCCCACGCCGTTGGCGCACACGAACACGGGCAGCGTCAGCTGGAACGAGCCGGGCGCGAAGGCGCCGCCGGTGGCGCCGGTCGAGAAGCGGGGAAAGTTGATGCCCGCGTTCGCGCTGGCGCGGATGATGCCCAGGTCGCCCTGATAGCCAACGCGGCTCTGCTGGAAGTTGAACAGCGCATAGGCTTCGGCGTTGTCCCCGACGTTGACGGTGAACCGGCCCGATCCGCCGAACCGCTCGATCTTGGGGGCGATCACGCCGTCGTTGAACACCAGGTCATCCTGGCAGACGGTGGTGGGTGCCGACGCGTTGGCCGCGTTCGCCAGGTCGGCGGCGGTGAGCGAATAGGCCGGGCCGCGGGGGCAAGTGCCGGTCCCGCCCAGCGGCTGATAGCGGCCGAGCGCGGTGGTGTTCGTGGCGTCGAAGGGGCGGACGTACAGCCCCGCGCCGTTGTTGAACTGCGCCTCGGAGAAGGTGTAGTTGCCGTTGCCGTCCAGACCGTTCACGACGTTGTTCGGCCCGCACACCCCGTCGTTGCAGATGCCGCGCCGGTCGGACGAATTGTACGGATACGGTCGGTCGCGATTGTAGAGCGGCGACTGACGGACGTAGAAGCCGCTCACGTACGCGTTGTAGCCGTTGTCGTCCAGGTCGCCGGTGCCGGCGATCAGGCTCAAACGCTGGTTGGACGCGTCGCCGCGGTCGGTGATGCCCGCCTCCACGCGGCCGCCCACGCCCTTGTACTGGCGCTTGGTGATGATGTTGACCACGCCCGCGATCGCGTCCGCGCCGTAGCTGGACGACGCGCCGTCGCGTAGCACCTCGATCCGGTCGACGATCTCGTCGGGGATCGTGTTCAGGTCGACGAAGTTGCGCGTGCCGTCGTCGGACAGCGGATAATAGGCGGCGCGCAGGCCGTCGAACAGCACCAGCGTCGAGTTGGTGGTAAGCCCGCGCAGCGACACCGCGGATGCGCCGCCCGCGAACGCGCCGTTGGCGGTGAAGCTGTTGGTCAACGCCGGGCCGTTGTTGGACGTCAGCTGCTGAATGCCCTCCTGCACCGTCTGGACGCCGCGCTGGTCCAGCGCCTCCGCGCTGACGGTGGTGACGGGCGATGGGGTGGCCCGATCGGTTGTGCGCAGGATGGAGCCGGTGACGACGATGTCGCCCGTATCGACCGGCGGTACGTCCGACTGTTGGCCGCCGGGGGCGTCCGCCGGGGCGGGGTCGACGGGGCTCTGCTCGACCGGCGTCTGGGGTTGCGCCTGTTGCGGGGTGGAAACGCTGGGCGACGCCGTCTGCGCTGCGGCGGGGGTGACGATACCGATCAGGCTGGCCAGCGCCAAGGCGGGATAGCCGACCCCGTGGCGCAACCGGGTGCGCGTCATGCCGATATGTCCGATCACCGATATTCTCCCTGCCGGACGAACGCGATCATGCGTACCTGCCCGTGATGATGCTACAGTGTTGCAGACCTAGTCGGTTTTGTAATCAAGTTTGCGCCGACGCGAGCGTACGGCTCGTCGCAGTTCCGCCACGCTTCAACGACAGGATAACTGACTAAAAGCCGGTGCGGCCTCAAATTCCACACAGGTCACGCCCCGGCGATACGGCTGTCTCGTGCCGTGTCCCGCATCCGCAGGTACACGATCAACGACGCTCCGATCATCGCGGTGACGTACCAATAGAAGCCCCTTTCCCAACCGCCGTCCTTGAAACGCAGGGCCGCGTATTCGGCGGTGCCGCCGAACAACGCGTTGGCGAGCGCGTAGGGCAGGGCGACGCCCAGCGCCCGGACGTGCGCGGGAAACAGTTCGGCCTTCACCACCGCGTTGATCGACGTGTAGCCCGTCACGATCGTCAGTGCCGCGGTCACCAGCAGCGTCGCTGTCAGCGGGTCGCGCGTGCGTTCCAGCCCAACGAAGATGGGATAGGTCAGGAATACTCCGGAGATGCCGAACGCCACCATCAACGGCTTGCGTCCCACCCGGTCCGACAGCGCGCCCGCCAGCGGTTGCAGCGCCATGAAGACCAGCAGCGTCACCGCGTTGATCCGGCTGGCGACCTCGCGCGAGAAGCCGGACGTGTTCACCAGGAATTTCTGCATGTAGATCGAGTAGGCGTAGAAGGCGAGCGTGCCCCCGGCCGTCAGCAGCATCACCAGCGCGAATTCGCGGGGGTGACGCCGCAGCAGCATGAGGGCACCCGACGGCTCCGCCCCCTCGCGCCGGGCGTTCTCGAAGCTTTCCGTCTCCGCCAGCCCGCGTCGGATGCGGAACACCGCCACCGCCAGCGCCGCCCCGACCGCGAAGGGGATGCGCCAGCCCCATCGCTCGAGCTCGCCGGCCGTCATGACGGACTGGAGCAGCAGCAACACGGCGATCGCCAGCAGTTGTCCTGATATCAGCGTCACGTATTGGAACGACGAATAGAAGCCCCGCCGTCCGGGCTCGGCCATCTCGGATAGATAGGTCGCGCTGGCGCCGTACTCGCCGCCCACCGACAGCCCCTGGATCATTCGCGCCACCACCAGCAGCGCGGGCGCCGCCAGCCCGATCGTCGAATAGCCGGGCGTCAGCGCGATCAGCAGCGACCCGCCGCACATAAGCGTCACCGACAGCGTCAGCCCCGCCTTGCGTCCCCGCCGGTCGGCGTAGACGCCCATCACCCAGGCCCCGATCGGCCGCATCACGAAGCCCACCGCGAACACCGCCGCCGCACTCAACAACTGCGCCGTCCGATCGGCGGCGGGAAAGAAGTGCGGCGCGAAGTACAGGGTGAACGCCGAGTAGACGTACCAGTCGAACCACTCCACCATGTTGCCCATCGATCCGCCGACGATGGATCGCAATCGGTGACGGCGATCGATGACGGCGGTCATGGGTACGTTCGCTCCGACAGGTGGGGGCCGAAGCCCTTGTGCCGGGGCGAGTTGGTCACGTCGACCTGTATGCGAGGATATGCCACTGGGCGACTATGCCCGGACTGGTGACCCCTACGGGACTCGAACCCGTGTTTTCGCCGTGAGAGGGCGACGTCCTGGACCGCTAGACGAAGGGGCCGTTGCCCGGCGAACGGGCGCGGTGGAGGCGGGCTGGTATCCGGGGCCGCGTGCGGCGTCAAGCGCCGCGTACGGCGTCAGCGTCGCTGGCCCGCGGTGGCCGCGCGCGTCCGGGCATAGGCGGCGGCCGCAGATCCCGACCGCCATTCCGGCCAGCCGTCTCCGTTCGCGACCTGGGCGGTCAGGCGATAGGCGATCGTGGCTTCCTGGGCCGCGGCGGCGAAGTCCCAGGCTGGGTCGAACTCGTCCGATCGCTGATGATAACGGGCGGGGTCGTAGGCACTGACCCAGGCCGACCCTCGCGCGCGGCCGCCCGCCACCAGGTCGCGGCCGGCGCGGAAATAGACGGTGGGCACCCCGGCCTCCGCGAAAGCGAGGTGGTCGGAGCGCTGATACCAGTTCTCGTCGGGTAGTTGCTCCGGTTCGACGGTCAGCCCCTCGGCCGCGACGGCGCGGGCGAAGTCGTCCTCCAGCCCGCTGCGGCCCGCACCGATCAGTTCCATCGTCCGGGTGCGCGGCAGCGCCAGATGCGGGTCGAGGTTGAACACCGCGGCGGTGGTCGCCAGCGGCCGTACCGGATGGGCGGCGTAGTGATACGCCCCCAGCAGTCCGTCCTCCTCGGAAGTGTAGCCGATGAAAAGCACACTGCGCTTGTGTGCCGGACCGCGGGCCATCGCCCGGGCGACCTCCAGCATCTCGGCCGTGCCCATCGCGTTGTCGACGGCGCCGTTGCGGATCGTATCGCCGCGCGCGTCCGGCGCTCCCAGCCCGTACGCGTCCCAGTGCGCGCCCACGATCACCGTTTCCGCGCTACGCGTCGTGCCGTCGATCCGGGCCAGGATGTTGTGCGTGAGGTAGGGCCGCGCCGTCGCCCGCGCGCCCAGCGACAACGTCGCGCCCGGCAGCGGCATCGCGCGAAACCCTGCCCGCTTGGCCGCCGCCTCGGCCACGGCGAAATCCAGCCCCGCCGCCGCGAACAGCCGCCGCGTCGCCGCCTCGCTGAGGGACAGGTTCGCCTGCACCGTGGGCGGCGGGGCCGCATCGCCCAGGCGATAGCGGGGCTCGGCCAGGTAATAGGCGTTGACGGTCCAGGGACGGCGGCTGGCGGCGTCCTGGTGGATCTGCACCACCGCCACGGCCCCGCGGCGCAGTGCGTCGGCGACCTTGGTGCGGGCGGCGGGGTCGCGTCGCGGCCCGCCGAACGGCCCCGACGGTTGGTCGTAATCGGGATCGTTCGCCAGCAGCAGCACCGCCTTGCCGGTCAAGTCGAAGCCGGAATAATCGTCCCAGCCGCGATCCGGCGCGGTGATGCCGAAGCCGCCGAACACCAGGGCCACGCGGCGAAGGTCGACCGCCCCCTCGCGATTGAGGTTCATCGCCCAGTCCCGCCCCTCCGTCAGCGGCAGCGGGCGTCCATTGGCCGTGAGCGCCAGCCGCCGCTCGGTCACGTCGACGCGGGTGAGGGGCACGTCCTGAAACCAGCCGCCGTCCGCGCCGCCGGGTTTCAGGCCAGCCGCCGCGAACTGCTCGCGCAGATAGGCAAGCGTCCGTTCCTCGCCGCGCGTGCCGGGACCGCGCCCCTCCATGCGATCGTCGGACAAGGCGCGCACGTCGGCGCCGATCGCGGCGGCACGGATGGGGGAGGGGGCGGGTGCCTGAGCTAGGGCGGGCGCGGCGGCGAGCAGGGCGAGGGGGAGCGAGCGCATCGCCCGCGATGCTAGTCGCGGCGGGGGACGCGGGCAACGCCCCCCGGACGACGGGTCACGCCGCGTCGCGTCGCCGCTCTGCCATTTCCGCGTTCAACATCTCGGCCAGCAGAAAGGCCAGTTCGAGCGATTGGGCGGCGTTCAACCGCGGGTCGCAATGGGTGTGATAGCGGTCGGCGAGCGATTGGTCCGTCACGTCCACCGCGCCGCCCGTGCATTCGGTGACGTTCCGTCCCGTCATCTCGACGTGGATGCCGCCCGCGTGCGTACCCTCTGCGCGATGGACCGCGAAGAAGCCGCGCACTTCCGCCAGGATGCGGTCGAAGGGCCGGGTCTTGTATCCCGACACCGCCTTGACCGTGTTGCCGTGCATCGGGTCGCACGACCACACCACCGACCGCCCCTCGCGCCGCACCGCACGGACCAGCCGCGGCAGCCCCGCCTCGATCTTGTCGTGGCCGAAGCGGGTGATAAGCGTGACGCGGCCCGGCACGCGCGCCGGATCGAGCAGGTCCAGCAGCCGCAGCAGCTCGTCCGGCTCCAGCGTCGGCCCGCATTTCAGACCGATCGGGTTGCCGACTCCGCGTAGGAATTCCAGGTGCGCCGATCCCTCGAAACGGGTGCGGTCGCCGATCCACAGGAAATGCGCCGACGTGTCGTACCAGTCGCCCGTCAGCGAGTCCCGCCGGGTCAGCGCCTGCTCATAGGGGAGCAGCAGCGCCTCGTGGCTGGTATAGAATTGCGTCTGCGACAGCTGCGGCACCGTATCGGAATCGATTCCGCAAGCGGCCATGAATTCCAGCGCCTCGCCGATGCGGTCGGCGGTCTCGCGGTATTTCTGCGCCCAGGGGCTCGACCCCAGGAAGTCGTGGGTCCAGCGGTGTACCTGATGCAGGTTGGCGTAGCCGCCGCTGGCGAAGGCGCGCAGCAGGTTGAGCGTCGCGGCCCCTTGCGAATAGGCGCGCACCATCCGCTCCGGGTCGGGGATGCGGGCGGCGGGCGTAAAGGCCGCGCCGTTGATGTTGTCGCCGCGATAGGACGGCAGCTCGACCCCGTCGATCACCTCGGTGGGCGCGGAGCGCGGCTTGGCGAACTGGCCTGCCATGCGCCCGACCTTCACCACGGGCAGCTTGGACGCGAAGGCCAGGACCACCGCCATCTGCAGGATGACGCGAAAGGTATCGCGGATGTTGTCGGGGTGGAATTCCGCGAAGCTTTCCGCGCAATCGCCGCCCTGGAGCAGGAAGCCGCGCCCGTCCGCCACGTCGGCCAGCGAGGTTTGCAGGTTGCGCGCCTCGCCCGCGAAGACCAGCGGCGGATGGCTGCGCAGCGTATCGGTGGCGGCGGCCAGCGCGGACGCGTCGGGATATTCGGGAAGCTGGCGCGCCTCGCGGCGGGTCCAGCTGTCGGGGGCCCATTGGGCGGCCATGGCGGCTGTCCGGTCGTTACTGAAACTGCGTCCGTCCATGCGCCATGCCGGACCGCGGCGCAATCGGCCGGATCGGTATCAGCCGCCGTTGACCTTTATCCCCCGCAACCGCAGCTTGCGCGCGGCTCGGCGGCGGCGCGCGACCAGGCCCCAGGTGGCGGCGGTGACGACCATGATCGCGATCAGCGCGTACGCGACGATGAGGCGCATCTCCACGCCGACCTCTCCTTGCATGTTCAGATCGTGCGCCTTTTAGCCACGGCGATCCGAAGGGCAACCCGTCCGGGCCAAGCCGCCCGGCTCACGCCGCTTCGTCGACGGCGCGCAGGATGGCGCGGCCATAGGCGGTCTTGGACAGCGCCCGGCCCCGTTCGCGCGCTTGATCGGCGGTGATGAAACCCTGCTGGAACGCGATCTCCTCCAGGCACGCGACCTGGATGCCCTGACGGTGCTGAAGCGTACGAACGAACTCCGATGCCTCCAGCAGCGAATCGTGGGTGCCGGTGTCGAGCCAAGCGTAGCCGCGGCCCATCTGTTCGACGTAAAGCTCGCCCATCTCCATATAGAGGCGGTTGAGGTCGGTGATCTCGTACTCGCCGCGCGGGCCCGGTTTCAGGTCGCGCGCGAGCTCCGTCACCCGCTCGTCGTAGAAATAGAGGCCGGTAACCGCGTGATTGCTCTTGGGCGAGGTCGGCTTCTCCTCCAGGCTCAACGCGCGACCGGTCCCGTCCAACTCGACCACGCCGTAGCGTTCCGGGTCCTCGACGCGGTAGCTGAACACGGTCGCCCCCCTGGTCCGCGCGGACGCGGACGCCAGCAGGTCGGTCAGGTGCGCGCCGAAGAAGATGTTGTCGCCCAGCACCAGGCTGGCAGGCCCGCCGTCCACGAATTCCGCGCCGATGGTGAACGCCTGCGCCAGCCCCTCGGGACGCGGCTGCTCGGCATAGCTGATCGTCAGGCCCCATGCTTCGCCGCTGCCGAACATGCGGCGGTAATTGGGTAGGAACTCCGGGCTGGAGATGATCAGCACGTCGCGAATGCCCGCCAGCATCAGCACGCTCAGCGGGTAGTAAATCATGGGCTTGTCGTAGACGGGCAGCAACTGCTTGTTCACCGCCAGCGTCGCCGGGTGGAGCCGCGTGCCCGAGCCGCCGGCCAGGATGATGCCCTTCACTTCACGTCCCCCACCAGTTCGTCCAATATGTCGCCCAGCGCCTGTCGCCAGGGCCGCGGGCGCACGCCATAGGCCGCCGTCAGCGCGGACGTGTCGAGCAGCGAGTTGGCCGGCCGCCGCGCCGGCGTCGGATACTCGGCCGTGGTGATCGGCTCGACGGCGGCGGTCGGTCCGCCGCGCGAGGCGGACTGGCGGAATATCTCGCTCGCGAAGCCGGCCCAGCTGGTTTCGCCCGCGTTGGCGAAGTGGAAAGTCCCCGTCGGCGCGTCCGCGTCGTCGGCCATGCGCGTGGCGATCGCGACCAGCGCCGCCGCCAGGTCGGCCGCCGCCGTCGGGCTGCCGCGCTGATCGTCCACCACGCGCAGGGTGTCGCGATCCGCGCCTACGCGCAGCATGGTCTTGACGAAGTTCGCCCCGAACGCGCTCACCACCCAGGCGGTGCGCACGATCGCGTGGCGGTGCCAGCCCGTCCGCACCGCCAGCTCGCCGCCCAGCTTCGACGCGCCGTACACGCCGACCGGCCCGACCGGGTCGTCCGGCAACCGCGCGCCCGGCGCCGACCCCTCGAACACGTAGTCGGTGGAAACGTGGATCACCGGCACGTCCGCCGTCCGCGCCGCCGCGGCCAGCGCGGCCGGTGCCAGCGCGTTCACCGTCCACGCGGCGACCTGATCGTCCTCGGCACGGTCGACGGCGGTGTAGGCGGCGACGTTGACGATCGCGGCCCAGGGACGCTCGGCCACCTTTCGCGCGATCGCTGCGGGGTCGCTAAGATCCAGCCCCTGCCGGTCCAGCACGTGCGGGCGTGAGCCCTCGGGCCAGGCGGCGCGCGCCAGTTCGCGGCCCAGCTGGCCCGCGCCGCCGGTGACCAGTATCTCGCGCATGCGCCCGCTCAGGCGGCCAGGCCGCGGCGCGCGGAGGCATTGGCCTCGACCATCGGGCGCCACCACGCCTCGTTGTCCATATACCAGCGCACCGTCTTCTCGATGCCCGTCTCGAACGTCTCGGCCGGCGTCCAGCCCAATTCGCGGCCGATGCGCGCGGCGTCGATCGCGTAGCGCTTGTCGTGCCCGGGCCGGTCGGCGACGTGGGTGATCTGATCGGCGTAGGACCGGCCGTCGCCGCGCGGCCGCAGGCGATCCAGGATCGCGCACAGCGTCTGCACGACCTCGATGTTCTTTTTCTCGTTATGGCCGCCGACATTATAGGTCCGGCCCAGTTCCCCGCGCTCGAACACCGCGCGCAGCGCGCGGACGTGATCCTCGACGAACAGCCAGTCGCGCACCTGATCGCCCGCGCCGTAGACGGGCAGGGGGGCGCCATCCAACGCCTTGGCGATCATCAGCGGCACCAGCTTCTCGGGGAAGTGATAGGGGCCGTAATTGTTGGAACAGTTGGTGATGAGGACCGGCAGGCCGTAGGTATGGCCCCAGGCGCTGACCAAATGGTCCGACCCCGCCTTGCTGGCCGAATAGGGCGAGCGCGGGTCGTAGGGCGTTTCTTCGGTGAACAACCCCTCCTCGCCCAGCGAGCCGTACACCTCGTCGGTCGAGATGTGGTGGAAACGGAACCGCGCCTTGGCGTCCCCTTCCAGCCCCTGCCAATAGGCCCGCGCCTCCGACAGCATCGCGAAGGTGCCGACGATGTTGGTCTGGATGAACGCGTCCGGCCCGTCGATCGACCGGTCGACGTGGCTCTCGGCCGCCAGGTGCGTGACGATGTCCGGGCGGAAGTCGTTCAACGCCGCGCGCACCGCGGCCGCGTCGCACACGTCGCCCTGGACGAAATGGTAACGGTTCGACCCCGACACCCGCTCCACCGTCGACAGCGTCCCGGCGTAGGTCAGCTTGTCGAAGTTCAGCACCTCGTGTTCGCTGTCCTCGATCAGGTGGCGCACCAGCGCCGAGCCGATGAAGCCGGCTCCGCCGGTTACCAGGACGCGCATCTCAATTCCCCCCGTCGAGTGCCAGCAGCGGCCGCCCGTCATAGGCGAACGGGCTATCGAAGTCGTTAAGCGCCGGCAGACGCGTGTCCTTGGGGCTCAATTCGGGTGACTGACCCGCCGGCAGCGGCCAGTCGACGCCGGCCCCGTCCCAGGCGATGCCGCCGTCGTTGGCGGGCGCGTAGAGGCTCGACACCTTGTACGCGACCTCCGTGTCGGGCTCCAGCGTCACGAAGCCGTGGGCGAAACCGACCGGCACGAACAGCTGGCGCCCGTTCTCCGCCGACAGCTCGGCGCCAACCCATTCGCCGTAGGTGGGCGACCCCGCCCGCACGTCCACCGCCACGTCCCATATGCGGCCGCGAAGGCAGCGGATCAGCTTGTCCTGCCCCGCCGGCGGCGTCTGGAAATGCAGGCCGCGCAGCGTCCAGGCCGGGCGCGAGAGCGAATGGTTGTCCTGTACGAATCGGCAGGTGATGCCGTGTTTCGCGAAGGTCTGCTCGGAATAAGTCTCGGTAAACCAGCCGCGTGCGTCGCCGTGGCGCACGGGCTCGATCAACTGGACCGGATTGTCGCTCTGGGCCATGGGCGCCGCCTAGCCAGCACCGTCACCGGAGGCAATGTTTGCGCGTATATCCCATGATCCTGACCGCTGCGCTGGTCGCGGCGGCTCCGCCCCCTGCGCAAGGCATCGACTATGCGGCGCTCCGGACGGTGGACCTGCGGCTGGCGGGGATCATGGACCGGCTGGCGGTGACGAACGCGCCGCTGTGCCGCGACCTCGTACCGGTCACCGGCATGGTGGTCCACGCGCTCCAGCAATACGACCCCGACGAACGCACGGCCGCGTCCGCCGCCTTCGGCTTTCCCGCCCCCGTCGCCGTCGAGGCGGTGGTACCCGGTAGCGCCGCCGACCGGGCGGGCGTCCGCGCGGGCGACGGGCTGACGGCCGTGAACGGGCACACGCTCGCCGCGAATGCCCCCGCCGGTTCCGCCAGCGCCGCGACGCGCGACGCGGCCCGCGCCGTGATCGCCGCCTCCGTCGGGGCACTTCGCCTGACGCTGCGACGCGACGGGCGGGACCGTGAGGTGACACTGGCCCCGCCCAGGGGCTGCGCCTCGCAATATGAGGTCCTGCTCGGTCCCGGCTTCGACGCGTCGGCGGACGGCCGACTGGTACAGGTCGGCGTCCGCTTTCTCGAACGCTACGACGACGCGCAGGTGGCCGTGATCGCCGCGCACGAGCTGGCGCACAACGTCTTGCGTCATCCCGACCGCCTCACCGCCGCCCGCGTCGATCGCGGACTGCTCAAGGAGTTCGGCCGCAACGGCCGCCTGTTCCGCCGGACGGAGGACGAGGCCGACCGGCTGGGCGCCGTCCTGTATCGCAATGCCGGCTGGGACGGGGCGGGGGCCGTCGCCTTCTGGCGCGATCACGGACGCGAGGTCGATCGCGGCCTGTTGCGCGCGCGGACCCATGCCGGGGCTCAGGCGCGCGCGCGGTCGATCGCCGCCGAACTCGCCGCCGTGCCCGCGGGCGCGCCGACGCCCTATATCCCCCCATGGCTCGCCACGCGCGACGAACCGCTTCAGTAGCCCGCGGCCAGGTCCGCCTCGTTGCGCATCGGCCGCCCCGCGCGATAGGCGTCCAGGTTCTCCAGGAACAGTTCCGCCCCGCGGCGGAACATCGTCGTCTGCGCCCGCCCCGACAGGTGCATCGTCAACAGGCAGTTTCGCGCCGACCATAGGGGGTGTCCGGGCGGCAGGGGCTCGGGATCGGTCGGGTCCAGCATCGCGCCGCCGATCCGCCCGCCGTTCAACGCGTCGAGCAGCGGCGCTTCGGCGATCATGTCGCCGCGCGCGACGTTGACCAGCCACGCGGCCGGCTTCATCGCCGCGATCTCGGCCGCGCCGATCATGGCCTTGGTTTCGGGCGTCGAGGGGGCGGCCAGGATCACCCAGTCATATTCGCCCAGGCGCGAACGCCACTCGTCCGGGCGCAACGTGCCGTCGCGCCCCGACCGGGTGACGCCCGTCACTTCCACCCCGAACGCCGCCAGCCGCTCGCCCACCAGCCGCCCGATCGCGCCGTATCCGATCACCAGCGCGCGGCTGCCGTTCAGCTCGACCTTGCCCGGGGCGTCGCGCGGCCATTCGCGTCGGTCGTGCGCGCGCACCACCTCGTCGAAGCGCTTGGCCGCCGCCAGCACCATCATCACCGCGTACTCGGCCACCGCCACCGCGTTGATGCCGACCCCGTTGGTCAACCGCACGCCCCGCTCGCGCAACAGGTCAAGCGGAAAGGCGTCCAGCCCCGCGTAGATGGTCGACACCCAGCGAAGCGCAGGTCCGGCCGCGCGGATCGCGTCCGCCACCAGTTCGGTCGGCTGCATATCCACCCAGGCGATCTCCGCCTCGGCGATGCCGGCGCGCGCGCCTTCCGGGTCGGCGAACCAGGTCGCCGACAGGTCGGCCGGCAAGCGGGGTTCGAGGAGCGGGCGGGCGGCGGCTGGCAGGACGGCCTTCATCGGCCGGGCCTGCGCTTCGCGAAACCCGGCGTCAACGCCGCCGCCGGTGCAGGCGGTCGCGGCGGATCATCGGCCGCCAGCGCACGCCCAGGCTGATGACCACCGGCCAGAACCAGGTGTTGGCCAGGTCGCTATAGGTATCGGCTGCGCGCCAGCCGTAATTCAGATAGTCGAGCAGTTCGTTCCCCAGTTCGGCCGCGATCACGAACGCCAGCGGGATCAGCGTGCCCAGCGACCGCCCCGTCGCCACCCGCGCGATCATCAGGATCGCCAGCCCGGCATGGATGTGCAGGATCGAGTCGGGCAGGCCGGTGCCGTCGCCGATCCACAGGATCCAGGCGTGGTATTCGGCGGCAATACGTCGGATCACGCGGTGATCGCCCGCCAATCCCAGCCCAACGGATCGCCGTCCATCACCTCCACCCCCAGCGCGCCCAGTTCGTCGCGGATCGCGTCGGACCGGGCGAAGTCCTTGGCTTCCCGCGCTTCCCGCCGGTCGGCGAGCCGTGCCGCCACCTCCGCCTCGGTCATCCGCGAACCCGCCGGCGCGACGCGCAGGTCGGCACGGGTCAGGTCCGACAGTCCCAGCCCCAGCACCCGGTCGAACGCCGCCAGCGCCCCCAGGCGATCGGCAGGCGCGACGCGCTTGTCCGCCAGCATCTCGTCCAGCGCGGGCAACGCGCGCGGCGTATTAAGGTCGTCGGAAACCGCGGTGTCCAGTCGTTCCAGATACGATGCGGCGGACGCGCCCGCGGGGGCGGGGGGGCGCGCGCGCAACGCCTCCACCGTCTGCGCCAGCCGCTTCAACCGCACGGACGCGGCCGCCAGCCCGTCCCAACCGAACTCCATCTCCGATCGGTAATGCGCCTGCAGGCACATCAGGCGATAGGCCAGCGGGTGGAAGCCCCGATCCCACACCTTACGCAACGTCAGGAAATCGCCGGACGATTTCGACATCTTTCCCGTACGATCGACCAGGAAGTTGTTGTGCATCCACAATTCGGCGCCGGTGTAGCCGGGGGCGCAGCCCTCCCGCGCCTGGTTCTGCGCGATCTCGTTGGGGTGGTGGATCTCGCGATGGTCGATCCCGCCCGTGTGGATGTCGAAACGCGAGCCCAGATAGATCCGGCTCATGACCGAACATTCCAGGTGCCAGCCCGGCGCGCCGCGGCCCCAGGGGCTGTCCCATTCCATCTGGCGGTGTTCGTCCGGCCCGGACGTCCGCCACACGGCGAAGTCGGCCGGGCTGCGCTTGCCCGCCACGGGGTCGATCCGGGCCGCGCGCTCGTCATCGCCCGACCGGGCCAGCCGGCCATAGTCGGGAACGCTGGAGGTATCGAAATACAGGCCGTCGTCCAGGCGGTAGCAATGTTCCTCGATATCGCGCGCGAAGGCGATCATCGCCTCCACGTGATCGGTCGCCAGCGGGAAGCGCGACGGATCGTCGACGTTCAGGTCTTTCAGGTCGCGCTTGAAGGCATCGGTATAATATTCTGCGATCGCCCAGATATCCCGCCCGGACCGCTTCGCCTGCGCTTCCATCTTGTCGTCGCCGCTGTCGGCGTCGGATTGCAGGTGGCCGACGTCGGTGATGTTGATCACGTGGGTCAGCGGCCAGCCCTTGTACCGGATCACCCGCGACAGCGTGTCGGTGAAGACATAGGCGCGCAGGTTACCCAGATGCGCGTAGTCGTAGACGGTGGGTCCGCAGGAATAGACGCGGACGTTCTCGGGGTCGAGCGGGCGGAACGGCTGCACCGCGCGCGTCAGGCTGTCGTACAGGTGAAGGGGCGTGGCGGGCATGGTCATCGGGCGCGCGACATAGCCCCCGGCCGAGGCCGCGGCAAAGGGGGACGGCGGCCTTACCGCCTTGCCTAGCAGGACTGCCCCTGCTAGGCGCCCGTCACTTGCGGTGCGGACGGGCGTTCGCGGCCGCCATCGTGTTTTACGGATCATCGGAGCTTCACGGGTTTATGCAGATCATCGTTCGCGACAACAACGTCGACCAGGCTCTCCGCGCGCTCAAGAAGAAGCTGCAGCGCGAGGGCGTGTATCGCGAGATGAAGCTGCGCCGTCACTACGAGAAGCCCTCGGAGAAGCGTGCCCGCGAGCGCGCCGCCGCCGTCCGCCGCGCCCGCAAGCTGGAGCGCAAGCGCGCCGAGCGCGACGGCGCCCGGTAACCCAACGCCGCGTATGAGCGGTCGCATCGATCGCGATACGCGTGAACGTCGACAACTTTCGGCGGCGGGG
>Ga0325400_1000948_pt1 | contig 22955 bp, 18 predicted proteins | sample PopdelMetagenome_2_FD_205662 | JGI IMG/M metagenome (GOLD analysis project Ga0325400, IMG submission 205662) | Populus deltoides microbial communities from Bellville, Georgia, United States - Xylem-PdKOR-R1 | ecosystem: Host-associated > Plants > Phyllosphere > Stem > Wood/Secondary xylem...
TATATATATATATATATATATATATAAAAACAAACAAGTGACATAAATCTTGGTGAATGTTGTAGGGGTAGTAATAGTAGTAGTAGGTAAGCTTAGACAAGATTACATAGGGGAGGATGATGGGCAGCAAAGCACACCCTCTCTCTCTCTCTCTCGTTTAAAAAATTAAAAATCTTTTTTTTCCCCTACTACATATATTTCTAAGATTTTTAACTTTTATTACCCCTCTCAATTTACAATTAATAATAATAATAATAATGGTGGGATGAACGAGATAAACACAACTCTGTTAAGGAGAGTGTCTTTTGTTCTTGGATGTATTTTAAAAGGCTTAAAAAAATATTAAATTAATAATTTTTTTAGTATTTTTTTTAATGATTTTGGGGTGTTTATATCTAAAATAAAAAAATCTAACAAAAAAAATATTAATATATTTTTAAATAAAAAATACTTAAAAAAAAACATGTTATATCACAATGCTAAACACATTGCCACAAATGAATTTTCACCTTGTTTTTTATTTTAAATTCATATTTAGAGCGTTTGTTTTTGCATTTTAAGAAAATAAAATTTTATTTTATTATTTTCTGTTTTAAGTTTGTGTTTTTTTTCGTCTCATTTTAATGTAATGATATAAAAAATAATTTTTTAAAATAAAAAATATGTTATTTTAATACATTTATAAACAAAATTCATTTTAAAAAACAATCATTATCATAATTCCGAAGATACTTTAAAAATTCTCTTTTATAACAATAATTAAAAGAAAATTATAATTTGTAGTCTCCTAAATATTTTTTAAAATTATCACCATAAAAATTAACACAATTTAAAACATAAACTTAATTGTACCTCTTTGTTTCTATCTTCTGGGTTCTGTATTTTACAAATAAATTCATATTAACAATAAAAATCTTACTCTAAAGACTTCAACTTTTTTTTTTTTTGTTTAAATGTTTGAGAGAGAGAGAGAGGGAGAGAAGGGAGGCCCTGATGCGCCTTTTGATGTGTGAGTGGGTGGTGCTCTTTTCTCCTCTCCTCTCTCTCTCATTTATACCCTCTCTCTCTCTCTCTCTCTCTCTCTATTCTTCTCTGGGAGCACTTGTACTGTCTCTTTCCTTTTTCTTCTCGTCATCTCTCTTCTAAAGAAACTTGAAAAAGCCTCATTTTTTCTTTTCTTTCTTTCATTCTCTGCTCTTCAACCCAATACCATCTCAAAGCTTATTAAGGTTTGTTTAACTTATTAATATTAATTCTTTCTCTTCAATTTAGTGGGTTGCTTGTTTCTGTCTCAAAGATCAAGTCTTTTCTTGTTTTTGCTTTCAAACTCTTATATGGGTTCGTGTGATTTCATGATCTCTCTCTTTCTTTCATTTTTCTCTCCCTTTGATTTTCCGGGTTGTTTCTGTTTCAATATTTAATTTGAAAGCAGTCAATAGTTTTTAGTCTGGTCTCTGGTCATAAATATGCCTTTCCTTTCTTAGATTAGATTTTCTCCTGGGTTTTTTTGGTCAGTTCAAACTGTTCACTTTGTAAATCTAGAGATGCCTGAAATCTTGAGGTGTCCGACTCTCTCTCCTGATTTCTCTCAGCTGGCTGCTCAGCTATCCATATATTCAATCCATCTATCTAAAGTAGTTTCTCTTTTTTTTTTCCAGTTTCTTTTTGGTCTTTATTTTGCTTCATTCACAATTCACTGGCTAGCTGGCTGGCTGGCTGGCTGGATAGCTACATCTCTTTCAATATTCCTTGCTCCTTTTGGATTTTTGAAAGTTGTGTGTTTATGCAGATTACAACCTCTTAATTAAGGTTTTTAATCTCGATGATTATCTATGTATTATCATAATCATATGAGATTTGATTTGATTTGATGATACTGTACTTTGAGCATTTAACTTCATCTTTTCTTTGTTTTTGTGGGTTTGTTTTCCCCACATAAAATAACGCATACTCATCAAAACTTTTGAGAAGAGTCTCAACATCATCTTTGCTGAAGTGGGTGTTTGTTGTTTTGCGAAAACTTTGGTGCTTTTCTTTGCTTGATCAATCAAAACACTACAGGATGCTTCAGTTTCACTCATTCCCACATAAAATAACGTTTTCTACGGACGAATCTCTCCTTAATTGCTAGCTAGCTGCCCACTAATCCTCCACTGATATTAATATCTTCTACTTCTGGCCATGTCCTTTGCTACAACTGTTAATGATCTCATGATTTCTTTTCCTTTTGTTTTTGTCTGTGATCTTTGCAGGCAGGTTAAATGGATGAAGATTCTAATGGGGTTGCTTGATCTTCTTCTTGTTCGTGTGTACAAATATAGATAGCTAGCTAGAGCTTTGGTTTGCGTCTTTGCTGTTGTTGTTGCGGCTGTGGAGGTCAATCGCATGTGGTGAGAGTTCTTTGGTGGTGGGGTTTTTTGAAATAGAAAGAGAGAGAAAGATAAAAAGAAAGGCAATACTTCTTCTACTACTACAAGTTATAAGTGGAAGAAAGAAAGAAAAAGAGAAGGGCTGTAGTGATATACTACTAGGTACTAGCTATATATATGCTGAAGACTAAGAAGATAAAGATAAGGCAAGGCAGCAGTACTGGAATTAGTTGTGGAGAAGCTGAAGTTGCTGCTGCTTGTGACTGTTACCGAAACAGCACAAGAAGAGAGAATAATAGCATCAGATGTTATCCATTGAAAACCCTCCAGTACCAGATCCCTCATGTTCTTCTTCCCAGCTGAATAGTAGTGATGAGAGGGCTTACCAGCTTCCCACCAGTACTAATAATAAGCTTCCTTCTCCTAATTTGTCAGAGGTAGTAGTAGTAAATCTGCCAAACACAAACCCTTCTCTTCATCATCATCATCATACCCCACTTCCTAATTTCTCCATAAGGTAAAACAATTCATTCTTCTTATCTGATCCTTTCTTTCAGGGATATGAATAGTACTCTTTTTTTTAATTTGATTTATTTATTTTTTGTCGTGGCTCTCTTGCTTTTCTTTGCTAAGCTGACTCCTCCTCTTTCTGTTTCTTCCTTTCTCATGGTGGTGATCTGATCAAAGTCAGCTAATCGATCTCTAAGATCTTTTGTTGGGTCAGATCCAGAGTTACATGTTCCCCTTATGGCTCAGTTCAACATGGGCACACCTCCCATCTTGTCTCTATTTTGGTCTCTGAAGACTTTTTTCTCGCTTGGCTTTTAATGATCATATTGAAGGCTTCTTCTTGGGGTTCATATGTTTGTGTTTTTTAATGATTTTCTGTGTCATTACTCACTGCTTCTAATCTCTGTTGATTATTTTTGCTTGTGATTTCATGTCACTTTGTACAAACAATCTGTACTTGTTCTAGCCATATCATGCTGCAACCTGCAGACTTTTTCTCAGTCACTAGATTTTCGAATCTTGCCTTCCCTTGGATTTTGCTTGGCTGTTTTCCTACTGTTTTGGGATTCACTTCCAGTTCCATGAACCAGATTTTCCCTTGCGAACTTGTTGTTTTTAACATATGATATAATTAAGGGTTCCAGTTCTTATGTACATAATAAGATCGTTATAGCTTACATATATAATTTGATGTTTTTAGCTTATTATAGAAAGCTTGATCTTAGTTAATACTAACAGAAACAGTGGTTTGCATTGCAGAGATTATGTATTTAAAGCCAGGAGCAAGGATATCAAGAATAGCTGGCCTTTTTCTCAAAACAATTTGCAACTTTGTTTGAAACATGGCGTGAAGGACGTGTTGCCAAAATTTCAGCCTCATGATACTGTAAGAAACCAGTTCTTTAAGAGATGTACAGGTGAAACCAGTTCAGTTGAGAAGGAAAACATCAGCAAAAGAAGCAATTTTGACAAGGAGGCTTCTAGGCCGGACAATCGTGTGCTGCTAGACTCGTCTGATGATGCTCAATATTTAAATAACAAGCTAGCAGAATCCTGTGTAGACATTAGTTCATGTAGATCTGGAGAAGAAAATGATTTCCCATCGACAACAACAAGTGAGATAAACTCAGTTCCTGATAACAGGCAACCTAGATCACCATTAGAAACTCAATCTTTGGTCAAAGCCGCTGTTGAAGTTGAAGCTCCTGTGACCCACAAGACTGAAAGCACCTCCAGGCCGTTGGCTAAGAAGTGCAGGTTGATTGTGAAATTTGGTGGCAGCTCTGATCGTAGCTCAGCTGAAGATATTGCTTCTAATTGTACTACTACATCAGAAACAATGGCTTCAAAAGTTTGTCCTGTTTGCAAAACTTTCTCATCCTCATCAAACACCACCTTGAATGCTCACATTGATCAGTGCCTTTCTGTGGAGTCAACACCCAAGTGGACATCAGATTCTAAGCCAACAAGGTATAGAATTAAGCCGAGAAAGAATCGGTTGATGGTGGATATTTACGCTACAGCTCAATATTGCACGTTAGAAGACCTTGATCGAAGAAATGGTACGAGCTGGGCCACCATGTCAAGCTTGCCTGCTCAAGAGACTGAGAAGAGTGACGCACCTAATGAAGGGAAAAAGCAAAGGGTGTCCCCAATTCATCCTGAGGATGCTGCTGATGTAGGTCCAGTTTATATTGATGCAGATGGTACCAAAGTTAGGATTTTATCTCAGTTTATTGATACACCACCAGTAGCAAAAGTAAGCGAGGATATTGGTGCAAGAAGGGAGGATATTGGAGCAAAGAAATCTTTGAAAGGAGGCAAAGCAAGCAAATACATTTCAAAGAAAAAGAAAAAACGCTTAGCACAAAAGCATCAAAAGTATCTGAGACTTGCTTCTCAGAGCAAAAAGATTTTCTTCCACAAGGCGCCTTGCGCTCAGGTACAGTCTCTTGCTTGCACTACATATTCTTATTTCCCTTCCCAAACTATATATAATCATCTCACTGACTACCCTTGTCCATTTTCAATAGCCAAGAAATTTGAGAATTTTGAGTATGTGATAGATCAGTTAGTTTTCCTTTTGTTTTCTAATGCCATCGAGAAGCTTAATGATGTTATGTTTTGGGGCAAAATGCATCTTGGATGCTTCAGCTGATATTGTGTCGCGTCCATCTGTTAAGTGTTTTTGTTAACTGGATGGAATTATTGTGCAGAAAAATTGCTAAAACACTATCTTTCCACCTCAAGCCCTTTTATAACATATTTTATAGATTTCTTGTGATTATCCTGTACTTTAATTTACAAATTTTACACCATCTTTTGTTGCAAAGTCAGTAACATTAATGTCAGTTATATACGGTTGTCAATATTGCTGTTAAACAGATTTCTGGAGGTCAAGAAGAATTTAACGGAGAGGGGAAAAGTTGTGAGAAAGAACAACGGATGTTGAAGCAAATCAATCCCAATGATGGCGGGACTTTAAGACCATGGATTTGCTCCAAACGAAGAGGTTTTCCAAAGAAGATTCCAACTCAAGAGGATCATCAACCTGTGAGATGTAAATGGCATTTGGCTCAAGACTTGCTGGTTGAGAATGATAGTCTTTCAGAGAGGAGCCGCACTAAGAAATCTGTCATTTTGTCTGATAACCCACTATCTTCTCATAGAAACATTGAGAGGACGGAGAAGCCATTTCATAAAGACCAAGTAAATGAGAGTATGGAGCACTCTCCTGGAAGAAAGATGGTAACAAATCTCCCAGTGAGAGACAGGATTAATGGCAAAGTGGATAAGTTGTTTCCACCAATGAAGTTGAGCAAAGATGGCACTTCTATCCGTGATACCTGTTTGCTAAGACCTCCAGACTCTCCCAGGATAAAGGTCCCTTCACTAACCAAGAAGACAATCTATACTGATGCTGATACAAGTAATAATTCAGATACCTCTCCCATTGCTAGCACAAAATCATCCCGGAGTTCTCGTACAGTTGTATCTAAAGCATTGAGATTCTGCTCCTTTAGGAAAAGTGTACTGTCTGTCAGCAGCCAATCTTCTGTGACTGAATCCAGGCCCAGCGAAGTTAGGAGATGGTCAACCCTTGACAAGTCTGAAGAGCCTTCGACAACAGAAATAGATGAAGAGGCAATGGGCAGGCATTCTGAGGTTGATGAACAGTATGATTTGATGCAGGATCATACAGAAAATGTACTTGAAAGAGAAGAAATAACTGATGAGGTGTCTCTTGGTGGAAGCTCCATCCGGGAAACTGGGCAAGAAAAAAGATTGTCATGTAGTTCTGAAAGGCTGGAAGCCTTGTCTTTGAGGAGCTCAAAATCTACACCTCGCTATGGTCATGATGAGGAGATAAATGTAGATTCTTCAGGTAGATTTGATGATGATGATTATTTGCGCAAAATTGATCCCCTAGAATCTCCTGGAACACAAGTTCCAATACATGAGGACATTGTTGTTGAACCATCTTCCAAGACTTTGGATGGGAGGACGAGCACCTCTGGTACGAGTAAATCCGTTGACACTGGATTCTATGAGCTAGGTGTTTCTTCAAAGGTCCCATCAAAATGTCTTCGGTCTATTGAAGATTATGAAGGACTTTCAAGGCAAAATGATGGGTCAACTGGTCCAACTGAGCCAGGTTTTGTTCACGACCAAGGGATGTTTTCTGCTGCTGAAGCTGGCAATGGCATGATGGGCCATAATGCTGATATGAGGGTGGTGGAATTGGATTCTGAAGCTGCGAAAGTAGACTCTTTTCCTGAGGTTGATCCCATTCTGATTCCAGGACCACCGGGGTCATTTTTGCCAAGTCCTAGAGATATGGGCTCTGAAGATTTTCAAGGAAACTCGTCATTGACTAGTAGCCAGGTTCAGTCATCTCCAGATCAGTATGATGTGATTGATGGAGATTCATCAGATTCCCCTCTATCTGCAGCATCGACCATCTCTAACTCCATGGCTGGCAGACCTGATTTCAATTATTCAGAACCGCCATCATCAGCAGGACATTATGTTTTTCAAGACAATATGAGGTCAGGCTTAATTTCTGCTGGAGTTGAACCTTTGGCACAGAATGCTGATGCAGTTCCACAAGCAGCAACTACAAGAGTTGAAAGAGCTACTTTCTTGGGAGAGTACGTGAAACTTGATGGGATCCCCATTGAGAAGGAATCTTTTGGCTTAAAAAATGATCAGCCATGCTGTTGCCAAAGAAAGGAGAGGTTTGCTGAGAGTGTTGCTCTAAATCACCAAGAATCACAGCTACTAAGGCGGAGGAAAATGCCATCGATGACATTTCCTTCTGTTAGCAAGCAAATGGGTTGCAATTCAAACCCAATGCCGATTAATTTGGATGTCAGGCCTGAATTAGTTTCCCTGAACAGTTACTCAGCTTCAGGATCTGAAAAGATGGTTCTCCCACTCATCAAGCCCCCCGGAGATCCTATTCCTTTGAAGGACTCTCCCAATAATTCTGCAGTGAGATCCTTAGCTCGTGCAGATGGTGATTCTGCTAGTCCATCTGCTTCTAATCCTATACTCAGATTGATGGGGAAGAACTTAATGGTGGTCAACAAAGATGATCATGTAGCCATGCCAATTGGGCAGGTCCAACCTTGTGCTCAAACAATCAATCGAACTCCTCACTTTCCAACAATTTCTGCAGTCTCTCCTGGCAATATTCAGAATCAGGACAGTCATTCATTTCATCGCGTCACCCCTCAAGGTTTTGCCATCTTTAGTCGGGATCCATATTACAAGACAGCAGTTCAACGTTTTGATGTTGGGTTGTCCAACAGTTTTGGAAGCCACACTGATTCTAAGCTACCCCGGGCACCATCGCAGTTACCAGTAGGCATGTTTTGTGACCAACAAAATGATGGTGGTTTTGTAACGACATCCATGAAGCCTCAACAGTGCAAAGATGATTATAATTTCTCAAGTTCTCAGAACAGGCTAAAGAGAAGACTAGATGCGTTTCCTACGTGTACTATGCAGAAAGCTACAGAAACTCCTGACCGCCAGTGCAAGCGTGCAGATTCATCTGCTCATCCTGTAAAAGAAATCATCATCATTGATGATGTTCCTGAAAGTCAAACTGTTGTGATCAGTGACATTACAAGATACAATGAAGGCTGGAGGGAAAGACAAGCAGTTCCATCTGGTATCTCCGTTCCAACCATCCCAGTTTATAACATGAGTAATGTGAATCCCTTTACTTGTTATCAGTCACAAGACCACCCTCCACTTGGTGGAACACCATTGTTGCACAATGGCAACTTTCATGCAACTGCCACTAGGCTAGTTAATACGAGTCCTGTTAGGTGGGGTTGTCCATCGGAAGGTCCCAGCGTGTTGCAACAGAATCCTTTCGTGGCTGCATCAAACTCATCCGGTCATCCAAGATCAGCATCGCTGTATTATTCTCCAAGCTTTTCATAGTCACCGTGGCAAGATCAGCATCGCTGTTTTATTCTCCAAGCTTTTCATAGTCACCGTGGTTAGCTTGCATGACCTTTTCTGCGCAGTTGTGCTTTTGCAGGTTTACATCGAGGCACTGAACTTGAGCTTCTCCCATAACTAGCTACCGTTGCCTGAAACTTTTGGGTTCAGAAATGACTTTATAGAAGAAATAGTGGTGGTTTAATTATCAAAGACAGCCTGTATGATTTTTGCGGTTGGGATCTCAGACAAAGTTTGTATTTATTTCTAATGTACCGATGTTGAGTCTATGGCACTTTTTTAGGCTTTCTGCTTGTTAGGCAAATCTCAAAGCTTTCAAAAACTAGACAATGTATAAGCAAATCCTTGAATAATAGTCGACTAGGAACTTGGCTGAAAGACAATGGAGTCAAGTGTTCCTAAAAGAAATTTCCATCTAGTTTTAACTCTCCTCTCTCTCTCTCTCTCATGATGTTTATTTCCTTTCTATACAATCATTCGAGCTGCATTTTGATCGCTAAACTACTTTCACTTGCATTTGATTGTCCATGTGCATGCATTTAAAAAAGAACATTGATGAGGATATGAATGAAAGATTTTATAAATATTTTATTTAAGACATGAAAAAATTAGGTGTTCTTCTTTTGGATGAAATTGTTCCACGATCTATATAATATGGCTGTATTTGCGTTGTCTTGGCATAGGTAAATATGAGCCAATAATATTAATATCATGGATGGATAAATTTGTGTACTTGGAAGTCATTTTCAAGAGAGGGCATATTCTAACAACATTAAACAAGTGCATGCATGTAGAAGCTTTGGCTTTGATATGACTATAAGCCTTGCCTAGCTAGACCGTGTACAAACAATGACACTGATGCATGTCAAAAGCAGGCCCCCCTTTATTCTTCTGCTAGCTAGCTGTGTTGAGCTTGCATTAACCATGCAATTGGACATTGGACATTGGCGCATATGATCATAATGTTCACACAGCCAGTTGGGGGGGGGGGGGGGGATAGATGGCATGGCACGCAAGGGATTATGAAAAGAAGCAAGCCTTTAATTGATTACTGGGCTTAAACAGTAATGCTACTTCTTTATCCACTTGTTTTGATAATGGCTTTATATGTGTATATATATATATATAGAGAGAGAGAGAGAGAGGAGGGGGGGGGGGGGGCGTTATGGCATGGTATATGAGAAGTGTAGCTACCAGGCAGTGATATGAATAAGAGTACGAGCATGATGATGATGCGTGATGGGTCATGGCACCTGCCTGATGAGAGGAGAGGAGAGGAGAGGGAAAGAGAAAGGGTGTGTGTGTGTGTGTGTAAAGTCACGAGTCAAAGGGGCAGTAAAGAAGAAAACATGATGGCCTGGCAAGGGAGGGCTGCCTTTTTGGGTTAACTGGCACCATGGATTGGAGGAGTAGATCAAGGAGAGGTGAGATTGAGATATTCTATAGCTCGTAGCCTTTTAGGGTAGCGAGCGAGGCACTAGCAAAATGCTGCCTGCACTGATCTCATCTGCTCAGCTTTCTGTGCTGGTTTTTCTCCCTTAATTATTATCTTAATGTGAATTCTTTTGTTTTTAAGTGTTTTATTGCTTGCATGGTGAATTAGCTAAGTGGGACAGATGAAATGAAGCAAAGCTGTCTCTTTAGAAAGAGAAGGGTCCCATATTTGTGTTTTAATTACGTGGGGGCCATCATTTGTCTCTTTCTTCATCTCTTTCATGGATTCCCCTGCCCTTTCAAATCTTTTGAATGAATGGTTCAACATACATATACACACCCGTGACGGGTCGTATTAAATATTTTTTTGGATAAAAAAATAACATAAAGTGATTTTAATGTATTTTTTTAATAAAAAGAGGTTAAGCCTATATAAAGATTTATATGATCTGGTTAATTTGACAAGTATAAATATAATCTAGATGACCAATAAAAATATAATTTAATTTAAAATATTCAAGATATTTTTAAAAAATATATTACGATGACAACATATTATATCAACTCGGATCAACCTATCAAATCTGATACTCAAGTCACGAGACCCTGATAATCCTATAAAAAACCAAAACCTTTTTTTTAAGTTATGAGAGCAAGATAACTTTATAAAAAATAAATTGAAATAAATTATGAACCTCAATTCATAATCAATTCAATGTTGAAAAGTGAAATAAAAAATTAATTAAAATAAAAACACAAAAAACCACCCGAGTTAACCGAACAAACTCGTGACCCGGGTCATGAAAACCTCATATAACACAAATTGAAATAAATAATAAAGCTCAATTCCCAAACAACTCAATATTAAAAAAAAAAATTCATCCAAAAAAAGGACCAAAAAGCCCAAGTCAACCGGCTTAACTCGTGATCCGGGTCATAAAACTATGATAACCCCATGAAAAGTAAATAAAAAATAAATTATGAATCTTAATTTTCAATCAACCCAATGTAGAAGGATTAAATTAAAGAAAATAAAATAAAAAAGGAAAAAAAAACAATGACTTGAGTCAACCTGCATTAACTTGTCAAACCCGAGTGAGGAGATTGAGATAACTATATAAAAAGAAAAAGTTTTTTAAAAATATAAAGTCTAATTCTCAATCAATCTAATGTTAAATGATGAAATTGAAAAAAAAAATTAATTGAAAGACGAAAAGAAAAAACCTAAGTTAATCTGGCTAACCCTCAAACCTCGCAACTCGGATTATGAAATCATGATAACCTAATACAAGCAAAGAAAAAAATAATAATGATTATGAAACTCAATTCTCAATCAACTCAATGTTTAAATATGAAGTTGAGAAAAAAAAATTAAAAGAAAGAGGGAAAATGATTCAAGTCAACAATGCTAACTTGCAAAACTTATGATCCAGGTTATAAGACCAGAATAACTCCATAAAAAGTAAATCAAAATAAATTATGAAGTTCAATACCCAATAAACCTAATGTTGGAGGATGAAATTGAAAAAAAAATTCTCAAAAATCTTGACTTTTAAGGACTAAAGTGTGAAATGTCTTTGCATTTCACTATTCATTACTACAATGAAATACCATGGACTTTTAAGAGCAACTCCAAGAGGTGTGCTAAATGGAAAGCCAAAAATAAAAAAATATATTATTTTGTTTTTCTATGCTTGTTTTACATGTTCAAAAGGAGTGCTAAATAAAATGTCAAAATATCTTTTCTCTCCCAAAAATACTATTTCTATATATCTTTAAAAAAACCAAAATTAATAAAGTGAGACCAATAAAAAAATAAACTAATTAAATGCAGCCATGTGAAAAAAAATAACATCAAATTTATTGGAAAAAAAACAACACACTTATTTCTCTCACTCCAGTATAATTATTTTTTCAAATGGTTTTTTCTCATTGGAGTATACATAATTAAAAAAAGCCATATTTATATTATTTAAAGTGTTATTTTATCAATTTAGCTCTTTAAAATAGCATCTTTCCTTGGAGATACTCTAACGACTAAAGCGTGAAACATGGTTGTCAATTCCTTTATGTTCTATCCTGAATGGTTGATATATCTTGTTCTAGTTAAAAAACGGAACAAACTAGAATAAATCTCATCTTGCTCAGAATCTCAACCTGTTTTGGAAATTCCATCCAAATTTGAACTGGAATGTTCCAGTCCCGTTGCGGCCAAATAATAATTTGCTCAATTTGAGGTTATTATAGTCTCATAACCCGAGTCATGAATTTAAAAGGTTAGATTAAATTGACTTGGATCGATCGAATATGTTGTCGTCTCAATATTTTTATATAAAAAAGGATGTTTCCTTGAATTTTTTTGAGTCAAATAATATTTTGACCACTTGTCCATGTTGCCTTCCAACACTTTTTATTTATATTTAAAATTTAAATTATATAAATTCAAGTTATTTTATCTTTGAATTTGGATTGAGATTACCTTGCTAAGATTGATGCTGAGATCAGGATAGTTCCCCCGCTGGGAATGTCCCATCCTTCACTACAATCTTCTATGCTAGCTGAAGATATATTCAATTGGATCATTGAACTGCTTTTACCTAAGAATAGATCATATAATTTCCATGGGCATGAGTTCTTGGTGTTCCTGCAAAACAAGTAATTAGAAGATCACGTTAGCAGTAAATAAAAGGGAAAAGATCAGTAGAAGATTCCTGCATCCTGGCTGGACTTGCCTGACAAGTAATAAGATAACTCAGTACCTAACAAGGAGCAGGCTTGCAATAATATTATAGGAGAATTAATTTATGGCAGGAAGTACTTATGTAATTACCTTTGAAGACCGTTTCATGTCCAATATTGAAAATAACAATAAATTAAATGATTTGACTAAGCAGGTGAACAAATCCCTAATCTGTATGCTATTAATTAATTAGTTTAGGGTTTAGGGCGGACAAAGCACACCCCCTTCAACACGGACCATGTTATGCGCCTTACAACTACTAATTATACTATACTATATATTATGACTTTTATTTCTTAATAAAATCTTACCATATTTATTAATAATCTAAAGGACATCATTTCGTATTATATCTTCCTCTCTCACTCTGATTCGTTACGTGCTGCTTAATTAGTGCTACATCGATATGGCCTGGCTGCTTTATATATATATATATATATATATATATATATATATATATAGTGTAGGAAAACAATGCATAGTGAAATAGTAATTTTGAAACAGTTTTTTTTTTAATTATACCACACAACAAGAAGAAAATGAAAAGTCCTGCATACCATGTGAATCTTGAATTGATAATTTTATCCAGTAAAAAATATCAATTTATCCTTTAACTCAAGAACAAACTAATAATTTTATTGTATAAATTTATAGTGAAATATGAGTATATAAATAATAAAATACTTAACAGGTTTGGTTTTTTTTTTTTTTAATGTACTTCTATTACTTTCATCATCTCCATATTCCATCACCTCTTAATCATAATTATTCATTATAATGAAATGGTAAATGAAGTAAATTTTTCATTGTAGCTCTAAACACATATTACTGTTAATTGCAATAATGATATTTATTTGAGTATGATATATAATTAAGAGGATTATAAGGGGCATTTTAGTGTTTTCACGTTGTCCTTTTTATTTTTTATTTGAAAAGTTGTTGATGCGTGTTATTACACACCCCGGTGAGTGGACAGTGCCTGCGTCACAAGGAAGCGTGTAAGACGTCTCTCGATAGCCAAATCTAGTTATTCATCGTCTAGATAAATGCGCATACATGCTCTCTTTCACATGGTATTACATGTGTAGACATATCATAGCTGGATTGCCACCGGTGATCGATTGTTTGCGTTTTTTTCTCTCTCCTAACAACTAAAATATACAATTATTTTTTGTTTGTTTGTTGTTTGTTTGGGTCTGACAAATATGTTTGGTGCCAGACTCGGGCGCGGGCTGACAACCATGTTTGGTGTCAGAACCAGGCATGAGTCCAACATAGTTGCCATACCAAGGCACATGGGTCTAGCATGGTTGGTAGACTCAGGTGCAGGTCTAGCATGGTTGCTAATACCAGGCACCTGTTTGCCAATGTTTCTAGACTCAAGTGTCGATCTGGCATGGTTGCTAGACTCAGGCGTGGTCTACCAAGGTTGTTAGGCTTAAGCTCAGGTCTAGAAAGATCTCAGATCTAAATCTGTTGGGTTTAACATAATTGCTAGATTCAAGAGGCTTAAAATATTTTTAATATTTTTTTATATATTTTAAAAAAATTAATATTGAATCAGTGCATTGCGCGAACCAACATACTAATGTAATTAAATAGGACTCAATGAATGAAATTGATAATATAGGGACTCAATTAATCAGATTGAGATTGTCTAGGGATGATTCATGTAATTAAACAGGCCAATACATAAAAAGTCAACAATTTCTTACCTACCAATCCAACCAGATAACCGAATTTGGATTTGAAGGGTTGTTGGGTCAACAAAGAACATCCTATACACAATGTCACAACCACCACCCCCCTCAACCACCACCACCTACACTACCATCCCCATCTCCGCCGGGGACGTGATTTCTCGGTCACTCCAAAACTTCACTTCCTCCTTCTCCATCCTCCGCCCCTGGCCCGAGCTCTTCACTTCCGGATCCTTCATCCGACCTGACTCATTCGCCACTGCCTTGACCCGACTCCGGGCCAACTTCCACCATTTCAGAGTCAATTACTCAATAATCATCTATGCTTGCGGAGCTTTATCTCTAATTGGGTCTCCATTTTCTCTCCTAATATTTTCTTCTGTGCTGTCTCTCTGGCTGCTCCTCTACTTCTTTAGAGAAGACCCATTGGTATTATGGGGCTATGATGTGAGTGATCGCCTGGTTTTGATTGGTTTGGTTTTGGTTTCTGTTTTGGGTGTTTGGTTAAGCGGGGCAGCTTGGAATTTGGTTTGGGGTGTTCTGATTGGGTTTTTGGTATGTACGATTCATGCTGTATTGAGGAATTCAGATGGGTTGTTGGTTCCTGGCGAGGAAGCTGCTTTGGTCGGGTCAGGTTATGTGTCCGGGTCATATGGAGCTTTATCAGCGTCTAGTGATGGTGGTGGTCAATTCATCAAGTAAAATCGGAGTCCCTGAAAGGAACTGACTTTACATCGTTTCATTGATTGCTTTATTATTTTACATTATAATGATTCTTGTGGAGAGTTCTGTGTGATTTGGTTTGGTTTTGGTTTCTTTGGAGTGTGAAAGTTTGTCTCTTTTCTGTTCTTAAGACAAGTTGGAAGAAACTACTTATGACTTAAAGTCAACAACGTAGTTTAGTGTGAATTTCAACAATTACTGCCTTCCTGTCTTGTGATACTATTTTTTATAACAATGTTGTTTAGTGTGAATTTCAACAATTACTGCCTTCCTGTCTTGTGATACTACTTTTTATAACAATGTTGTTTAGTGTGAATTTCAACAATTACTGCCTTCCTGTCTTGTGATACTATTTCTTATGTAAGTATGTTTTTGGACATGGATAAGAGGGATTCTCTATTGTTTTCAATGTCTTGTTGTTTATGATACTATTTATGTTTTCCCTTAACTCCTTAATTTGTTTATTTATCAAGTTACCTACTACTTTGGTAGAAGAGGGTGACAGATGGATGATGATAGAGGGAACTGTCATTGTAGAGTGTAGACCAGACACCTTCTGCTATCTACTACATGGGGACCTTTGAAATTTTGATCATTCAGATTCAGACAAACAACTTAACTATTCTCAACTACCACTTCGTTGTTTTGTCACCTGTCCTTTTCAATCCCTTCGCTTTCTTGGGTTTCATCCAAGATTTGGTCTTGTTTAATTTCTTATCTTCGATCAAGTGAGATTGAACATCTTGTATATTAAAAAAGTGACCAAATTGAGGGTTCTTCAACTTGAAGTTAATGTCATGATGTGCAATGAAGACTGCTATAAATTACAATCAACTTCATGCTTATATTTCTAACTAAACATAGGTTATTACAGTGTGAGCAAATCCGAGCTCTCCATGGTTCGATGGTTGGTTCTTCCATTGATAGAGATTACCTGCATCGCAGTTTGCTCCTCTTTCTATTTAGCTTTTTTAGCTAGTGTTTCTTGGGCAGCCAATGTTTGAGCATGATTGTAGCTCAGCATCACAGTCCAGATGCTTACACAAGCGCCGCATAACTCTTCACCACTATCAAAATGACCACCTTTAAGCAGCAACTTTGCTCTAATCTCAAGTAAATTAGCCTTCAACAATGTCACATCTTGCCTAGTAAGTAGCCCTGTAGTCTCTTTTTCCAACAAAGTGAACCATGGCAAAAGTCCTGTATTCTTTTTGTACAAACCATAGTAAGTTTCCTTCAGTTGGAAAGTTGGGTTTGTATTTGAATCTGAAGACAAAATGCCTACGACCATGAATGACATGAATTGATCAATGGGTTACAAGTTTTCTTTCTCCTTTCAAAACTCTTGAGTTATTGGGTGGAATCGAATGCAATGTTCAACTGGACAGCTGATTCTAGGTGACAAGATATAGAATTAAGCCAAAGAGGACAAAGTTGGTGGTGAATATTTGTGCTACAGCTCCCCATTTCATGTCAGAAGAGCTTGATTGAGGAAAGGTACAAACTGAGCCTCTGTTTCAAGCTTGACACTGCTCAGGATATTGATAAAGATAATGCTTTCAATAAAGGGAAAAGGCAAGGGTGACACCATTTCATCCCGAGGATGCTGGTGAAGTAGGTCCACTTTATATTGATGCAAATGGCATCAACCTTGGGATTTATCTCAGTTTATTGATCCACCACTAACTAAAAGTTAGGGGAGGATATTGGAACGAGAAGGGGGGGGGGGTATTTTAGCAAGGAAATCGCGTCAATGTCTGTTCTTGCCGTGGGAGATCAGATGAGTTGCAATTCAAAACCACGATCAACTTCATTAATTTGGATGTGAGGACTGAAATAGTTCCTGTGAACTATTGCCCAAGTTCAGGATCTGAGAAGCTGGTTCTCCAGATGCTAGAGAGGTTTTTAGCCGGCGGAGATGCTGATTCTTCTAATCCATCTGCTGCAGCCTCTTCTGGCAATACTCAGAATCGGGGCGGTCATTCATTTCGTCATAGGAACATGATGAAAGTTCCTAAAGGCTCTTTCTTTGGTTGGGCCGGGTTCCTCAAAGCTGGCAATTGCATGACCAACCAGCTTAATCAAAGGACCCCAAAGAAAAGTAAAATTACAAAAGATAATCTTCGTTTTGATTACTTGTAGTTGTAAACGTTATTATGAAGAGGACTAAATATAAAGGGTAGACTAGGCTAGGATAAGGACTTCAATAATAAATAACAAATAAGGAAACCTTGAAATCCCGATTTTGATACCTTTGTGAGTAACGATTCAAGTTTCAGGCAGGCAGATTGGAAAATGGTTTCGAAAAAGAGAGATGGAAAGGAAGAAGCCGGAAATGGGTGAAGAGATGAAAGCATGGTTTCGTGCAGGAAAAGTGAGAATGAGGTTGAAAAACGAGATGAGAGGAAGGAGGAGAAGTACTGTAGGGGGGGTGATTACAAAGGGTTGAGGGCCTTGAGGCCTCTTTGGTCGCCAAGTAATTGGTCAGATGACAAGAACATGACCCCCTGGCAGAGGTTGGACAAATGTGGGAGGTTTTGGAGGACTCTATCTAGAAACATACCTTCCTCCCGCAGGTTCGCAAAAGATGAAGATCTTTGGGGTGGAGAGGAGGCGGCTTTGGGGTCATTGGAGGTCTTGTTTAGCTTGAGACCCTCCTCCCATTCCCGACCCTGGATCCATAATCATTCTTGGTTTTTTCTTCTTTTTAAAAATATGTGTTAATGGAGGCATGCATTTTATCAGGGATCCTATTGCACTTGCAAAAATCAAAATTGCAAAACCCTTGTCTTGAACAATTTGAGTATGCTGCAAAGAAGGCTGTTGAATTCTACAATGAAAAGCACCTAGTAAGCAGTAGCAATTGCTTGTTAATCTCATTTTTATTGACGTTTTGATTTCCATCCTCAGGATTAAGTAAATATATTTACATCCATTACACTTTTATTCCTTGGATTAATTTCTTAATGAGTGTAATGCTAATCAAGGTGCTGATCTTGAGACAGAGGAGGTGGTGCCTGGACAAATGCTTTTGGCAGGGGCCTTGTTCATCATGTCACCTTCCAGGCTAAGCTTAAAGGTGCTCTTCATGATGATAAATCTCTCTGCAAACATTCTTTGCTAAGTTGTGGTGTGGATATCCTGCTTTCAATTTGGCATCTGACATACGTAAGCAAGGTGAAATCATCTTTTGCTCTTTGCTGCACTACCAAACGGGCACCAAGTTTACACATTATGTACATGCTCCACAGTGGGAAATCCCAAGTATCTGCTCTCTTTGTTTGGTTGCAGAACCCACCAAAATTACTTGCAGTTTTTGTCATGCGCAAAACGCATTTATGCACCCTTTTAAACAACAAAGAACTTACGGCTCAGTAATCCAAGTTGACGAGGCTGGCATTTTTGGGGACTACAACAATGGCAGACTATCTTCCTCTGTTTGTTGATATCATTACCCTTGAAGTCGCATAAACAATGCCTATGCTTATTTTGTTAATTTGCTACTCATCTATGATATATATACGTGTAAGCGCTACTCCTTGTTAACTTGTACGAGAATGCACGTACGGTTGGCTTGCTTTAGAATTGTGCATGTGCACCTAAATAACTTGTTGATTTTTAGGGTCTTCTTCTGATGATTTTTTTTTTATATTAGATTTCACATTTTCTTGTGTTCGTTCTGCATCCTGTATCTTTGGATTTGCATTATCCGCTCCCTTGTACAGACACCCCTTTTATTCAGAGGAGGGGTGTCATCTTTATTTCCAGGGTTTCAAGCCTAAATTTAGGCACTTTCTGTGATGCTTTGTGATTGAATTTGTGGAACCCTATGATAAGGGCGGAGGTATGAGTTTTTCATGTCCTATTGCTATTAAATAAATATATAATTTTTTTTTAAGATAAATTATTAATTCATGTACATGAATTTTTAAAATTAACAATAAAGTTCTAATTCAAATACACTATCCAAAATATTAAAAAATAAATTTGAAAGTACATAAAATTGAAGTGAAAGTAAAAATAAATTTACCATTAAAGTTACATCCTTTGATGTTTTGTGGAATATAATATAATTCATCTATAATTGAATCTGAATCGATATTGTAACAACCCCTCAACCGAGATAAAATAACAATCTCATGTCAACTGAAAAACAAGTAATTAAATTTTTTCCCTCTCTCAATTCCTCCTTCCTTCACTTGATTCTTCCTTATATTAGTATTTTATAAGTTGGACTTTATAAGTTTACAAGGTTATTCTCTCACTTTTCTTATTTTTTTTCTTTGGATTTTTTTTTATGTTTTTCCCTTACTTTTCTCTCTTTCTCTCTCGCCTTTTCTTTTCTTTCTTTTCCTATTCTGCTTCTGCCCAGTTGGCAACATATAAAAGAAAGGAAGAACTGATTTGTTTTATTTATTAATGCCAAATAACCATTTTACTTTTAATGAGTCGTTTTGCTTTTATTTGATGGTCTTTTTTTTAACACTACCAAACTCTATTCATCCTAAAATTTTAACCATATTTTATTCAATATATTTTAAGATCTCTTGTAAAATTTCAGCTCAATCTGATGGTCGGATTGAAAATTACACCCAATAACGTAAAACTGATCAAATTATGATTTTTTTTATCAAATTTCTGAATTTCTTCAAAAATTTTGAAATTTTAACTCAAGCTAAAAAATTATATTAGAAGGCTCTACATAAATTTTCAGAATTTTTTGATATCTCAATTGAGAATTAAAATTTTTTTTACATAAAACTAGTAAAAAAATATTGATAAAATCTTGACCTAAGCTAGAGCCCACCCGAGCCCATACATGCCTTTGCCCTTGCCTATAACAGATTGTGCAGAACAAAACCTGAAGAAAGACAAGCTGTGTGGAAGAATGAATTTTATTGATTGCACAACTCTCTTAAATAGAGTTTTTGTTTAACAGAATAACCAATCAAATCTACAAACTTCTAATAACAAAACAAGAAAATAATAACAGAATTTATTCTTAAAGACTTTGTCTTCAAGTAGAAATCTTTCAGCTAATCTTCTGCTTAACAATCTTGCTGATCTTCGACAGCTTTTAAGGCATTCTTTCAACACTCCTCCTTATCTCAACACCAACAAGATACACCTAGCTTGCTTCTTAATTCTTCAAAATTTTCTTTTGAAAGAGCTTTAGTTAACATATCTACAATTTGGTCATTAGTTGTGCAATAAAGTAAGTAACTTCACCTTCTTTCTGGATTTCTCTTAAAAAATACAACTTGATTTTAAAGCTTAGTCTTGTATAGAAAACATGATTATTTGTAATATAAATTGCAGCCTAGTCCTCAACATAAATCTGTGTTGGCTGAAGTTGATCTATATGCAAATATACAAGAATTTTCTGATCCAAATTGCTTGATTTACAACAATAGTAATTGCTACATATTCAGCCTTAGTTGTGCTATGAACAACAACATCTTGCTTTCTTGAACACCAAGAGAACATCCATGTTCCAAAGCTGAAACAATAGTTTGTAGTACTTTAATATCATCCATAAATCATGCTCAGTCACTATCAAAATAATCTTCTTTTGGCAACTTGAAAATGTAATTTACTAGTATAATGCATGAATCGTGAAAGCAAACTTATTTTTGTTTGTTGATGTAAGATACATTAAACACGCAATTAAGCTCCTATACTAACCTTTATTAGCTTTGTCCACTCCATCATTCGCACTGAATTTCTCCTTCTGATTCATAGAAGTGCTTGTGCTTTTGCACTTCTCCATATGAAACTTTTTTAGTATCTCCCTGGCATACTTCTTTTGACATATAAAGATTCCATCATGTCTTTGCTTCACCTTTATTTCTAGAAAATAGGACATCAAACAAAGGTCTGTCATCTCAAATACTTTGAGCATTTTAGCCTTGAACTCTTCTATCAGTTTCTCATCACTTTTTATTACAAGCAAATCATCAACATAAACAAATACAATAGACCTTTTCCTCTTGTCCTTTGATTTCAAAACCTTCTGATTGTTCTATAAAAATATCCTCCTGCAGATAACCATTTAAAAAAGCAGATTTTACATCTAAATGATAAACTTTTCAACCCTTTAGTATTGACAGTGCAAGTAGCATTCTGATAAAGTTATGCTACAGGTGCAAAAGTTTTTGAGACGTCCACTCCAAACACTTGAGCATAACTCTTCACAACTAATATGACCTTGTATTTGTATATAGAACCATCTGTTTTAAGTTTAGTTCTATAAACCCACTTGACTCCTATGGCTTTTTTGTATAGAGGTTTGTCCACCAACACCCAGGTATTATTCTTTTCAATCATTCTAAGCTCATCTTTCATTGCTTTAATCCATTCATCATTTTTTACTGCATCTTCAAACTCTACAGGCTCACAAACAACAATGTTACATTTTTCTCATAAATATTATATAAAGATCTTGTACCTTTAACAGGCTCATCATCAATATTGTCATTAATAACTTTCCTAGTTGATGATTCGTGCTTCTCTTCTGGTTCCTTCTATTTACATTGTTTGTCTTCTATAAAGTTAACATCTCTGCTTACCAGAATTTTCTCATTTTATGGTTGGAAAATTCTATAGACTTTGGATGAAATGTTGTATCCAATGAATACTCTTGATTTAGCCTTTCTGTCTAGCCTATCTCTTTTAACATGTGGCACATAAGTAGTACAAAGGCAACAAAAAGTTTTAAATGTTGCAGGTTTGGTTTGTATCCAAACCTAGGTTAAAATGGGGTTCTTTTATACAAAACACTGGTTGACATTCTGTTTACAAGATACAGTATTGTGTTTGCAATCTCAACCTATATTTTTTTTGGCAGCTCCTTTTTATGCAGAATGCATCTAGTCATCTCTATGATGCTCCTGTTTTTTCTTTTACTTACATAATTCTGTTGTGGCATATATGGTTCTGTAAGCTAGTGTTCAGTGCTAAATTCATCATAAAATTATTGAAATCTTCCATTAGTATATTCCTTCCCATTGTCAGACCTTATAGTTTATATCGTGCAGTCACTTTGATTTTCCACCAATGTTTTATACTTTCAAAATACATTAGCAATCTCATATTTTAATTTTAAAAAATAAATCTAACAAAATCTAGAATAATCATTTATAAAGATTATGTAGTATCTACTATCATTTAGTGAAGTTGTTCTTTGAGTACCTTCAACATCTATGTGCACCAGTTGAAGTTTATGTGTTGCTCTCCAAGCACTTTGAGGAAAAAGTTTTCTAGCTTGCTTTCTATATTGACAAGCTGCACAATTTGTTAATCTATTCTCCAGTCGTGGAACACCTCTTATACGATTGTGTCTTTGCATGTACATCAATACAACATGATGAAAATGCCCAAGCTTTCTGTGCCACAATTCTTCATTGCTTGTATTTATGGCAAAAGCAATATGCTCCTCCTTCATAAGTTTTAGAGCAAAACCTTTTGCTCTCATTTTCACTTTGAATATATTGTTGCCTCTGTTGTTTTTTTTTTATCAAACACCATTTATCTTCAAATATAACTTTAAACCCTTCTCCATAAGTTGTCCAACACTTAACAAATTCTGATCAATGTTAGCACATATAAAACATCTAATTTTTTTTTATTACATAACTCTCTTAAATATAGTTTTTGTTTAACAGAAAAACCAATCATATATGTTGATTACATAACAAATTTCTAATAACAAAACAAGAAACTAGTAATAAAATTTATTCTTAAAGACTTGGTCTTCAAGTAGAAATCTTCTAGCTAATCTTCTCTTCAACAACCCTCTTGATCTATCTTCTGCAGCTTTTAAGGCATTCTTTCAACATAATTGCTTATCATTAATAACTTGTTTCATTCGATTTATTAGTAGAATAAGTTACTATTGAGGTTTTCACTTATGATAGTGGATATATCCATTTCCCTTCTGTGTGTGTATGCGAGCGCGCTCTATCCATTTCACTTATGATAGTTGGAAAGGTGTGTGTATTT